>Ga0209746_1000355_pt1 | contig 24109 bp, 19 predicted proteins | sample BarGraNGADG00211_3_FD_184496 | JGI IMG/M metagenome (GOLD analysis project Ga0209746, IMG submission 184496) | Arctic peat soil microbial communities from Barrow, Alaska - Barrow Graham LP Ref core NGADG0011-211 (SPAdes) (version 2) | ecosystem: Environmental > Terrestrial > Soil > Wetlands >... | reverse complement strand
GCTCTCGTTAGCCAGCCAGTCTCGGTAGTCCAGGCCGATGACCATAATGGTCACCCGGCTGGCGCCGTCCCAGGGTGGCGGCAGTTCAACCTGGGGCGCATTGATGGTCGGTATGGCATTTGTATCAACACCCGGCGTCCCTTCGGGATTCGTCACCGTGATTTGCCCCGCACAAGTCGATGGCGGAATCCCCGCTAGAGCAGTCAGCCGCCAGCACGCTACAAAGTCGCTCAGAAAGATAAACAATCCCACCGCAATGACCAGTCCCACCCCCAACCAGATAAACTGGCCGATCGTCGGGCGTTTCAGTGCTCGGATTTTGTTCAGGAAATCGAACTTCTTATCAACCATCTCACTTCATGGGCGGCGGCACAGGCAAGTCTTTCTCTGCCACTTTGACCCACTTATCTCCTTCTTCGATGAGCATCACCGGAATATCTTCCACAATCGGATACTTACGCCCGCAATCCTGACAGACCAACCACGTCTCTTCATATATTTTGAGCAGACCGTCTTTTTCACGGACACATGCCGGGCAGCGCAGGATTTCGAGTAAATCTTTGGTTATCATGTTTTTCTCCAATTCCACGAGCAACAGACGGCTATTTTACCACGCCTAGTGGCACAAACCCTGGTTCACCAGCACCTGCGGGTTTTCCGTACCTGGGCCGTATTGATACACACCCTGCGATGGTTCATAGATGGTTTGGAAGGTGTTGTTGAACATCGTCTGCCCGGAGGCATTATTGACCGCCCGCGTCACGGTAATATCCGCGCCGGCGGCGGGGTAGTCCACCTGTTTACAGGTACCCGCCGGGAGGTCCGCGTTCTCCTCGAAGAGTGGTTCCGGTGCAGGGACGATATTATGTAATCCGAGATTCTGCCACTGCACTGTCCGGCCATCGTTCGTTGAATAGAATTTCCACGTCAGGCTACTTTCATCCCGGTTGAAGTACGTCTCCATCAACAGCCAGGTGGGCCGATCGTTGGTAAATTTCAAGTCCACCAACGGGAAGTAAACGGTCGCATCCAGACCTGCCAAGGCATTATCGGTTCCGCTGCCCGGGCGCTGCTCATAATAGGAGACACGAAAAGCATGGGCATGGCGTTCCACAATTGGGTAACCGGCAAAAAAGGCCGTCCGGAACAAGGTGGTACTCACCTGGCAGACTCCGCCGCCCACACCGGTGATGGTACGGCCGTTGTAAATGATAAGCGCCTCTTCATAGTTATTGTCCAGCGAGATGTCGCCGATCGCCTCACCCATTGAAAAAACAGTATTAGGCGGGACGAGCAGGCCGTGGAACTGTTTTGCGGCCGTCTCAATGTTATGAAGCCGCACATCGGGAGAAAAGCGAAAATACGTGGTCTCGGCATACACAAGATCGGTAATTCCAAGCGACTGCGCTGTGGCATCATTTCCCGCTTCTGGCAACGTGGTATTCAGCGCCAGCGCAATGTTGTGCTCACCCGCCAGCAAACCTGTCTGAACAGCATCTATCGTAACAGCAATATCCAGTTTTCGACCCGCTTGTGCAGGCTTCTCAAGAAGTAACTGGCGTGTATTCGTGCCAGGGTTATCGTCAAAGGTAAAGCGCGCGTTCTGCGGGCTGCTGTTCACCAGCGGGGCGATCTCCCCCAGAACCTGTTCCAGCACCTGGGCATCAACCGAAACCTGGTATTGCCAGCCTGCATCGGTTTGCACGCGCCCGATCGTCAACATGCCTGCCAGATAAGACGGCTCAATCGTCCGCGGGTCGGGATCACCAGGCTGGGCATCGGGAACAAATAGCGTCAAGGGGGCGCTCAAGATCTGGCGGAGAGTTTCGGCTTGCGCCGAAGCATCCAGCACCACCGGGAACTGTTGCTCGATGACCAGTTGCACTTCCCCATCCCGCAAGGCCGAAAGTTGTGTCAACAGGCTGGCAAGTGTGGCATCCACATTGAGCAATCGCCCGGTCTGGCCATGTGTGTAGACGACTTCCGTCCTGTTCAGGTGCAGGTCGGTCTTTATCCCTGGCTGGTCGATCTGGGCGGCAATATTCTGGAGATAACCACGGGCTACCCGCTCGTCGAACACGATGACAGGTTTCAGGGTCAGCCCGCCCTGCCAGGCATTGATTTGGCCGGCTAGGTCAGTGAGCAACCCGCCCTGGCGTCCAACGTTGTAAGCACGCTGGATACTGCTCCCGGTATCGAGAACCAACCCCAGCTCGGCCGGCGTCGCCACCCATAACCGGTCCCCGTCGCGGAAAACGACCTGACCGCTGGTCGGATAAGTAAGATGCTGGCTGAGAGCGGTAGTGGCTTGCTCCGGCGTCAGGTTGGTAAGATCCACACCTGCCAGCGTGATTCCGGGGAAAACCCGACCGGTATAAAGCAGTTGGTAACTGCCAGTGATCAGGCCAATAGCCAGTAAAAATAGAAGCAGGCCGCCAATCAGAGCCGCCAGAATCTGTATTGGGACGGGGGAACGCTGGGGACGGGGAACGGTGACGAACGACATTGTCAGTGATTATACACCGTGCGAAAGGACTCTTGGTTCAAGATAATTCGGTTCTCTTAGAATCGCCGTGCACTGGGGCAAATTGGGAGTGTTGGGCGGGCTTCGCCCGCGCAACACCCCCTCATCTTTCCCTCTATCACAGGAATTACTAAAGACCAGACGATTCGCGGCGCGATTTGTTCCCTTTCAAGAACGGGATGAACATGGGCGTGGCAGCCATGTAATTGGCATAATCCTGCCCGAACTCACGCCGCAGTTTGCGCTCTTCGAAGTACGCACCGGTGATAACGTAGACCGTCAGGGCAATGTTGATCGCCAGAACGTTGACGGTCATCAGCGGCATCAACCAGATGAACGCCAGCCCGGCTGAATACAGCGGATGCCGGACGTAGTGAAATAGGCCGCCGGTTGTCAACCGCGCAGGTTCTTCAATAGACGAACCCAACTGGGAAATCCCCAAAAATTCAAGCGGACGGCTCTGGAAAAAACCAGCTATCAATACGATCACAGCCAGGAATTCGCCCAGGATCATCGGCCCTGACCAGGGGAACGGGACGATGTACAGGGGGTGATCAGAGACGAGAAACATAACCGCCAGTACCGGCAGGAAACTTACCCCGGCGAAAACGTTATACGCCAGCCGGTAAACATGGTTCACGCGCGTACCGAAAACCTGCCGCGCCAATTCTTTGCCCTTGAGCGAAGCGAGCAGCGAGTGGAGCAAGCCCCAGAGGAGTACCGATAAAACAATCCAGAGCATTTCTTCCCTTTCAGCTACAAGGTGGACGGTGTCCACCCCTGCTGGAACGCCGGGATTTCAACCATCTGGTCGCCGGACTTTACCTGATAATACGGCAGCCAGGCCACACCAAACAGATTGACGTAAATATCCGTCTTCTTGGGCAGGACAGGAATCTCGGTAATGTTATTGACCACCTCACCCCATTTGGATCCGGCTTCGTCCAGGGCTTCCTGGCGAGTCTGCTCGAGTTGGGTCAATTGCTGCTTGTATTCCGCAATCACATCTACGGACTCGGCCACATCGCCCTTGGATTGTTGGGTCATGCGGTGTTTGCTCATCGCCGAAGAAATCCTCCGGCTGCGGCGTCCGCCCAGCAAGCTGAAGACCGTCTCGGCACCAGACACCAACTCTTCGCGCTTGCGCTCTTGCAGTTCGGTCTGGTCTTGCTGCAATTCGCGCTGCTCTTTGTTCAGTTTCGCGTTCAATGCAGCAATCTGCCGGTCAAGAGCGGTGGTGGCTTTTGCCATTTCCGCCTCGCGGGCCTCACGAGCGGCGTCCGCGCAGGCCTTCATGAACTCGGCCTGCGAGACATCCGGTGTGGCATACAGCCCGAGGGCCTGGTTGGAGCGCACAATGATCTTGCTGGTGCGGTAGACCCAATCGGCGAAATCACGCTGTAGAACGGCGATTAACTTCGCGTCCGAGAGCGGCGCGTCCAGGCTGGCGAAGCGCGCTTGCGGGTCGGGAGCCGGGTCCATAACGGCGGCATCCGGCACCCTGGCGACGAAATCGTCCCAGTGGATGACGCCGCGTTTATCAAGTACAGTCACCAGCGCCGACTTGACCTGCTCGGTATCCAGGTTATATTTCCGGTCCAGAAAGCGCACTTGAGCCGAGGCGATCAGCGCCGGGTAATAGAGCAGGCCTGTCGGGGCAGAGTCAGCCGGAAGAGATTCGCCCGAAACGGCAACGGATTTGGTGAAAGACAAATTCAGCGGGAGGAAAAATTCGGCGATCCCGGCCGGGGCAGAAGGACGGGTCACGCTACCTCCAGCAGACGATGGACCGCGGACAATGGACGAGGGGATTGCGTCAACCGCAATAGGCGTTGCCACCGGGAAGGGGTCAAAGCCTTCGGGAACGGCAGTTTGTTCCGGCGCGGAGACGGTTACCCGAACACCACTTCCTGATGACTGAATACTGGAGTCTGGCAACTGGAACCCCGCCCCAACCAGTTTATTCAGCGCCGGGATCTGGGCGCGCGTCAGGGGGCCGGCCAGGAAATTCATCGTCCAGCGCGTCTGGTAAACGATCGGCAATTTCTCGTGGACGTTCTGCATGATGAACACGCGCTTGCCCAGGCCGGAGATCAGCTTGTCTATCGTGCTGCGGTCAAGGGCGCCGGCGGCCACGCTTTCCAGGCCATCCAGCAATCGCTGTTTGTCTTGTTCGGTTTGGAGTTTTCCGATGAACCAAGTGCCGGCATTGGAAAGGGCTTTGTAGTCCACGTCCACCGGGTTCTGCGTGGCAAGCAGCAGGCCCAGGCCGAAAGCGCGCGCCTGTTTGAGCATGCGCAGGAGCGGCAGTTTGGATGGAGGGATAGCCGTCGGCGGAAGATAGCCAAAGATTTCGTCCATATAGAGGATGGCGCGCAGGCTGGTCGCGCCGGATTGGGTGCGCATCCAGGTCTCCACCGCCGACAGGAGCAATGTAACAAAGAACATGCGCTCGGCGTCCGATAGGTGGGCAATGTAGAAAACGCTGTGGCGCGGTCGGCCATCCGGGGCGCGCAACAGGGCGGCAATATCCAGCGGCTCGCCAATGCGCCATAGTTCGAAAGTTGGGGCGGCCAGGATATTGTTGATCTGCAGGGCCAAATCCATACGGTCCTTGGCCGGGAAGAATGTATCCACTGGAAAAGCACCGAGCTTGTCGAAGGGCGGAGTCTGAATTTGCAGAATGAGTTCGTTCAGATCCAGGGATTTATTCTGGCTCCAGGCAGACTGAAAGATGTTGGAGAGCAGGATGTGTTCGCGCGAACGGATTGGGTCAAGTTCATTGAAACCGACCAGCCCCAGAATGGCCGTGACCGTGCTGGAAATGCGCTCGGTCAGGATCTCGCGGTTGGTCGCCCAGTCCAGGCCGGGTGCCGCCAACGACGACAACACACTGACCGGGATCCCCGCGTCCGAGCCGGGGGTGTAGATGGCAAACTCGGCGGCGTTCTTGAGTGCCACCATGCGTTCATGGGTGATGCCCCACTCGGCCAGTCCGTTACGCCAGGCTAGGGCGGCGCCGGTGGAGGCCTGCTCGACAGATTTTCCGGCGCGGCGGGCCAGTTCGGGGTCGAGCCAGGGCTGGAAGTCCTGCGGAGCCAGGTCGGGGAAGTGCAGCAGGAGGTTGGTCAGGTCGCCTTTCGGGTCGATCAGGATGGCGGGGATCCCTTGCAAGGCTGCTTCCTCCATCAGGGCAATGCACAGGCCGGTCTTGCCGGAGCCGGTCATGCCGGTCACCACCGCGTGAGTGGTCAGGTCTGCGGGGTCATACTGCAAGGGCTGGTCGGTGACTTTAGCCTGTGTGGGGTCATAAAGACGGCCAAGATAGAATTTGTCGCTCATGGGCAACCTCCGGTTCTGGTGGATACTTTACTCTAACTGACGAAAAATGGCAACGGTATTTTCAGAGCAACGAAATATGAGTGATGTTTCGTCGCCCGTACCAATTACGGCTGCGCCTGATCATAAACGCGCTGAAACTCGGCCAAATATTGCGCGGCTACGTCCGCATTGTAGATGATGATTACGTTCTCATCGTTCTGTTCCTCAGCGCTGGCGGTGAAGTTATAGGAGCCGGCGATGACGATGGAGCGGTCAATAATGATAACCTTGTGGTGCATCTGCCCGGCATTGCCATCCCGCCGCACATCCAGTCCAGCTTGCTTGAACGGATCGTACTCTGTACCCTGATTGGAATTGATTTGTTCGTCGTCCATCACCCCTACCACGATCAGACCGTCCGCCGCGCGCTGGCGGATGGCGTCACCGAGATCGTTGGCAGTAAAGGAATAGGCCATGTAATAAATACTTTCCTGCGCACCCTGAAGCAGTAACAGGATACGCGCCGCGACGTCGTCCTCCGGCGAGAAGGCGATTTCTACCGACGTTCCGTCAATGTTCAAACTGGGATTGGGGGTTGCCGCGCCAATGTCCGGTCCGAACAGGTTTTCTTCGAACATTTCATAGATCTCGTTAGTAAAATTTTCTGCAACCTTTGTCGAGCGGATGCGGATGAGATTGTTGTTGTCCTGGTAAGCTCCGTTGGTAGTGTAATTCATCGAGCCAGTCCAGACCTCCGAGTGGTCAATCACGACGAACTTATCGTGCATCAGACCCTCGCGCTGGTCGCCGATGATGGGAATCCCGGCATCCAGGATCTGCTGGACTTCCCGGTTATCCATATTGTCGCTTTCCATCACCATACGCACCACCACCCCGCGTTGATGAGCATGGATGAGGGCGTCGCGAATGCTCCACAGGTTTAGACTATAGGCGGCCACATCCACGGAAAGACGCGCCTGGTCAATGGCAGCCGCCAGAATTTCATCCGGGCCGCCCTCGTAGTCTGCTGCGTGGGGTGCGGCCGGGTTGGTGAAAAAGATTTCGAGCCAGCCGGTCGCGGGTCCGGTGTCAGGCGTGATCGGGAGCCGCGTTGGCAGGTCAGGGGTCGAGGGAATGCAAGAAGTTAAGACCAGCGTCAGTACCAGAAGAATGATAATATACTGGCTACGCGCATTATTTTGAGGCTTCAAACTAAGATTCCTCTAGTAACCATTGGAGTGGCATGATTATACTGCTTCCTGCTATAAGATAGCACATAAGTTCCAATTTCGTTGGTAGTATATTGGGATGGTGCTGAAACGTCTCAGGCTCCCCCTCCTGGCCCTGATCCTGGTTCTGGCCTGCGCAGCCTCGGCCCAACTCTAGCCGTTTCTGCTAAAAACATGGGCTAAAAGCATTACCACGGCCCCCGGCACCAGCTTCTGGAGCTGGTGGAACACGCACCGTCCCGGTGTCCTTGCTGGAGAGTTCACAGAGCAAAAACGTAGATAAATCTCAGTGCTCTTAACATCCCCGAGGGGACTGTGGGCTCTGTGGTTAATATAGTACTTAGCCCACAAAATTAGCCACTCCCCGGGCAGGATTTCTGGTTTGGGGAGGCATACCGTGGAGTATAATCCCGACTCATGAGCGAGACCGAAACCAAGCCCCAGCACAGCATTGCCCGCGCCGCCGGGACCGTGATGCTGGCTTTTATCGTCAGCCAGTTGACCGGTCTGGCCGCAAAAATCCTGATTGCAGGCTCTTTCAGCGCCGGTGTGGAACTGGATGCCTTCTACGCTGCCAACCGCCCGTCGGAAACGCTGGTGACCATCATGGCGGGCGGCATCCTGGTCTCGTCGTTCATCCCCATCTTTGTCAAGTTCCTGGTCAAAGAAGACCGCGGCTCGGCCTGGAAACTGGCCTCAGCCACCGCCAACCTGATCCTGGTGCTCATGAGCCTGCTGGCCGGACTGGCGGCGTTCTTTGCCGGGCCGATTGTTCAATACCTCCTCGGGGCAGGTTTCTCCCCGGATAAACAAGCACTGACCGTCAGCTTATTGCGCATCCAGACCATCTCGATCGTCTTCTTCGGTCTGAGCGGACTGGCCGTAGGCATCCTGAATTCCCATCAGAAATTTCTGATGCCCGCCCTGGCTCCGGCGATGTACCAATTGGGACAGATCTTCGGTGTCCTGGTACTGGCCCCCAGCCTGGGCATCTACGGATTGGCCTGGGGGGTAGTGCTCGGTTCAGTATTCAATCTGCTTATCCAGATCCCCTCCCTCTTAAGGCTCAAAGGACGATTTATCCCCACCTTTGGGCTGCGTAACCCGGCCGTCGGCGAAGTCTTCCGCCTGATGGGGCCGCGCATGTTCGGCGCGGCGGTCGTGTCGTTGATGCTGTTGGTCAATACCTTGCTGGCCTCTCACATGGCAGGCGGCTCCGTTTTTAGCCTGACAAGTGGGTTCTCCCTGATGATCATGGCGCAGGCCGCCATTGCCCAGTCGGTGGCAACCGCCGTGATGCCAACTTTCTCAGCACAATATGCGCAAGGGAAACTGGATGAACTCCGCAAGACGCTCACCTCCGCCTTGCGCGGAGTGATCCTCCTTTCCGTCCCGGCGACCGCGGGCCTCATTCTTCTGAGTGTGCCGCTCGTCACCTTCCTATACCAGCGTGGTGAATTCACCGCCGAAACGACAAAACTGGTGGCCTGGGCACTGACCTGGTACGCGGCCGGGTTGGTTTTCCACTCCGTCCTGGAAGTGCTGGTACGGGCTTACTATGCCATGCACGACACAAAAACCCCGGTGCTGGTCGGGGCAGCCGCGATGACCTTGAGTATCGGTCTGAGTCTGGTCTTCGCCTCGCTTTTCCAGCGCATCGGCTGGATGCCGCACGGCGGGCTGGCCCTGGCCGTTTCCGTGTCCACTGCACTGGAAGTGACCACCCTGTTCTTGATCATGCGTAAACGGCTGAACGGGATCCATGAGCCGGATATCGCCAAAGGCTTCGAAGCCGCCGCACTCGGGACCCTGGGCATGATCGCCGCGCTCGTTTTTTGGATGCGGGCTGCCGGGTCCGCACACGCCGCACTGACGACCCTGGGCGGTGTGGCGATCGGTGGCACAGTCTACGCCGCAGTGTTGGTCGCGTTACGCATCCCGGAAGTCGGTAGGGTAGTCCAGATGGTTAAACGACGGCTGTCGCGCTAAATGTCTGGAAAATAATGCCCCTCGCAATTGCTGGGGGCAAATTGGTTATTATTTCTTCTGAGCGCTGGTTTTACAACATAACGCAGTCTTCCATCGACGCTCCTCACTTTCTTATCGCCAATAAAGCCACAGACCCACTGCGACTATCAGGCCCAACAGCACGCCGCCCAGCGCTTCCAGAGGCGTATGCCCAATTACTTCACGCAGATGCTGTTCATTGATCGGATGGCCTTTTAACAATTCTTCCACCAGAACATTGATCTTCCGCGCTTGCATCCCGGCCTGACGGCGGACACCCGTGGCATCATATACGACAACCAACGCCAGGGCTACCGTCACTGCAAAAAGTGGGTTATCAAAGCCGAAATGCAACCCTACCGCCATGGCTGTTGAAGTAACCAGGCAGGAATGCGAACTGGGCATTCCACCGGCTGCGAAAAATAAAGCCCAGTTCCAGCGGCGTTCCCGGAACAAATCTACAGGGATTTTCAACACCTGGGCCAAAAACCACCCCGCCAATCCAGTCAATAAGACGTGGTTTTGAAGAAGGCCGCTGAAGTTCATTGGCTTTCCTTGAAATCGGTCAGCGATTCGCCCACCAGTGCCTGCACTTTCAGCTCGGCCTTGTCCAGAAGTTCGGCGCAGCGTTTGGTCAACGCCTGGCCGCGCTCGAAGAGTGTCATTGACTCTTCCAGTGGTCGTTCCCCGGATTCGAGTGCCGCCACAATCGTTTCGAGTTCGGCGAAGGCCTCTTCGTAAGTCAATGCATCAATTGGTTTGGGTTCATTTTTTGCCATAATCACCTATCCATCGCCCGAAACACGGGCATCGAATTCTCCGTCCCGCAGGCGGACGCGCAGAGCATCTCCAGCCTGGACCTGGGACTTGCTGGCGACAACCCGCTTGTTTTTCGTGACGACCGCGTACCCGCGTTGCAGCACAGCCAGTGGACTGAGTGCCGTCAGACGGTTTTCCAATCCCTTCAGCCGCGCCGCAGCGAGTTCAAGACGGTGAGCCTGCGCGGCGTTTCCCCGGCGGCTCAATTCATCCACGCGCTGGCGGTCGGTCTGCACACGGCGTAAAGGCGAGTAAAAACGCAGGCCGCTTTGGAAGCCTTCCAAAAGATTATGCTGTCGCTCGAAGAGTACGCCCATACTTCCTTCAAGGATTTGCGCCATCTCGATCAATGTCTGTCGGAGGTCCAGCACCGTAATCGCTGTCGCCAACTCGGCTGCCGCGGTGGGCGTTGGGGCACGCAAGTCGGCGGCGAAATCGGCCAGGGTGAAGTCCGTCTCGTGGCCCACGCCGGTGATGACCGGGGCCTGCGACTCGGTCACGGCGCGCACCACGCGTTCGTCGTTGAAGGCCCACATGTCTTCGATGGAGCCGCCGCCGCGCGCGAGCAGGATAACCTCCGGCGCGGCAACCCGGTTCAAGATCCGCAGCGCCGCCACCAGGGCCAGCGGAGCCTCGTCTCCCTGCACCGGCGCGGGAGCCAGAGTCACTTCCGCCAGCGGCATCCGCCGTCGCAGGGTATTGAGCATATCGCGCAAGGCTGCACCGGTCGGCGAGGTCACAATCCCGATGCGGCGCGGGGAGGCGGGGATGGGACGCTTGCGGGCTGCATCGAAGAGACCTTCGGCCTCCAGCAAAGCCTTGAGACGCAGGAATTCCTGGTAGAGCGCCCCCTCCCCCAGCGGACGGAGGCTATCGGCGTAAAGCTGGTATTGCCCGGAGACTTCGTAGATGCCGAGGCTGCCATGCGCTTCAATTGCCATCCCGTCCTGCGGCGCGAAGCGCAGGTGGGCGGCTTCACCCTTCCACATAACACAGCGCAGGGAAGCACCGCTGTCTTTCAGGGTAAAATAAATGTGACCGGAGGATGGTCGCGACAGGTTGGAGATTTCCCCCTGCACCCAGACCCCTTGCAAGTCCGGGTCGGCTTCCAGTAACTGGCGTAGATGACGCGTCAGATCGGTGACGGTCCAGCGAGGGGATGCATCAAAGAGCGCCAATTGTTCCATATCTAGAGAATACTATTGTTCGGAAAGACTGTCAACTATCCAAAAGTTAGCTTTGGTTTACAACTGTCAAACAAGCGGAAATGGGCCTTCCCATAGCATTTTTCTTTGCTACAATGAGGATATATGAAACGGCTCTGGGCGCCCTGGCGCATGAAATTTGTCGAAACGAAGACCGCAGGTTGCGTATTCTGCGATGTACAGAAAGAGGCCGATGGTCCCGATGATCTGGTCATTTTCCGCGGAAAACGCTGTTTTGTCATTCTGAATCGCTTCCCTTATACCACCGGTCATATGCTGGTGGTCGCCAACGAGCACCGGAACTCGCTCGAAGATCTGGAGGCGGAAACGCGCGCCGAAATGATGGAACTGGCAACCCGGGGAATGGGTGTGCTTCGCAGCGTATACCATCCGGACGCCTTCAATGTCGGTGCGAATATCGGCGAAGCCGCTGGAGCGGGAGTTGCCGGACACGTCCACATCCATGTGGTGCCGCGCTGGACCGGCGACACCAATTTCATGATGACGCTGGCCGAAACAAAAGTGATGCCCGAGGCGCTGGAAGATACTTATGCTCGCCTCCGCCTCGCCTGGGATAGTTGTTGATTTCACAGGGTTCTGCGTAAAAATCCGAACCAAAATCCCGTTCGCCAGTGGAGCAAACATGGAGCAAAAGGATTATGATTTTGTTATTATCGGTTCCGGCTTCGGCGGTTCCGTTTCTGCCATGCGGCTGACCGAAAAGGGGTACTCCGTCCTCGTACTTGAAAAAGGCAGGCGTGTCCGCGATCAGGATTTCGCCAAAACCAACTGGCAGTTCTGGAAATATCTATGGATGCCGGTCATCCGCGCCCATGGCATCCTGCAGATAAGCATTCTCAAAGGCGCAATGGTGCTGCACGGGGCGGGCGTCGGCGGCGGGAGCCTGGGCTACGCCAACGTGCTCGAGATCCCCACCGACGAGACCTTCGCCACGCCCCCCTTGAACACACCCGTCGCCTGGGGGAAAGTGCTCAAACCGCATTATGAGACCGCCAGGAAAATGCTCGGCGTGGCGCGCAATCCCAAACTTTGGAAGGCCGATGAACTCTTGCGCACGATGGCCGAAGAGGCCGGCATGGGCGCAACTTTCCGCGCCACCGACGTTGGCGCGTATTTTGGGGAGGCAGGTGTGCCTGTCCCCGACCCGTACTTCGGCGGTGAAGGCCCCGGGCGGGCGGGATGCCGGCACTGCGGCGCCTGCATGGTCGGATGCCGGTACAATGCCAAGAACACGCTCCCCAAGAACTACCTATATTTTGCAGAAAAGAACGGGGCTAAGGTCGTTGCGGAATCAGAAGTGGTGGATATTCGTCCCCTCAACCCAACCCCTCTTCTCGCGAAGCACCCCCAAAGGGGGCGGGGTGAGGCGCTTTACGAAGTCTCCTACCAGACGAGCACCCGCTTCTTGAACGGGACCCGCCAGCGGGTGCGGGCCGGAGCCGTGATCCTGTCTGGCGGCGTAATGGGCACCCTCAAGCTGCTGCTCCGTTTACGTGATGAGACCCAGTCCCTGCCTAATTTGTCGCCTCGGCTCGGCGACATGGTGCGCACCAACTCTGAAGCGCTACTGGGAGCGATGGCAAGGAAGTCGGATATCAACTACTCGGAGGGCGTCTCGATCTCGTCCATCTATAACCTTGACAGGATCACGCGCATCGAGCCGGTGCGCTACCCCGACGGTTCGTCGCTGATGCGCTACCTGGCCGCCCCCCTGATTGACACGGACGTGAGCGTGCCCGTGCGCATTTTCCGTTTCCTGGGCTGGGCCATCACCCACCCGCTTGACTATGCAAAGGCCCTCATCCTGCCTGGCTGGGCGCACAACGTGACGATCCTGCTGGTGATGCAGCACGCCGATAACCGCATGCGCTTCCGCATGGGGCGCAGTATCTTCACGCTGTTCCGCCGCGGCATGGTGGCCGAGCGTGAGCCTGGCTACGAGATCTACGCCCAGGTGAAAGGCTCACATGAGTTGACCCGTGACTTTGCGAAACGCACCAATGGGATCGCGCTCGGCTCGATTGGCGAAAATCTATTGGACCTGCCGACTACCGCCCACATTCTGGGCGGGGTGCCGTTTGGCAGGGACGCCTCCGAGGGCGTGGTGGACGAGGCCTTTGAAGTGCATAACTATCCTGGGATGTACATCATTGATGGCTCGATCATGCCCGCCAATCCCGGTGTGAACCCGAGCCTCACCATCACCGCCCTGGCAGAGTATGCGATGTCGAAAGTGCCAGCAAAAAAATAATTAACATCAGTTATGCAGAGGCAAATTTCCATTCGAAAAACACCGTAGTGACGGCTTTATCATCCCCGGAGGGGGCAGCCGTCCATCTCCCGGGAAAAAAGCGACTACACCTGCCCTGGCGGTCGGTGTTAGGGAAGTCGCTACTACAAGCCTTATCCATAATTTATGTACTGCCACAATTATTAAACTTATAGTGTGTCGTTGCGAATACTATGACTTTATCAAGCGGAGCAAGGGCGGTAATAATCCGTGCAACTCCTTCCGTTGGCAGGGGTTCTTTCATTAAATCAATCTTACAGGAGGCAGTATGGCAATCGCAGCAGAACGTCCAAAGGTCAATGATAAGCGTGAGATCTTCGGCTGGGCGATGTACGATTGGGCCAACTCGGCTTTCAGCACTACTGTCGGGACCGTATTCCTGGGGCCGTACCTGGCTACACTTGCTCAGAATGCGGCCACCGCCAGCCAGGACGGTGTGGCTCGCATACTGGGAATCCCGATTGCTCCGGATTCATTTTTCCCGTACTGTATCTCATTATCCGTCGGGATGCAGGTGCTCTTCCTGCCCATCCTGGGCGCGATTGCAGATTATTCCCACCGCCGCAAGCAGATGATGCAATTGTTCGCCACCATAGGTGCCATCGCGACCATCCTGATGTTTTTCACCACCGCCCCGGTCTGGTGGCTGGGCGGACTTTTGTTCATCGTTGCCAACCTGGCCTTCGGCGCGGCAATGGTATTCTACAACTCTTATCTTCCCGACATTGCCAGCGAAGACCAGCGTGACCGGGTCTCCTCCTATGGTTGGGCAATGGGGTACTTGGGTGATGGGTTGCTGCTCATCCTCAACCTGGCTTTTTACATGTTCAGCGACAAACTGGGTGTCCCCCAACCCCTGGCGATTCGCATCAACCTGGCTTCAGCGGGTATCTGGTGGTTGAGTTTCTCATTCTTCACCTGGGTGCGCCTGCGGGCTCGTCATGCCGTAAAGCAGTTGCCGAAAGGTGAGACTTACGCCAGGGTGGGCTTCAGACAGTTGTGGAGTACGGTCAAGGAAATGAAGAATTTCCCCGAAACACTCAAATATCTGCTGGCCTACTTCCTCTACAACGACGGCATCCAGACAGTGATCGCAGTCTCGTCCACTTTCGCGGCCGCTCCGCTTATCCGCGGTGGGGTGGGTATGGATCAGTCCACGTTGATCATTGTCATCCTGATGATCCAGTTCATGGCGTTCTTTGGTGCGCTGTTGTGGGGCAAGCTCGCCTACTGGGTGGGTGCCAAGCGCTCAATCATCGTCAGCCTGGTTATCTGGGCGGGTGTTGTGATTTATGCCTATTTTGGATTGAAGGGCGAAAGCCGGGTGCTCGAATTCTTCATCATGGGCGCATTCATTGCGCTCGTGATGGGCGGCTCGCAGGCCATCAGCCGCAGTCTCTATGCCCAGATTATCCCCTCCGGCAAGCATGCGGAGTACTATTCCTTCTACGAAATCAGCGAGCGCGGTACTTCATGGATCGGGCCGCTGCTGTTCGGGTTGATGAACCAGGTTTTCGGCAGTCTGCGCCCGGCCATCCTCTCGCTGATTTTCTTCTTCGTGATGGGTCTGATTATCCTGCCCATCGTCAACGTGAAGAAAGCGGTGGAGGACGTCAGGGCTTATGAAGTGAAGAACGCCTGAACCATCGAAGAGATAAAAAGGGCCGGAGGCGAAACCCGTCTCCGGCCCTTTTCGAATCTTTTCGGATCCAGAACCTGTTACCGTTTCAGCGACTTGAACCACGCGGCGATCTTTTCCACCCCCTCCTCAATCATCTCCATCGAGACGGCGTACACCAGCCGGATATAGCCCTCGCCGCCCGCGCCGAAGTCGGTTCCGGCCAGCACCGCCACGCCCGCCTCGTTAATCAGGCGGATGGCAATTTCCTTTGAACTCAATCCATACGATTTGACATTCGGGAAAACGTAAAATGCACCCTGCGGCTTCTGCGCACAGACGCCGGGGATGGCGTTGACCAGTTCCAGCATGCGGTCGCGGCGGCGCTGGTATTCGGTCACCATTTCAGCCACGAAATCCTGCGGTCCGGTCAGGGCCTCCATTCCGGCGAACTGGGTAAAGGCGGCAGAACAGCCGGTGGCGTGGGTCATAAGCAGTTCCAGCCGCTCGGCCAAAGCGAGCGGGGCGATCATGTAGCCCAGCCGCCAGCCGGTCATCGAATAGGTTTTTGAGAACCCGTCCGCGATGACCGTACGCTCGAGCATCCCGTCCACTTCGGCGATGCTGTGGGCCGGCGTACTGTCGTAGACCAGTTGAGTGTAGATTTCGTCAGAGAGCACCAAGCAGTTGTGTTTGCGGGCTTGTTCGGCGATATGATTCAAATCGGCAAACGGGATAACACCGCCGGTCGGGTTGCCGGGTGAGTTCAGGACGATCAGTTTCGTCCTTTTGGAAATCTTCGCATCGAAAACATCCAGGTCGAAGGAGAATTGGTTTTCCTCGCGCAGCTGCACCGGGACCGGAATCCCGCCTGCCACGCGGATCATGGCCTCGTAGGTCGGGAAACCGGGGTTGGGGTAGAGCACCTCGTCGCCCGGCGCGACCAGAGCCAGGGTCGGGAAGAAGAGTCCGGGCTTGGAGCCGCTGCCGACGACTACTTGCGCGGGGTCAATTTTCAGCCCGCGCTGGCGTCCGGCATAGTCTGCAATGATCTCGCGGAATTGGGGGATTCCCGCCGGAGGAGTATATTTGGTTTTCCCGAGACGGATGGCGGCGATCCCGGCTTCGCTGACATGGGCTGGTGTGGGAAAGTCGGGTTGGCCGATTTCGAGATGGACGATCTTTCGTCCCTGGGCTTCGAGGGCCTGGGCCTGGGCGAGGACGGCATAGGCGCCTTCGGGTCGGAGAGGAATGACGCGATCAGTGAAGGGGCGCATGGCTAATGGACTTTGAACAGGCCGGCTTCGTTGGCGCCCATCAGCCCAGCGCGCAGACTGCGCTCGTCCAGCGGGGCAAGACCGGCGGCCATTTCGCTGGTGATGACAGGAAGGACGCGGTAGCGGTCCATATCGGTGGACAGCGTTTCCAGACCGGTGTCGCTGAACATCCAATCCAGCCGGTCGAAGATTTTCAGGTTAATCGGTCCGCGGTAGCCGACCAGAGTCTTTTCACCCGCAGAGTTGAAGAAGTCTTCAAAATACGACATGACCAGTTCACGCAGGCTGCGGTAGACCGGCTCACGATAGCGCAGGCCGGTAAAATTTGACTGCGCCACGGCTCCCCAATGGTCATATCGCTTGAAAAGTGCCAGGATATGATCGTCGTCGCGCGCGTTCGGGATGAGTTCCAGGATCAGCGGCGGGTGGCCGATGCGGTGCAATGCCATGGCGGCAAATAATGCCCCATCGAAGCAATGCGCTTTCCGCTCCCGGAGGACGCGCAGCGGGCAGCGGTAGAATTCGTCTTCGCTGTAGGGGGTGGCGTTCAGAAAAGCTTGGATCTTTACCGGGCTGTCCAGGCTTTCGAGCAGCCGCTTTTCGGCGGGGGTAAGTTGGGTTTCGAACTTTGTCATCAGTGATTCTTACCGCACGGCTTCCCAGCCGCTGGCAGAGAACATCAAGCGCAGGAAATCGGCTCGCTCCTCGGGGGTCATGAAGCGGGATTGGGCAAAATCAGTGAACTTGATGGTGAGCAGTTCGGTGTTGATGTATTTCCCATTGTAGATGACGTGCCGGTCGATGAAGGCCCGGTCGAGGAAAGTCTGGTCGCTACCGAGGGTGATATATTGGTCAAAGAACAGGTTCCCGGTCCCGTAGTGAATAAAACCATTTTTATAGAATTCAAAATTCTGGGGCTGGTGTGCTTGGCTGCCCTGGACGATATCGGCCCCGGCATCTACCATACCGGTGAAATCCAGGCGGTACTCGGGCAGGACGGTGTACTGGTAGTATTCCTGGTGCTGGAAGGTAGCGATGACCACGTAGCCTTCCTGTTTCAGTTGTGCAATCTCGGTATGCAGCGTGTCGTATCCACAGGCGGCTGCCCCGGGGTGGGTATCGGTGGCGCTCGCATATCCGTCGCCCTTGGCATTGCAGCCGAGGAAGGCGATTTTGTTGCCGTTATGGGTGAACGTGGCGGGGCTGAGACCTTCCTGCAGGTTCTCTCCGCCACCATAGTACTTCCAGCCGCGCTGCCTGTACATTTGAAGTGTGAGGCGCATCGCATCCGGACCGTAATCGTTGAAATGGTCTCCGGTCAGTTCCACAACATCCATCCCGATGTATTCCAGTAGCTGGATGTATTTCGGGTTGCTGCAGAAGACCAGGTTTTCCTGGCCAAGGAAGGGCCGCGGGCAATCCTGCCAAAAGGGGATCTCGTTGCTGATATGGGTGATGTCAGCATTTTGCAGAATGGGAGCGATCTCCTCGGCGGGGTAGAGCAGCCCTTTTTCTTCCATCATGACTGCCGTGCCGCGTACCAGCGCCGTCGTCCCGGAGGTGACCACGATCGTCAGCTTGTTCGGATCGCGGTTGCTCGGCAGCAGGGACAGGCTCCCACTGCTCAAGCTGAAGTGGACAGACAGGGCATAGGTGTTGACATCGAAACCTTTGCGGATGGGGGAGTTCCCGTCAATGGAGAGCACTTTCCAGCGTGGCTCGATTTGCTCAAATGGGACGATTGCCCAGGAAGTCATGTCGTCCCAGGCGGTCGTGACCAACTGATCTGCCGGGAGGACGGTGACTGCCGAGGCGGCAGGTTCGCCCCACCAGGCGGCAAAAACATCCCGGGTGTTCTGGTCCATTAGTAGCCGGGAGCCAAACGTGGCCGGCGGAGTCCCCTGCCAGGCGGACTTTACATCCTGGGCGGGTACATCGTCGGTGACGGTCGGATAGGGAGCCACCAGCGCGTACACCCAATGGCTGAGGATGTTCTGGTCGCCGATTTCCAGACGGGCGGTGGCAGATTCGGCAGTGTCCGACCGGCTCCAGCCGTCAGGCAGAACGACAGACTGTACCAGTTCCGTCGGGACGTAGGGAGCCACCCACAGGGTAGGAGGAGTGGGTGTTGCAGTCGGTTGGGTTGTCGGAGTGGGCGGCAGGCTCACAGGAGTTGGGGCAGGCTGGCTACTGCAACTTGCCAGAAGAATGCCCAGGATACCAATAAGGCTTATCAGAATGCTACCGGTTTTCATGATGTAGAAATGCCTCCGCGTTCGGTCAGGGTATTATGCACGTCTTTTTCCAGCTTCATGGCGCGCGCTTCAAGAGCTTGTAACTGGCTCAGGAGACTATCGCCAGCTGTCTTGTCGCTCAACCCATTGACGTTGATGCGCACATTGTACCCGGCGGAAGTCAGGGCGGCGCGCGCCAAGGCTGCCGCCGACGCCCCGTCACTGATGGCGTTCAGGTTGCCGAGGGCCACAGCCCGTTCGGCCAGTGCCATCACACTGACAGATTTCTGTGCCACTGTGAGCGGCACCTGTGCGGCGCGCAGGGTGGCTTTCTCAATGGCCTTCGTGCGAACTTTCTCCTGCTCGGGCGTGGCTTTCGACAGTTTGAAGGAGGACAAAACACCTTCGAAAGCGGCCGAATCCTCGTCCACGGCGGCGGTCAGTTCGCGGCGCAGGTGCTCGGCCTGGTTCAGGATTTCAGTCATCTGGGCTTCGACGGCGGCGTACTTTTTCTTGCTAACCGTCAACCGGGCGACCATGGCGACCAGGGCCGCTCCCATCGCTCCGGCGTGCGCGGCGGCGGATCCGCCGCCGGGGGTGGGAGTCGCAGCGGCGAGATCATCCAGAAAATTGGTGGGGCGGGAATCAACCCTCTGGGGGGCGAAAAGGCGGGTTTCGAGAATCTGTTCGGACTTGAAACCATCCAACTGCAAATAGCGGGCCGCCGCGTCGGTCAACGCTTCTTGCGGGACGAGTCCCACTAGTTCGCTGTGGTGGATGCCCACGCCGTGACGCGCCGCTTCGCTGCGGACGGCCTCGACGGCAGTCTGGATGGATGTCTGGCGGAAATTGGTCAGATTCATCGAAACCTGCGCCCGGCCCTCCACCAGCATCCCGAGCGCCTTGACGCACGGCAGCCCGCCGGATGACTGGCGGACGGCTTTGGCGACGGCTTTGGCAATAGCCACGTCGCCGGTAGCCAGGTAAACGTTGTAGGCGATGAGCGGATGGCGAGCTCCGATGACGGTAGCCCCGGCAGACCCGAGGCGGGCCGGACCGAAGTCTGGTTTCCGCTCCGGGTTGGTCTCGATCTCCGCCTTGAGGCCTTCGTACTGCCCGCGGCGGATGTTTTCCAAGTTGACCCGTTCGGGCTGCGTGGCGGCTTCCTCGTACAGGTAGACCGGGATGTTCAGTTCGCGGCCGACGCGTTCACCCAGACGGCGGGCCATGGCGATGCAATCTTCCATGCTGACGCCGGAGAGCGGCACAAACGGAACCACGTCGGTGGCGCCGATGCGCGGGTGCGAACCGGTGTGCCCGCCCAGGTTGATCAGTTCGCTGGCCTTGCGGATGCCCTGGAAGGCGGCTTCTTCGGCTGCTGCGGGTGCGCCGACAAAGGTGACGACGGTGCGGTTGTGGTCGCTATCGGAGTGGCGGTCGAGCACGGTCACGCCGGCCGCGGCAATGGCGGCAACAATGGCTTCGACCACTTCCGGTCGGCGGGCTTCGGAAAAATTGGGGATACATTCGACGAGGGGGGAGGGCATAGGTTTCAGGTAATCAGGTAATTGGGTGATCAGGTGATTGGGATGGGTGGAACGGGGCTATTATACCGTAGGGGAGATAAGAAAACCCGGCCGGATGGACTGGGTGTATAAACCGGTGCTTTCAATCCTCGCGGTCTTCTACCTGTTCCAGACCGGGATAGTGCCTCGCGAGGGCGGTTTCTATTTCCGCCCCGCTGTGCGTGTTGCAAGCCGCCAGCGGCCGGACCGCATCCGGCACCGGATGCCCGCCAGGGCTGGTCACGGTACAGCCAACCATCAACCCAGAAGGAGTATACACAACCAGCAGGTTGTATATTTTGCCGCATACGATACACCCATGTGGTTCAACCCTATTTGTGTTATCGGACATTTGTCGCTCCTGCGGATTAGCCTTATCCCAGCAAAACTGCTGGCAGCTTGTTTCCGCGGTTCTAGTAAGCTTTGACCCTGTCTTTTCGCCTTGCTAATTCGCTGGCGTACTTCACACCGAGCGTGTCCTTATGCTCACGCGCCCAGTCGGTCAGGCGGGTTGTCCCGGCGGCGGGAGAGTCGGTGCAGAGCAGGTCGGCCATCAGCCCCTTGACTTCGGGCCAGGTAATCATCACGTCGCCCATCCAGCGGCCCAGGGTCCAGCCGGCGGCGTAAGCCAGCGCGGGCGGCATGGACAGGATCGGGCGTTGGATGCCGATGATTTTGGCGATGTCAGTTGCCAAGTCCCGGTAGGTGAAGGTTTCCGGGCCGATGGTATCTATCGTCACGTTCTCACCGTGCTTGCCCTGTTCCACCGCCAGCGCGGCCAGATCATCCACGTAAATCGGCTGGAGGCGGTAGCTCCCGTCGCCAAACAACCCGAAGACTGGCAGGTGCCGCAAGGCCCAGGCGATGTTATTGATGAGGATGTCTTCCTTACCAAACAGTACCGTCGGGCGCAGGATGGCGTAGGAGAAGCCGAATTCCTGCAGGGTGTGTTCCAGGCGGGCCTTGCCGGAGAAATATTCGAGCGGAGAATCTTCAGACGGGTTGGTAATGCTAATGTGGACGATGCGCTTGACCACGGCCTGACGAGCTGCTTCAAACAGGATGAGCGTATTTCGGACGGCGGACTCGTGTTTGAAAAAGGAATAGTTGAAGCGCACCCAGTAAGTGTTGTAAAGGACATCCGCGCCGCGCAAAGATTCAACCAGATCATCCGGGCAGTCGAAGCTGAACGGATGGGCTTCGACCTGGCCGCCAAATGGATTAGCGCGCTGCATCGAGTTGGTCAGTGTGCGGACGCGGCGGCCTTCGGCCAGCAGCCGCGTGGCGATGTACTTTCCTGAATACCCGAACGCACCGGTGACGACATGAAGTTTCTGGGGCATGGTTTAATCTCCATTTACCGATAGGGTTTCTGGCGCAGAGCGTTGGAAGAGAGGGAGGTGATTCTGGCGACGATGCTGTGCGTCATCACCCTGAGTTGGGCGCTCCGGCGTCCCGACAAGCGCGGAGCGTCGGAACGACATCAGACACAGCTCTTTGCCAGCGCCAAGGCACCCAGCACGCCGGAGCGCTTGCCCAAAGCGGGCGGGACGATGAATTCTTCCATTGTACCGGTAAGCACTGGCGAGGCGAGATAGCCATTAAGGAGTACCCGCACCTTGTCCCGGATGGACGGGAAGAGCAGCTGGTGCTCCATCACGCCGCCGCCGAGCACGATCCGCTGCGGGGAGAGCGTCAGGATAATGTTCACCAATGCGTAAGCGATATACAAGGCTTCCTGTTCCCAGGCGGGGTGGTTATCAGGGAATGTTTCAGCGGGTTTTCTCCAGCGGCGGGCGAGGGCGGGTCCACTAGCCAGGCCTTCGAAACAGTCCCCGTGGAAGGGACAGGTGCCGGGGAAGGGGTCTTTTTTAAGATCGTGCGGCAGGAGCATGTGACCCACTTCCGGGTGGGTCAGTCCATGGGTTACTTTCCCGTTGATAATGACGCCCGCGCCGATACCGGTCCCGATGGTGAAGTAGACCAGCGACTCAAGACTCCGGTTTTCAGGAATCAAAGAGTACTCACCGAAGGCTGCCGCGTTTACGTCCAGTTCGAAGGCCAGCGGCATATCAAATATGCGCTGAAAGGCAGCCACCACGTTTGTCCCGGCCCATCCAGGCTTGGGCGTGGCGGTGATGGAGCCGTAGGTGGGGGAGGCCGGGTTCAGGTCCAGCGGGCCGAACGGAGCCAACCCAATGGCAGAAACGTTGTATTTCTGGAAGAAAGCGATGGTCTGGCCGAGCGTCTCGCCGGGCGTGGTGGTCGGGAAGAGGACTTCCTCGATGATTTCATCCTTCCCGCTCCCCACCGCGCAGATAAACTTGGTCCCGCCGCCTTCCATGCCGCCGTAGAGTTTTTTCATCATGGTCTCCTTATGCTATGCGCAGCGTAGAAACGTTCCGGGTCAGACAGGAAAACGCTCTGGCAAGTTTCTGTGCAGAAGTAAATGGTACGCCCATGGAACTCCGCCTGCGAATGGCAGGCCGGGTCGCCGGTGATGGTGCGGTGGCAGACGGTTTCAGGGCCCCGTGCAGGAACCGGGACTACCACAAAGGCCAATGTCTCTTCACCTGCGTCCGGCGCGGGGTCGGGATGGGAGCTTATATCAGTTCGGCGATCCATATCTCAAAGGGGTTTAACGTTAATTGCGAAAAATCAGTTGTCACGTGACTCCATCGGCGTGATTATAACCTTTGCCTGGTGGATTATGCTACGGGACTGTAGTAACTGTCATTCATGATTATTAGCAGAAGTTAATGAAATGCTCACTTTCGCATTTGAACCGAAAGGAAGTAAAATCATCCCATGCTCCGAAAACGCCTGTGGATATTTGGACTGATCATCATGCTGACTGCCTGTTCCCGTCCCTGGACGGAGACAAGTGTTATCACCCCGGCTTCGGTCTGGACCTCTGGACAGGTCCCCACAGCCGTGGCGGTTACGCCGACGATTTCGTACACCCTCCCGACGCCGCGCCCGCCCGATGTGCCCGTCTTGACACCTACGCCGGATGTCCCGCACTACCAGACCGGGGTGGCGCGTGGACCGGAGACTTACATTGTCCAGTCCGGCGATTGGCTCAGCGCCATTGCCGAGCGCTACAGCGTCAGCGTGGAGGCGATAATCCAGGCCAACAATATTTCCAACCCTGACGCTCTCGAAGTGGGCCAGAGGTTGACTATCCCGGTAGTGACCCCCCAGGCTCCCGGTCCGGCTACCAAGCTAATTCCTGACTCCGAACTGGTTTATGGACCATTGAGCGCTTCTTTCGACATTGCCGCTTTTATCCATAGCAAGGGCGGCTATCTGGCGAGTTACACCCAGGATGTGAACGGCGAAACCCTGGATGCCACCCAGGTTGTTCAACTCATCGCGCAGAATTTCTCGGTCAGTCCGCGGCTGCTGCTGGCGGTGCTGGAATATCGCTCCGGCTGGGTCACCAACCCTAATCCCGACCCGACCCTGGGCGATACACCATTTGGTTTCATTGATGGTTGGGTGGGACTGTACCGTCAACTGGCCTTGGCCTCCATCCATCTCAACAGCGGCTTTTACCGCTGGCGCGCAAACAGTGTGACCGACTGGGTGCTGGTAGATGGCTCCGTCGTCCCGATTGACCCGACGATTAATGCCGGGACAGCCGGCGTGCAAAATTTCTTCGCCCGATTGGACGATTATTCCACCTGGCTGCGGGATGTCTCTCCCGGCGGATTCTTCGGCTCGTATTCCCTGCTCTTTGGCTATCCCTTTGACACGGCTATAGAGCCGCTTGTCCCAGCCAACCTGGCCCAGCCGCTGTTGCTCTTGCCCTTCGGGCCGGGGGAAATCTGGGCTTTCACCGGCGGACCGCACCTTGCCTGGGATGCCGGTTCACCCTACGGCGCACTGGACTTTGCTCCGCCCGGCGAGGCGCTGGGTTGTGTCGAGACCGATGACTGGGTCACAGCGGTGGCGGATGGGCTGGTCACCCGTACCGGTACCGGCGTGGTTATCCTG
>Ga0209746_1000349_pt1 | contig 24393 bp, 20 predicted proteins | sample BarGraNGADG00211_3_FD_184496 | JGI IMG/M metagenome (GOLD analysis project Ga0209746, IMG submission 184496) | Arctic peat soil microbial communities from Barrow, Alaska - Barrow Graham LP Ref core NGADG0011-211 (SPAdes) (version 2) | ecosystem: Environmental > Terrestrial > Soil > Wetlands >... | reverse complement strand
GTTCGGTTGCGCCGGGTCGGTCCAGAAAACAACGATGTGTGAAAACATGGCGTGCATTGTTGTCAACGTGTCCGCTGCGGCAAGTGAAATTTCCGTTTGCGTTTGCGCGCAATGGGGTAAAATCGTGCCATGAACGCGCAAATGAACGTGTTATTTGTGACCGCAATGCTTGGCTGTTTGGTCACGGCCGGTGGCGCGGACAAACTCAACCCAAAAAAAGTTATGAACCTCCAAATCACCAGCCCCGCATTTTCCGAAGGACAACCGATTCCGGCAAAATATTCCTGCGAAGGCAACGACGCTTCGCCGCCGCTCAAGTGGACAAACGCGCCCGCAAACACCAAAAGCTTCGCGCTCATCGCCGACGATCCCGACGCGCCCGTCGGCACGTGGGTGCATTGGGTGCTCTACGACCTGCCACCGAATGCGACCGAACTTCCGGAAGACGTAGCGAAAACCCAGTTCACTTCCAGCGGGGCGAAGCAGGGATTTAACAGTTGGCCACGCCTGGGTTATGGCGGGCCATGTCCGCCACCCGGCAAACCGCATCGCTACTTCTTCAAGCTCTACGCCCTCGACACGATGCTCGACCTCAAGCCCGGCGCGACGAAGAAAGACGTTGAAGCCGCGATGAAAGGCCTCATCCTGGCGGAGGGGCAGTTGATGGGAACGTATCAAAGGAAATAAAAACATCGAACATCCAACATCGAACGCTCAACACCCAAGGAACGGCACGAACGGCGGCGACATTGGATGTTCGATGTTGGATGTTGAGTGTTCGATGTTGCTGACGGAATCAATTTTCAGCCTTTCATTCCGCGCCAATTTCATGTTTAGTATGCGCTCTTTTTTATGAGCAAAACCGCACTCCTGTTTGCCGGTCAAGGCGCGCAAGTCGTCGGCATGGGCAAAGACCTGGCTGAAAAATTTCCGTCCGCGAAAGCGTGGTTCGACCGCGCCAACGTCGCGCTCGGCTATGACCTCGCTTCCATTTGTTTCAACGGCCCGGAAGCCGATTTGACGAAAACCGAAAACGCGCAGCCGGGAATTTTTCTCGTGAGCTGGGTTTGCTTTGAATTGCTCAAGGAGCGCGTTGGAGTTCAAGCTTCAGCTTGTTCCGCCGCTGACACGCTAAAGCGTGAACTCCAACTGAAATTTGACGCGACCGCTGGTTTGTCGCTCGGTGAATTCACGGCGCTCACAGCGGCGGGCGCGATGAGTTTTGAAGATGGCTTGCGCGTCGTCCGGCAGCGCGGAAAATTCATGCAGGAAGCGTGTGACGCGACACGCGGCGGCATGGCGGCGATCATCGGTCTGGACGAAGCGCCGACGCGCGAAGTTTGCGCAGAAGCCGGAGTTGTTCTCGCCAATTTGAATTGTCCCGGCCAGTTCGTGATTTCCGGCGAAGCGGAAAAAATTGCGAAGGCGTGCGAACTCGCCAAGGCCAAAGGCGCGAAACGCGCGTTGCCGTTGCCGGTGGCGGGCGCGTATCACTCGCCGCTCATGGCGAGCGCGCAGCCGAAGCTCGGCACGGAACTGGCAAAAGTGAATTTAGTTTCTCCGGTTGTGCCGGTGATTTCCAACGTCACGGCGCAGGCGCACGGAACGTCGGCGGAAATTTCCGCGCGCCTCGTCGAGCAAGTCTGCGCGTCGGTGCGTTGGGAAGAATCCATGCGCGCGTTGCTGGCGCAAGGCTACACGCGGTTCATCGAACTCGGCCCCGGCACGGCGTTGAGCGGTTTTATGAAGCGCATTGATAAAACTGCGCAGATGCTGAACGTCGCGGACGTGGCGAGTCTGGAAGCGACGGCGAAAATTTTGAACGGGTAAAACCATGGGTGGCACAGGCCTCTGGCCTGTCGTTTCCGGCGTCACGCCGGAAACTGTTGTGCGATGTAAAATTTGTCTTGGACGAGCGATTAACCGCCGTCAATGTCTCGCCTGTTCCACCCAAAAGTTTGACCCAAAAAATCCTGTTCATTTTGTTCATTCTGTCGAAAACTTGCTGAAACTATGAGTTCACTTGCCAATCAAATCGCTGTTGTCACCGGCGCGGGGCGCGGAATTGGTCGTGCCATCGCATTGAAATTTGCCGTTGAAGGCGCGGACGTGGTCTGTGTTTCGCGCACGCAGGAAAATTCCGAGAGGGTCGCGGCGGAAATCCGCGCGCTTGGGCGCAAGGCGTGGGCGTTCGCCGTGGACGTGGCGGATTCCGCCGCCGTCAGCGCCGCCGCCGAGAAAATTCTGTCCGAGTGCGGCAAGGTGGACATTCTCGTGAACAACGCCGGCGTGACGCGCGACGGTCTGGTGATGCGCATGAGCGACGCGGATTGGGACACGGTGCTGGACACGAATTTGAAGGGCGCGTTTCTGGTGACGAAGGCGTTCAGCCGCGCGATGATCAAGGCGCGCACGGGCCGCATCATCAACATTTCGTCGGTCATCGGCCTCATCGGCAACGCGGGGCAGAGCAATTACGCGGCGAGCAAGGCGGGGCTGATCGGGTTCACGCAGTCGTGCGCGCGCGAGTTCGCGGGACGCGGCATCACGGTGAACGCGATTGCGCCCGGTTTCATCGAGACGGACATGACGGCGGAGTTGAACGAGGCGTTGCGCGCGGAGATTTTGAAGAAGATTCCGCTGGGCTGTCTCGGCCAGTCGGATGACATCGCGGCGGCGGCGCTTTATCTCGCCGGTGTGTCCGGGCGCTACGTCACGGGTCAGGTTTTGACGGTGGACGGCGGGATGGTGATGTGACCTCAAATCTTAATCGTAATCCTAATCTTAATTACTGTTTCCAAGCCGATTAAGATTACGAGCAAGATTAAGATCAGGAAAAAAAATGGATTCAAGGCTTGACGCGCAGGGCAATTTTAAGCTAGAAAAACAGGATAATTATGTCAGACAAACCTATCGAACAACGCGTAAAAGATATCATCGTCGAACAACTCGGCGTCAAACCCGACCAAGTGACGCCGGCGGCCAAGTTTATCGAAGACCTCGGTGCGGATTCGCTCGACACCGTCGAGCTGGTCATGGCGCTGGAAGAAGAATTCGGCATCGAAGTGCCGGATGAACAGGCCGAAAAACTCCAGAGCGTCGGCGACGTGATCAAATACGTCGAGGAGTCCCAGAAGTAATTTCAACTTGAACGGGCGGGGCAGTTTTGGCTGGACACAGCTTGAACTGCCCCGTTTGATTTTGCCATGGCAAACAACTCTTACGACCGCCGGGTGGTCATCACGGGCATGGGCGTCGTCACGCCGCTGGGCCACGACCTTGATACATTCTGGCAAAACCTCATCACCGGCCAGTGCGGCATTGATACAATTTCGTCGTTCGATGCGTCGCCATTTGCCACGCAGGCCGCCGGCGAGGTGAAAAATTTTGATCCCGCGCCCGCGTTTCCGTCGCCCAAGGACATTCGCCGTGCCGACCGCTACTCGCAATTTGGCGTTTACGCCGCGTGGTCGGCGTTGAAAGATTCCGGCCTCGAACTGGCAAAAGAAAATTGCGACGAAATCGGCGTGTTCATCGGCTCCGGCATCGGCGGGCTGCAAACGACCACCGAGCAGTTGAAAATTCTCCTCGAACGCGGCCCCAGCCGGCTCTCGCCGTTCATGATCCCGATGCTCATCTCGAACATGGCATCCGGCCTCGTCTCGATGTATTTCAATCTGCGCGGGCCGAACTTCGCCACCTGTTCCGCCTGCGCCACGGCGAACCACGCCATCGGCGAAGCCTGGCGCACCATCAAGATGGGCGACGCCCAGGTGATGTTCGCCGGCGGCGCCGAGGCGGCGGTCATTCCCGTCGGCATTGGCGGCTTCTGCGCGATGCGCGCCATGAGCACCCGCAATGACGATCCCAAACACGCCTCCCGCCCGTTCGACAAGGAACGCGACGGCTTCGTCATGGGCGAAGGCGCGGGCGTCCTCGTGCTCGAAGAATTGGAACATGCCAAGAAACGCGGCGCAAAAATTTATTGCGAGATCGCCGGTTACGGCAACACCGCCGACGCGTATCATCTCACCACGCCCTCACCCGGCGGCGAAGGCGCGGCGCGCTGCATGAAAATGGCCTTGCGCCATGGCAGACTGAATCTGACCGACGTGAGTTACATCAACGCCCACGGCACTTCCACGCCACAGGGCGACATCTGCGAAACGCAGGCCATCAAAGCCGTTTTCGGCGACCACGCGAAAAAACTCGTCGTCAGCTCCACCAAAGGCGCAACCGGCCACATGCTCGGTGCCGCCGGTGCGGTGGAAATGGCCGCGTGCGCGCTCGCCATCAAAAACAGCATCGTCCCGCCGACCATCAATTATCAAGTGCCCGACCCCGAATGCGATCTGGATTATGTGCCGAACACCGCGCGCGAAATGCCGGTCAACGTCATCATCAACAACTCATTCGGCTTCGGCGGCCACAACTCGACCATCGCGGCGAAAAAGTTTGTGGGGTAACTCAACTCTGGCTAAATACAAATCGTTTGTGAGTTAAGCCATGTCGTAGCGCTTGTCAATCCGCAGGCTTTCGTAAAATAAGTTGTCGCGCGAAAAACGCGAAGGTAGTGAAGGAATTAAAACTTTTTTACCTTCGCTCCCTTCGCGCGACATTCCCTTTGAAATTGTGCCGCTGCTGATTTTGTTTTAATTTGGCCGGATGTTCGATTCGTTAAGCGGCAAGCTCCAGAACGCCTTCAAAAATCTGCGCGGCCTCGGCAAAATTTCCGAGGCCAACGTCGGCGACGCCTTGCGCGAGGTCCGCATGGCGCTGCTCGAAGCCGACGTGAATTTCAAGGTCGCGCGCGATTTTATCGAGCGCGTCAAAACCAAATCGCTCGGCGCGGAAGTCATCGCCAGCGTCCAGCCCGGCCAGCAGATCGTCAAAATTATTTTCGATGAACTCGTCGAACTCCTCGGCTCGCAAAACGCCGCGCTGAAGCTCGACGAAAATCCCAGCTCGATTTTGCTGATCGGCCTGCACGGCTCCGGCAAAACGACTTCGTCCGGCAAGCTCGCGCGGCTGCTGCAAAAACAAGGCCGGGCGCCGTTGCTCGTGGCGGCAGATGTTTATCGTCCGGCGGCGATGGACCAGCTCGAAACGCTCGGCAAACAAATTGAAGTTCCGGTTTTTCTCCAGCGCGGCGAAACGGACGTTTTGAAAATCGCGCGGGAATCTCTCGACTTCGCCAAGACCAATAATCGCAACGTCATTATTTTCGACACCGCCGGGCGTTTGCAGATTGACGAGCCGCTCGTGCAGGAACTCGTGCGGTTGCGCGACCTCGTGAAGCCGTCGGAAATTTTGCTCGTGCTGGACGCCGCCACCGGCCAGGAAGCCGTGAACGTCGCCACGCATTTTGATTCGGCGCTGAACATCACCGGTTCAATTCTGACCAAGCTCGACGGCGACGCGCGCGGTGGCGCGGCGTTGAGCATGAAGGCCGTTACCGGCAAGCCGATCAAGTTCATGGGCACCGGCGAAAAGCTCGACGAGTTCGAGCCGTTTCATCCCGAACGCATGGCCTCGCGGATTCTCGGCATGGGCGACGTGGTCAGCCTTGTCGAACGCGCCGCTGACGCCGTCAACGAGGAAGACGCCAGGCGCATGGAAGAAAAAATGCGCAAAGGCGAATTTTCCCTCGAAGATTTTCTGGAACAGTTGCGCGCGATGAAAAAACTCGGTTCGCTGGAGAGCATTGTAAAAATGCTGCCCGGCGGTGCCGACGCGTTGAAGCAGATGGACGTTGGCAAACAGGAAAAAGAATTCAAGCGCATGGAAGGCATGGTCTGCGCGATGACGCTGAAGGAACGGCGCAATCCGGTGATTTTAAACGCGAGCCGCCGTCGCCGCATCGCCGCCGGCAGCGGCGTGAGCGTGACGGAGTTGAACACGATGTTGAACAAGTTTTTCCAGATGCAGACGATGATGAAAAAAATGGGCAAAATGGGCAAGATGATGGGCAAAATGGGCGGCCTGATGCCGGGCATGAGGCGGTGAAACGAGTTTGACCGGAGCGCGGACAGCCTTGTCCGCGGGTTTCCCAGGTTCGTGCGGACAAGGCTGTCCGCGCTCCAAATTTCACCACTGCGGCCAGAGTTTCAAGTAGGCCAGCTGCGCCTCGCGGTCAGGCAAATCATCGAGCTTGAGATCATTCAAAAAGCGCGGCGGATAGCCCGTCTCCAGCGCGAGCACGTTCACCATTTTTCCGGCGACGGAGAAAACTGCGCGCCACGCGCCGCAGCCGATGACAAATTTTGCATCGCACCGCCGCCGGATCCGCCGCGTGCGATGCGGCGTGGGATCGCGCGTGAGCAACTCGAACAGGCGCGGACGAAAATCAATCTGCCAGTTCGCCCGCAACCACTCCGCCTGCGTCTCGGCCAGCGGCGAAAGGCACACGGAAAATTGCGGCGGCACGTTGAGCGCGGATTCCACTTCATCGGTCCAGCCGCCGCCCGCATCAGGAAAAGCATCGTAGGCGGCGATGTAAGGTTTGATGTCGAAGATCGGCGTGCCATCCACCAGATCACACGCGCCGAGAATCAGTTTCCGCCCGTCCACGCCGAGCAATTGCACCGGCGTCAAGCCCAGCGGATTCGGGCGATGCGGTGAACGCGTGGCGAATAATCCGCGCCGTTGCGCCGGCCCGCGCGGCGGCAGCACCAGCGGTCGCCACGTTTTGTTGCGATGAAACCACCACAGCAGCCACACGCGCGAAAAACCGGCGAGATCCTGCAAGGCCGGTTCGTAACCGCAGTCCGGCAGCAGTTCGAGAATATTGCGCTCCGGTTCAACTTCGGAAGGCTGATGCAATGCCTGGAACTTCACCTGCTTTTGGGTGCGGATGAAGCCGATGGGTTTAAGCGTGAGCGAGTGATCCAAGCGTTTATCCCTTCAATTGATTGCGAAGTTAAAAATGGTGGAGGCGGCGGGAATTGAAATCGTCAGACGATTAAAAATTCTTTTCGCGTTCGTGCGCGTTGCGTCATAAAACTGGTGTCAATAATGGCGTTCGTGCGGGTTTAGATTTTTTGTCGTTCGACTGGCATCGCGCACCACAACGCACAAAATTACCGCTTGTTTGTCCCGTCCTGTCCCGTCCTCGGATGGAGGGCGGGAGGTAGCGCGAATGTCGGGGTGAGTATGACATGACCTATTCATGCACGCAAAAAATTTTTCAAAAGGGCGACTTCTGCCGCACTATGTTGCCGGTGCAAATGCCCCGACAACTCCAAACACTCGACGACCTGCTCGCGCAGGCCGGGCATTACGCGAATCATTCCATGCGTAACATCGTAGGTGGGAGCCAACTCATCGTCGGCACGGGTTTTGTTTCCGATGGCTGGTTTTGGGACTGTCAGTGGCTCAAGAACCTGCGGCATAGTTTTTTCAGCCATTCAATTTGGGATGCCAGTCAGGGTTTGGCCAGAAATTTCGGGGCGGCTTTGTCCGGGACGAACATCAGCGTTCACTTCAGATGTTTCATGGTAGCCTCCTGATTCCATCGGGGGAGAAATTTAGCTGGTTCGTTTCGTCATGGTTTGACAAGCTAGCCTTTCTTGTAAGGAACAACAAAGGTTTCGCTCTCCATTATGTGCAGTGCCGCTGGTCTTCAAGCAACCATCGTGTCCGATGGTGTGGCAAATCCTTTGGCCTGGTTCGCCGGCATGATTGACCACTGTTATGACCATGTTGAGGCCGCCAAAGCAGAAGGCCGGCCCATCGTGGGCATCATGTGCGAATTCACACCGCGCGAAATCATCCTGGCCGCCGGTGCCGTGCCGGTCTGCCTGTGCGGTGGCTCCGCGGCAACCATTCCTGCCGCCGAACAATTTCTGCCCGCCAATCTGTGTCCGCTGATCAAGTCCACCTTCGGCTATCACGTCACCGGGAAAAATCCCTTTTTGAATTGGGCGGATTTGATCGTCGCCGAAACGACCTGCGACGGAAAAAAGAAAATGTTCGAGCTGATGAGCGCAACCAAGCCGATGTATGTGCTCGAACTGCCGCAAAAGGCCGGCGATGCCGACGCGCTGGAACATTGGACGCGGGAGGTGCGCAAGTTCAAGGAGCATCTGGAGCAACGCTTTCAAACGAGCATCACTCACGAGAAGCTGCGCGCCGCCGCCCGGCTGATGAACCGCGAGCGCGGCTTGCGACGGCAGTTGGCGGATCTGATGACGCGCGAGGAACCGCCGCTCACAGGCCGGCAGTTGATCGAGTTCAAGAGCATCATATCCGGCATCGAAGCGGATCTTCAGCAGTATGAACGGGCCATCCAGTTGTTCGGTGACAATACGGGTTCTCAATCGCCCGGCAACGCAAAAATCCGCGTGCTGCTGACCGGCGTGCCGATTGTCCACGGCGCGGAACGCGTGCTGGAACTGATCGAAGACGCCGGTGCGGTCGTCGTCGGCATGGAAAATTGCACCGGCCTCAAACCAATTCTCGACGATGTGGATTTGGACGAGCCTGATATTCTTCGCGCCATCGCAGGGAAATACTACCATCTGCCCTGCTCGGTGATGACGCCGAACACCGGACGCTTCGAAACGCTCCGCTCGCTCGCGGCGAAATTTCGTCCGCACTGCGTCATCGAACTCGTCTGGCAGGCGTGCCTCACCTACGACATCGAATCATTCCACGTTCGCAAACTGGTCGAGGAAGAACTTCATCTTCCTTACCTGAAAATCACGACGGATTATTCGCCGTCGGACTCGGCACGCATCTCGGCGCGCGTCGAAGCTTTGTTTGAAACCATTCGAGCCAGGAACCCATGAACTGAATCGTGTCTGCAAAATGCACTTTCTGTTTACAACTTCCCTTTCATTAGCACCGGGCTTCAGCCCGGTGTTGAATCGCCGCGAACGGGACAGCCGTTTCAACGGCTTCTCACAATTCCGAAAGCCGCTGAAGCGGCTGATGCGTCAGATGACTGCGAAATCACCGGGCTGAAGCCCGGTGCTAATCAGACAAAAAACAATCCAGATATTTTTGCAAACGCGGCCAAAACCGAAAATCAAACCACAAACCAAACGCATGAAATCCGCACCACAAATTCATCTCGCCGACGTTCAAGCCGTTTATTCCGGGCCGGAAGGCCGGCTCTGGGAACTGCTCATGGGCGAGCAGATTCACATCGGCGGTTTCCAATCCTCGATGGATCTCGCGCAGCGCGCCGGCATCACCGCCGGCTGGCAGGGCGTTGACCTCTGCTGCTGCACCGGCGCGGGCATGAGGTTTCTGGCGCGCTTCCTCAACGTGGCGCGCATGACCGGCGTGGACGCCACGTCCGCCGTGCTGGAACTGGGCCGCCGCCGCTGCGCCGACGAGGGCCTCGCGGGAAAAATTTCATTCGTCGAAGGCAACGCCTGCGCGACCGGCCTGCCATCCGGCCAGTTCGATTTTGTGTGGGGCGAAGACGCGTGGTGCTATGTCGAGGACAAGGCGAAGTTGATCGCCGAGGCGGCCCGGTTGATCAAACCGCACGGCAAAATCGCCTTCACCGACTGGATGGAAGGCCCGGCCGGATTGTCCAGCGACGAAGCCGCGCGCTTTCTCGGTTTCATGAAATTTCCCAACGTGCTCACGCTCGGCGAATACCAGTCGCTGCTCGCAGCCAACGGGTGCTCCGTGCGGGTCGCGCAGGACACCGGACGCTTCGCCACCAGCGTGTCGCTTTACCTCGACATGATCGAAAAACAACTGACCTTCGACGCGCTGAAAATCATCGGCTTCGACACCGCCCTCGCGCAAACCCTCGTTGGCGAAATGCGTTTTATTCAATCGCTCGCCCAAGCTGGAAAGATCATCCAGGGCCTCATCGTCGCGGAAAAAACCCGATAGAACCGGCGCGCAAAATGGACGTTTTCCTCACCAGCCCGTGGATTCCCGCCGAATGGATCCGGGCGCACGGCTTGCAGCCGCGCGGCATCTGGTCGGCAGAAAATTTCCAGCGCGGCGCGTTGCCGCTTTCCGCCGGCGTCTGCGCGTTTGCGGAGGCTGCGGTCCGGTTTGCCGAAGTGCAAACGGATTCTGCCGTGATTTTTTCGACGGCCTGCGACCAGTTGCGGCGCGGTTTTGACGCGGCGATTCTTCACGGACAGCGCCGCGCATTTTTGTTCAACCTGCCGGCAACGTGGCAGACGGCAGCGGCCGGACAAATATTCCGCTCTGAACTGGAGCGGCTGGGACAATTTCTTCTGGCAATCGGCGGCCGCGCACCGACGCCAGAAATGTTGCGGCAGGAAATGCAGCAATCCAGCCGGACGCGAAAGTGTTTGCTCGAATCCGCGCCAGCCAGTTCTCCGCGCGGGTTTGCCGAAGCTGTGGCGCGATTTCATTGGGACGGCGCTTTTTCGCCGCCGCCGCCGGCCGTGCCGGCAAATCAAATTCCGCTCGCCCTAGTCGGCGGCCCGTTTCTCGCGCCGCACTGGAAATTGCTGGACGAAATCGAAGCCGCCGGCGGACGCGTCGTGCTGAACGCGACCGAGACCGGCGAACGCAGCCTGTCGCCAGCTTTTGAATTTGCGACTGACACGAATCCATTCGACGTGCTCGTCCACGGTTATTGCGACAACATCGTTGACGTGTTCCAGCGGCCAAACACGCGGCTTTATTCCTGGCTGAAACCGCGGCTGGCGTCACGCCAGGTGCGCGGCATCGCGCTCTGGCATTTCACCGGCTGCGATCTGTGGCGTGCCGAGGCGCAAACTTTGCGCGAAACTTTCGGTCTGCCGGTTTTGCTGCTCGAAGCTGGCGGAGAACCGGGCAACGCCCCGCGAGAATTGACCCGCCTCCAGGCTTTTGTGGAAACACTGAAATGAACACTGCGCCGCGCAAGTTGAACTTGGACGAGTGGGATGACCGCTACGAACAACTCCGGCGGGACGGCCTGCGCGAATCTGGTTATGGCGGGCCGTTGCGGCGTCATGTCGTCCGCGAAAAAGATTTCCGGCTGCAACAATTGCAGTTCGACAACTCGCCCGCCGCGCTGCGGCTCTGGAATTTTCTGCTGACGGAAAACGAGCGGCTGCATCAGGCCCGCGCCAACGGCGACAAAATTGTCGGCACGATGAAAGACCTCGGCACCGTGCCGGTCATGGTGTATGCGCTGCCGGGCTTGCGGGCGTTTTACCCGGACGGCGCGTGGTGGACGCCGTGCCTCATGGAGTGCAGCGACAAGCTGCTCCAGCAGGCGGAAGCGATGGGCATTGACGCCTCGTTTTGTCCGGTGCGCGCGATGCTGCCGGCCTTCGAGAACGGCGAACATTTTCCGAAGCCGGACTTGCTGATCTGCAGCACCGGCGCGGTCTGCGACGATTTTTCCGCCATCGCGCAACGGCTGGAACATCTCGGCCATTCAATTTTCTGGTGGGAAATTCCACGCCGCCGTGAACCTGGTCCCGGCGAATCAGCCTGCGTGCTGCCGGGTAATCTTACCGCGCCGAAAATCCAAGTGGACTGCGTGCGGACAGAATTGCAGCGTGTTGGCGAGGCGCTGGGCGAACTTGCCGGGAAAACTTTGGACGACGACTGTCTGGCGGCTGGCATTCGCGCGGCAAATCAAGTTCGCCGGCTGCTGGACTCATTGCGTCGGACCGTTTATGCCGCGCCCGCCGCGCCGCTGCCGGCGCTGGAAATGCTCGTCGCGGAAATGCTCGCGATTCATTTCTGTTCTGACCGTGAGGAAACCATCGCTGTGCTCGATGGCCTGCTGGCCGAGGTTCAAACGCGCATCCGGCAAAATCAGTTTGTCATCCGCGCCGACGCCGTGCGGATTTTCTGGGTGAATCCGGTCGCGGATTTGCGCGCGATGAATTTGTTGGAAGAACTCGGCGGACGCATTTGCGGTTCGGATTACATGTTCACCCATGCGCTGGATTTGATTCCCGAAAATCTGCCGCCGCTGGAAGCGCTGGCTCGCACTGCGCTGGCCGATCCGATGGTTGGTCCGACCGCCGACCGCGCCGCGCGCATCGTTCGCGAATGTCAGGCTGGCCGCGCCGAGGCCGTGGTCGTCTCGCGCATTCCCGGCGCGAGCCACTGTGCCCGCGAGGGCGAAATCATCCGCGAAATCGTGCGGCAAAATATCGGGATTCCCACAATCGAACTTGAAATTCCGCCGGTTTGTGATGCCATGCTGCCGAACCTCGGCTCGCGATTGCAGGCGCTGGTTGAAACTGCAAGAGCCAGGAGAACCAAATGATTTACGCTGGCATAGACGCGGGTTCGCGTTCCATCAAGGCGGTGTTGTTCGATACCGAGCGGAATAAAATTCTTGCCTCCGGTCTCACTGACCAAGGTGTGGAACAGGAACGGCTGGCGACGGAACTTTTTGAAAAACTTTTGAAGGATGCGGGACTGGAGCGGTCGCACGTTTCCGGCATTGTTGCCACCGGCTACGGCCGCAACGCCATCCGCTTCGCCGACACCACCATCACTGAAATCACCTGCCACGCGCGCGGCGTCCACTGGCTGGTGCCGGACGCGCGCACGATCATCGAAATCGGCGGACAGGACAGCAAGGTCATCAGCCTCGAAGACGGCGGGCGCGTCCGCGATTTTGCGATGAATGACCGCTGCGCCGCGGGCACCGGACGTTTTCTCGAAATGGTCGCGTCGCGGCTGAACATGAATTGGGAAAAGCTGTCGGAACTGGCGTGCCAAAGCAAAAAGCCCGCGATCATCAGCAATATGTGCGTGGTGTTCGCCGAGACGGAAATCATCGGCCTGCTCGCCGACGGCAAGCCGTTGCCGGACGTGGTGGCTGGCGTGCAAAACTCCATTGCCACGCGGGTTTCGGCGCTGGCCGGTCGGTTCGTTTCGCCGCCGGTTTATTTCACCGGCGGCGTCGCGTTGCAGGCCGGCATGGCCCGCGCGCTGGAGGAGGTTCTGGCGTGCCCGGTTCGCGTCGCGCCGCAGCCGCAATTCACCGGTGCGCTGGGCGCGGCGGTGCTGGCCGGGGAACGGAACGCGGCGAAAAGGTAATGCCAAGCCATCGTGGCGAGTTCGGCCGGTTGGATGTGCAATTCTTTGGCCTCCGAAAACTGGAGCAATGGACTCAAATAGCAGGTGCCGGCTGGGTCAATGATGACGACGCGCTCGCGCTGTTTGAGTTGGGAGACGATGTGGTAGCGGTCCATCACCGACAGCAGCAACACGGCGACGGTGAAGAAGAACCAGAACCACGGCAGCCGGTCGCGCTGCGAGCGGAGACAGAAACGAACCTGGTAAAACGCTTTTCATTTCGCGGACGTTTTCTAAACTCCACGCATGGCAAAGAAATCAGCCGCGAATTCCGCCGTCGCTTTCGCGCACCTCAACCGTCAGATTCCGCCAGAGCCGCACACGGCCATGTATGTGTGGCACAAGTATTGGTCGCGCAAGACGTGGAACGTCGTCGGCGACCACATCAAGGCTTATGCCGAGCCGAATCAAATTGTGTTTGATCCCTTTGCGGGCAGCGGCGTGGTGGCGATTGAAGCGGCGCGCAATAAACGCCGCGCCATTGTGTGCGACCTCAATCCGGCGGCCAGCCTTATCACGGAATTAACGCTGCGTCCGGTCAGCACGACGAAACTGCTTGAGGCTTTTGAGCGCGTGCAGGCGCGCGCGAAAAAGCAGGTCGAGGAACTTTACATCGCCCACTGTTTGAAATGCGGCGAGCCGATCGTGGCGGACTGTTTTGTGCGCGAAGGCGACAAGCTGGTGGAAGTCCGTTACAAACGGTGTCAACCTTGTGGGCATCGCTGCGAAACCGGCTGCAAGCCGCGCAAGCAAGACCACGACGCGCTGGCCGAACTCGAAGCCAAACGCATCAAGGAATGGTATCCGAAGAACCGACTTTACTATGACGACGGCACGCCGTTCATGAAAAAAGAGCATTATGATTCGCTCGACCAGCTTTTCACGAAACGCAATTTGCGCGCGGCGGCGATGATTTATCAAGCCATCGAACAGGAGAGCAGTCCGCAGTTAAAAAAATTCCTGCTCGGCGCGTTTAGTTCAATGATTCACCTCTGCACGCGGATGTGTCCGGCACTTTCGCCGGGTGAAGGCAATCATCAAACAGCTTTTAGCTCGACGTGGACGCAACACAGTTACTGGTCGGCTTCACGTTACCTTGAATCAAACGTCTGGGAAAAATTTGAAAGTTCCGTCACCGGCCATCAAGGACTCATCAAAGCCAAGAATGAATCCAACGAATTGCTCGGCGACGTGAAAGTCACCAACGACTGGCAAAAAGTGTTGGCCGGCGAAGCGGACATCGCCGTCGTCAATGATGACTGCGTGGAGCTGATGAAAAAGATGCCGGAAGATTGCATGGACTACATCTTCACCGACCCGCCTTACGATGCGTCAATTCAATATGGCGAACTTTCGTATCTTTGGAACGCATGGCTGAAAGCGGATTATCACTACACGGAAAACATCGTCACGCACGAAGTCATCCGCAACGAGCGGCAGAAGAAGCCGTTCGAGGTCTATAATGCGCTTCTCAACAGCAGCTTTCAGGGCTTTTACAAAGTGCTGAAGCCGGAACGCTGTCTGACGCTGACGTTTCACAATCCGACATTCATGGTTCGTAACGCGACAGTGCGGGCTGGCGTGTTTTCGGGATTTGATTACGAGCACATTCATCACCAGCCGCTCGGCCAGGTTTCCGCCAAGGCGATGATGCAACCGTTCGGCAGCGCGCAGGGGGATTTTTATTTGCGTTTCGCCAAGACCACCCGGCCAGCGCGGAAGATGGAAGAAATCGGTGAAGAACCTTTCCGCCGCATCGTCATCGAGACGTGCCGCGAAGTCATCGCCAGCCGGGCCGAGCCGACGCCTTACACCATCCTCATCAATCAGGTTGACCCGGTGCTGGCCAAGCGCGGTTTGTTCGGCACGCTGCAAACAGGCTTGGACGTAAAAACGGTGCTGGAAGAAAGTGTCGGCAAGGATTTTGAACTGGTGGATGCAAAGATGGGCGGAGCCTCTGGCAAACTCTGGTGGTTTGCCGACAAAACATTTGCCGCACGCTTGGAAGCCATTCCGCTCACGGAGCGCGTCGAAGAAACGGTCTTTCGCTGTTTGCATCAAAAAGGCCGCGTCACGTTCACGGAAGTCTGGGACACGGTCGCGCGGGAATTTCCCAACTCGCTCACGTCGGACAGCACGAGCATCACCGAGGCGTTGGAAATATACGGGCGCAAAGTCAGCGGCGGCTCGTGGATGTTGAAAGAAGAAATCCGCATAGATTTGTCGCGGCACAGTGAATTGATTGTGTTGCTGGCGAAAATCGGCGAGGCGCGCGGACACGAAATCTGGATCGGGCAGCGCGAGCAGCGCGAGACCGTGAGCGGTTTGGTTGAACAAATCAAACTGCGCGATCTGGTCACGGCCAAACCCGCCGCATTGAAAGGTTTGAAAGGCGTAAAAAACCTCCGGCCGGTTTTAGACATGGATTTGCTCTGGCTTGATGGAAATGAAATCGTCCGCGCTTTTGAGGTTGAATCCACAACCACGATGACGAGCGGGTTGCAACGTGGCTCAAATCTTCCGGCGACGGTTCCCAAAACGATGGTCATTCCCGAAGAGCGGGAAAATGATTTCCAGCGAAAGATGAAGTCACCGCTGTTTAGCGAACATTTTGTGAAGGACAATTGGACGCTGGCCTATTTCAATACGCTGCGCGAAGCGTTCACCAAGACGAGAGCGAAGACGGATTTGGAATCGTTGTTCGGCCAAAAGAAAAGTGCGGGCGGCTTTCGTTACAAGCGGCAGGCTTCAGAAGCACAGGCGCTTTTTGAAATTCCCGAATCGGGTGCAAGTTCCACGACGGCAGCATGGGTGATGAAAGATGATGGGGCGGATTGAATCACTCGGCATCATGCTGAAATGGCGGCTTTTTTGGCAAATCCGATTATTTCGGTGCAGAGCTTTTCCAAAGTTTGGGATTTTTTCCCCGCGTTCCAAGCTTCCGTAAGAAAATCGGCAATAAACAACTGATTTTTCTCTAGTCCCCCGATGTGCCCACAGTTGATTCGAGCCTTTTCCATAAATGGGTCAAGTTCATTGGCGTTGAAATCTGCTTTCACCACTTCTCCCAACTCAGACTTCCACATCACACATTTTCCACTCCAAAAATTGTCAGCCGGCATGACTACGGCAGCAGCACAATCACAGAGCGTAAGAATCGCCTTGTTATCTCTTTCATGCTTCGCTCGATTTTCAGATTTTGTCTCATGAGCGTCTGAATCGAAAACAACAAATGTCGGGATTGCTTAACGGCAGCGCTTTTCGACTTTATGTCGTAGGTTTCCCCAATGTTTGCGGGCATTGCTTGACTGTAGATGGCGATTGTTTGGCGGTAAGTCCCGATTGTTTGACGGTAAATGCCAATTGTTTGGCCGTCAGTGGCGATTGTTGACCAGTCGGCGGCGATTGCTTGGGTGTCAATGTCCGTTGCTCAACTGTCAGAGGCAATTGTTTAATTGTAAATGGCGGTTGTTTGAATGGCAGCGTTCGTCGGGCGGCGGTGGCTTTTGCTCCGGCGGTTGCGTGTGGGCGTCGGGCGGTTGGCGGTGTTCGTCGTGATCAGGTGACGGCGTTCAAAACGGAAGCGGCAACGGGCATCGGTGGCCAAAGGCTAAAACCATTCAGATTTTTAATCTTTAGCCTTCAGCCTTTAGCCTTTAGCCTTTTCGCCATGCCATCCCCAAAACAGGAATTGCTTCAATCCCTTCCAGCAATCACCGAATTGCTGAAAAGTGAAACTGCCGCCGGCTGGCTCCGGCAGCATCCGCAGCCGCTCGTCACCGAATGTCTCCGCCGGGCGCTGGCCGGCTCGCGTCAGCAAATTCTGGATGGCGCACAGAGCGTCAGCACCGAATCGATTTTGTCGCAGGCGGAAAAATTTCTCCAGCACGCCACCGAACCGCACGTGCGCGAAGCCATCAACGCCACCGGCATCATCCTGCACACCGGGTTGGGCCGCGCGGTTTTGCCAGGTTGTGTCGTAGATTCGATGATCGGCGAGTTGAAAGGTTATTGCACGCTGGCCGTGAACCGTGAATCCGGCGAACGCGCCGAGCGCGATGAACTGGTGGAATACATTTTGACGGAACTGACCGGCGCGGAGGCGGCCACGGTCGTCAATAACAACGCCGCCGCCACCATGCTCGTGCTGGCGGCGCTGGCGGCACAGAAGGAAGTCATCGTGTCGCGCGGACAGCTCATCGAAATCGGCGGCTCGTTCCGTCTGCCGGAAGTGATGGCGCAGAGCGGCGCGCGGCTCGTCGAGGTTGGCGCGACCAACCGCACGCATCCCAAGGATTACCAAAAGGCCGTCACGGAAAACACGGCCGCAATGCTGCGGGTGCATCCCAGCAATTATCGCGTCGTCGGTTTCACCAGCGAAGTCGCGCTGCGCGAACTGGCGGAGCTGGCCCATGGCCGCAATTTGATTTTGATTGATGACCTCGGTGCGGGCGCGCTGGTGGATTTGAAACAATTTGGTTTGCCACATGAACCGACCGTGCGCGAATCCATCGAGGCTGGCGCGGATGTTGTCCTGTTCAGCGGCGACAAGCTTATCGGCGCGGGCCAGTGCGGCATCATCGTCGGCAAAAAATCTTTGATCGAAAAACTTCGCAAACATCCGCTGATGCGCGCAGTTCGTGTGGACAAAACTTGTCTGATGGCGCTGGAGCGGACGTTGCAATTGTTCCGTGACCCGGCGCGGCTACAACGTGAACATCCGACTTACCGCATGATCAGCACGCCGATGGATGCATTGAAATCGCGCGCCAAAAAACTTGCGCGCCTGATTTCCGCCGCCGCGCCTAAAGCCAAAACAGAAATCGTCGCCAGCCAGGCTTTTCTCGGCAGCGGTTCGCTGCCGACCGAAGGAATTCCCAGTTTGGTCGTGACAGTTTCCTTGCCGGAAATGAGCGCTGCCGAACTGGCGCGGCGGTTGCGGCTGGATTGCGCCTGCGTTTTTGGCCGCATCGAAGACGAGCGTGTTCTGCTGGATGTCCGCACGTTGACGGATGAACAAGTGCCATTGGTCGCGAAGGCGGTGGGGAGAATTGCCAAATGAAAAATTTGGAAAACATCCAACAACCAACAACCAACATCGAACATCCAAAGACAGCGGCGCGCCGATTCAGAGTTTCACTGGATGTTGGATGTTGGATGTTCGGTGTTCGATGTTCCCCTTCTTCGTCATGACCTCGCGCCGCAACATCATGCTCGGCACGGCCGGGCACGTGGACCACGGCAAGAGCGCGCTGGTGAAACTGCTCACCGGCTGCGAAACCGACACGCTCGCCGAGGAAAAGCAGCGCGGCCTCACGATTGACCTCGGCTTCGCGCCCTGCCAGCTCGCGGACAAACGCGTGGTCGGCATCGTGGACGTGCCCGGCCATGTGGATTTCATCCGCAACATGGTCGCCGGCGCGCACGGCATTGACGTGGTCATTTTCGTCGTCGCGGCGGACGATGGCATCATGCCGCAAACGCACGAGCACCTGCACATTCTCACGCTGATGGGTTTGCGGCACGGGCTGGTGGCGTTGACGAAAATTGACCTCGTGGACGCCGCGCGGCGGGAATTTGTGATCCAGGATTTGCGCCGGCTGCTGGCAGAAACATTTCTGGCCGACGCACCCATCTGTCCGATCTCCAACATCACTGGCGAAGGCTACGATAATTTTTTTGATTCACTAAACCAGACCGTGGAAGCGTGCGGCGACCGGTCTTGCGCCGGGCCTTTCCGGCTGTGGGTCGAAGATGCGTTCACCATTCGCGGCGCGGGCACGGTCGTCACCGGCATTCCCACGCATGGCCGGATTCGCCCCGGCGACGAGCTTCATCTGCTGCCCGCCGGCCTGTCCGGGCACGTCCGCCGGATGCAGGTCTATGGCGAAAACGCCACGGAAGGAAGCGCCGGCGAATGTGTCGCGCTGAACATTCCGGAGCTCGACCACGAAGCCGTGCGGCGCGGCATGGTGCTTTGCGGATCAAATTTGTTCGAGCCGGTCACGATGGCCGAGGCGGAATTGCAAATCCTGAAATCCATCCGAAGCAAAATCGAGGACCACTTCGAAGTGCAATTTCATGTTGGAACCGCCTCGGTTTCGGCGCGTCTGGCGATGCTGGAAGACACGGTGATGACCGGCGGGCAAAAACAATTTGTCCAGCTTCGCCTCGCCTCGCCTCTGCCGCTCGTTCCCGGCGAACGGTTCGTGGTGCGGGCCAATATCGCCGACGCGGGCGTCAGCGGGTTGACGACCATCGGCGGCGGGCACATTCTCGGCTTGAGCAACACGCGCTTGCGCCGAAAAAAACCATGGACGCTCGACCTGCTCGCCGCCCGGCGCGAAGCCGTTGCCGATCCGGTGCGCTGGTGTGAACAGATGGTGCGCGAAAGCGAATCGCCCGCCACCGTTGCCAGCCTCCAAAAAAAATGCTGGAGCCGTCCGGAGGAAATCGCCGGGGCAATTGAAAAGCTGCGCGCGGAAAACCGCGTGGTTTCAGTGCCCGGCGGTGGCTGGCTTCATTGCGCGGTTCTGCAAAAGGTGGCGGAGAACATTCTCGCTGCCGTCCAAACTTTTCACGCTGCCAACCCGCAACGCGCCGGCATCAGCCGCGAAGAACTGCAGGCGACGCTCAAATCAAATCCTGTTTCTCTGGCGGCGGCGGCAGAATCTCTGATTCACTCGAAGCAGTTCGAACGCAACGGCGCTTTGCTGGCGCGGGCCGGTTGGAACGCGCGGATTCCAGACCGCGACCAGCGCCTGTGCGACCAGATCGCCGCGAAGTTGCAGCCAGCCGGTTGGTCACCTCCGGGTTTGGAGGAACTGGCCGCAGCCGCGAACGAGCCGTTGCCGCGCGTCACCGCGATGGCACGGCTGCTGGCGGAGCGCGGCGTGGTGGTGCGGTTGGATGATCAGATTTGGATGCACCGCGACGCCGTGGAAGCCGGCCAGCAAACCGCCCTGAAACTTTTCCGCCGCGCACCGGCCTTTACCACGATGGAATTCCGCGATGCGCTCGGCGTCAGCCGCAAGTTCGCTGTGCCGCTGGTGGATTACCTCGACAGAATCCGCTTCACCGTGCGCTCCGGCAACAACCGCACACCGGGAGTGGAAGCGAAAAAACTGTTGAATCCCGTGACTGCCGACGTAAAGGAGACTCTGACTTCCTGCACGAATTTAGAATGAGCCTCCTGCAGAAAAAATTGAAATGAAAATTGATTTTGCCAAACGCCGCCGGGTGATGGAACGCTCACAGCTTCTGGGGCATTGCATCTGCAACGTGCAGCGGCCTTGTCCGTGCGATGTGCTGCGTGAACAGAACATTTGTCCGTGCGCGGGAGAGCGACCGGAGCCGGTTGACATTTCACAGGTAAAATTGACGCAACTCGTGCGCAACGCCGGCTGCGCCTCGAAGATCTCGCCCGCTGATTTGGACGCGGTGCTGGGCCGGCTGCCGGCGGTGGAAGATCCCGCGGTGATTTCCGGGCTGGCCGCCGCCGATGACGCGGCGATTTACCGGATTGCAGACGACCTTTGCCTCGTGCAGACGGTGGACGTGTTCACGCCGTGCGTGGACGATCCCCGGCTCTTCGGAAAAATCTGCGCGGCGAATTGCCTTTCGGACATCTACGCGATGGGCGGCGAACCGCGCACGGCGTTGAGCGTGCTGGCGTTTCCCTCCGAAAAATTGCCGGGCGAAATTATTTTTCAAATGCTCGACGGCGCGCTGGAGATTTTCAAGCAAGCCGGCGTCGCGCTCGTCGGCGGACACAGCGTCAAGGATGATGAAATCAAACTTGGTTTTGCCATCACGGGCGTGATCAATCCCGCCGTGGCCGCCGCGCTGGAAAAACCAAATGCCGGCGACGCGCTGGTCCTCACCAAGCCGCTGGGCACGGGTGTGCTGGCGTTTTGCCGCCAAATTGGGCGCGATTATCCGGCCGGCATGGCGGCGGCTGAAGTTTCCATGGCCGCGCTGAACCGGGCGGCGGCGGACGCGATGAAGGAAGCGGGCGCGTCGGCCTGCACGGACGTCACGGGCTTTGGCCTCTTCGCGCATCTGCGGCGGATGCTCCGACCAAGCCGGCTCGGCACGGAAATTTTCGCCGATGCGCTGCCAGCGTTCGACGGCGCGATGGACGCTTTCCGGCAAGGCGTGATTCCAGGCGCGATTGAGCGGAACCGCGAATATGTCGGCGACGCGATTCACATTGCGCCGGGCGTGGACGAGGCGACGGTGAACCTGGGATTCGACGCGCAGACTTCCGGCGGATTGCTGATCGCCGTTCCGATGGAGCGGCTGGAAATGTTGCGGCAATCTTTGGCGCTGCGCGGCGCGAACTGTTTTGTCATCGGCAAAATCATTGATGGTGCTGCCGGACAGGTTTTCCTTTCGCCGACCGAAATTGCAAAATCGAATTCAACCATCCAATCACAGAAAATTGATTCCATGAAAACTCCAACGAACAATTCACCAGCGCACGGCGACGGTTGCTGCGCGGACGTTTTTCAAAACGAAACTGCGGCCAGTTCCGTCGCCGAATCCCAAAAGGCGTTCGGCGCGCTGATTCGGTCAGTGCAAGCGGCCGGCGCGCTGGATGAGAAGACGAAGGAACTCATCCTCTTCAGCCAGGTCGTGGGCAGCCGCTGCCAGCCGTGCTTTGACGTGCATTTTCGCAAGGCGCGCGAAATGGGCATTTCACAAACGGAACTGGACGAGGCGGCTTGGTGCGCCATTGCGATGGGCGGCGCGCCGGTGAAGATGTTCTATCAGGAATGCAGGGATAAGTATTGTAATTCTTCCGGGGCAGTTTCATAATCGGCGACATGAAAGCAAGCCGGCGTTTTCTGGTTCTTGGAAGCTATGTTGTTTCCCTGTTGCTGGTCGTTATCGCATTTGTTCTCGCTCAAAACACTTTCACCGAGGCCAATGCCGCTTCAGGCGAAGTTTTTAAGTTGCGTGATATTTCCGTATTCGACGCAAACAACGAAAAGTTTCTCCGTGGACAAATGTGCCGGTGTCAGGACAAGCCGTTTGCGGAAGTGAAGAATTATCCCGCCTTCGCGTCCAAAGCGCCGATCTTTGGCTCGGTCAAATTTGACGGCAGATCGGACGACACCAACTCGGGCGCGACGTTTTACTTTGCGGTGGATGAAAGCCGCGGCATGGGCAAAGGCTACGACCGTCTCTATTTCGATGCCAACCGCGATCTTGACCTGCGCAACGATCCGGTCGCCAAAGTTCAGTCCAATCCGCCTGATCACGGCTATGCGCCGCATTTCTCCGGCATTAAAGCCAAGGCGAGCTATGATTTTCTGAAACTCAACTTGGCCACAAGCGACAACGCCAAACCGGTGGAAGTCATGCCGCGCCTGCTGTTGACCGGCGACGAAACAAACACCTACCGGTTCATGTTTTTCGTGCGCACGCATTTTTTTGAAGGTGACATCAAAGTTGCGGGCGAAAAATTCCACGCCCAGCTCGGGAATGATTATGCCATATCCGACTTCAATTCTCCCGGCACCGCTCTCGCGTTGAACGGCGGAAAATCCTCGTTCGACTGGTGGGGTGGCGACCGGATTTCGGCCATGCACAAGGTGAACGGCCGCTTCTTCAGTTTTTCCGCCAGCCCGTCCGGAGATGAGTTGACCGTGCATCCGTATTCAGGAGATTTGGGGACGTTTGAGGTTGGACCGGGCACGCGGAAATTGACCAAGCCCAATTTCAGCCTGACTGGCTCGCTGGAAGCCCGCGATTGGGCCGTGGCGGCGGGCGGCGACATCAAAGATGGCCGGCCAGTCGAAGTCAGCCGTTGTCAGGTGCCGGTGGGCGATTACCTGCCGGAATTTCTCACGCTGAACTTCGGCCAACTGCGAATTCAGCTTTCGCAAAATTACCATTCGGAAGGCAAACGCCAGAGCCGGGACGGGCGGCCGAATGTTTATGGAATAACGATTCGCAAGGACCAGCCGTTCGTGCTCGATTTCGCAAACCAACCGGAAGTGATGTTCACATCGCCGACGAACAGCCAGCGAATCAAACCGGGCGACACGCTTTTGGTGGCGGCCGTGCTGGTGGATCCGAAACTTGACATCATGATCCGCCGGCTGGAAGACACGTCGCGCAAGCAGACCAAGGACGCCGAGGGCAAGCCCTTGGGTTACGAACGGAATCTGTCGCTGGATCCCACCGTGATCATCACGCGGACCAACGGCGAAAAAGTGGCGGAGGGCGTCATGCCCTTTGGCTGAGACGGCACCTGTGGGTATTCATGGCGAATACCAAAAGATCTCAAACTGGACGGCAAGGAAGAAACCTTCAACGTCCAGGTATTTTACGACACGCTGGAACTTTACGGAAAAATCAGCGCCAGCCGGCCCGTCACGGTTCATCGCGAATAAATCGAAGCGACGATTTATGCGGGAGTTTCTTTTGACGGTGCTGAATCCTTTTTCGGCAGGGCGAAGGCTGGTTCCAGCGCGCCGCAGGTGGTGCATTCAAGGCAGCGAATGCAGCCGGTGACGTTGACGGCCTGATCCACTTTCACGCCCATCGAGCAGCGGCTGCGACAGAGGTTGCACTCGACGCATTCCTTGGGATTGAACCGGAGATGGAACAGGCTGAAACGGTTGAAGAGCGCGAGCAAGCCGCCGAGCGGACAAAAAATCCGGCACCACGGGCGATGAATGAACAGCGCGGCGGCAAGGAACGAAAGCAAGATTCCGGTCTTCAATCCGCTCATCATCCAGCCGTTGCCGGCGAGCAGGCTTTGAACGGAATACGGCACGCCGGCTTCCAGCGCGCCCGCCGGACAAAGCCGGCAAATGGAAATCACCTGCTTCTCAAACGGAATTCCTTTGTAACCTAAAATAATCGGCAGCAGAATCACCAATCCGACCAGCACGACGTAACGAATGTGGCCGGTCCAGGACGGCAGGCTGATTTTTTTGGTGGTGATTTTGCCGAGCAAGTCCTGCAGAAAACCGAACGGACAGGCCCAGCCACAGACGATTGAGCCGCCGACCGCGCCGACGAGCGATCCGAGCAGGACCGAACTGACGATGATCTCTTCCAGGCCCGGAGACAGGGAGAAGTCGCTCTTGATGAACAGGATTGCCCCGGAGATGACCCCGATGTCATAGCCGAACAGCATGCCGCCCAGCGCCGAGATGGCAGTGGCGAGGTAGACAAGGCGTTTCCCATCCGCCTCGGTCTCATGCTTCACAAGCGCTATCCGGCTGGTGCGATCCGAGCCGCGCCCGGGGCGTCCGGGCGGTCGGTCGCCGTGCTGACCTCGACGCGCAGATCACGGCCCTCCCAGCGGCCGGCCTCCGGCCACCAGAACGTGAAGTC
>Ga0209746_1000346_pt1 | contig 24528 bp, 20 predicted proteins | sample BarGraNGADG00211_3_FD_184496 | JGI IMG/M metagenome (GOLD analysis project Ga0209746, IMG submission 184496) | Arctic peat soil microbial communities from Barrow, Alaska - Barrow Graham LP Ref core NGADG0011-211 (SPAdes) (version 2) | ecosystem: Environmental > Terrestrial > Soil > Wetlands >... | reverse complement strand
ACCAATAAGAGCAATCAGCTTACGGAGCGACGCAAGATTAGATGATTTTTGCTCCGTTTTATCTGATGGTTGATTTAGATTATAGTTCATAGTGGTGAGTGCTTCTTTGAGAGCTATAGATCTGAATGTATTCAGGGGAGCTCTCTTTTAGTTCCTTATGCGTTCCTGTTGCAATAACTTCGCCTTCAATCAGGAGTATGATTTGTTCAAAATGCCTTACCGGTGCAATTTTTTGCGTAACAGATATGAGGGTCAAATCGGGATAATTGTTTTCGAGGTTGCATAGGATTGTATTCTCTGTCTTTCTGTCAACACGTGAGGTGAAATCGTCAAGTAAGAGAATGCTGGGATTTATTGCCAGGGCACGAGCAAGCATAATACGTTGTTTTTGTCCACCCGAAAGACTGGTACCCCTTTCCGAAACAATGGTATTTAGTTTCTGAGGCAGTGATTCAATAAAATCGGTTAGTTCAGCCGTTGCTATGGCTTTTTCCAGAGACTCGTTTGTAACCTTATCGTTGAATGCAATATTCTCACGGAGGCTCATGTTAAAAATTACACTATCCTGAAAAACAAAGCCAATCTGGCTGTGAAATAATTCCTTTGTGTATTTTTCACTGCTGATCCCATCAAATTCTATTGAACCGGAACTCGGGGAAATCAGATTTGTAAGCAAATATAGCAACTGGCTTTTGCCAGCTGCGGTAGGTCCGATTATTGCGGTTTTGCTTCCGGCTTTAATTGAGAATGAAATATTCTTCAATACAGGTTTATCTCCGTAAAAAAGAGAAACGTCATTCAGAAGAATATCACCCTTAATAGTACTGTCAATAACTCCTGTTTCGGCGGCTTCCCCGGCTATGAGCACATCATTTATTCTTGCATATGAAGCAGAAGCCTGGGCTATGATATTGCTCATAAAACCAATCATAAGAATTGGAAATATTAACAGCAAAAGATAACTGTTGAAGGCTGCAAAATTACCGAGCGACATATTGCCGGTAACAACAAAATGGCCGCCCAGTGCAAGTATTGTGACAACAGCAAGGTTAGAAACAAACATTATAACAGGGATAAGCGTGGCAAACATTCTCAAAATGGATAATCCCAGATTACGGGATTCCAGGTTGGTTTCCAAAAATTTCATGTTTTCAGGCTGTTGTGAGTTCAGCACTCTTATTAATGCCGAACCCAGAATACTTTCGTTTATAATTTTGTTGAGGGAGTCAATAACTTCCCTGCCCCTTTTAAACAGTACTATCACTTTTCTTAATACAATAAAAAAAGTTCCACCGATAACAGGAACTATTGAAATAACAGCCAATGCCAGTTTCCAGTTTATGAGAATGAGAAAAACGGAAGTACCGGCAATGACAAAAACCGAAGAAATAATTGTAACAAAAGCCTGGGAAACAAACATCTTTACCGAATCAATATCGGATGTGAGGTTTGTTAATAGTTTTGAAGGATTAGATTTAAGAACATAAGCATAGCTCTGTCGTGAAATTTTATCGGAGAGTTGAGTACGTAAGTCTTTAGCTACCTTTTCTGAGGCATATGTCTGAAAAATGTTTTGCAGGAACGTAAATATGAATATTGCCCCGGCAGCTGACAAAAACTGAATTACTACAGACCCCATATCAAAATGCTTTGATGAAAAAGCATCGATCCCATGTGCAATAATTTTAGGTATCAACATGTTTATACCACTACCCAGAAGTGCCATAATAATCAGCAGGATCACTATTCCGGAATATGGTTTCAGTAAACTAAATATATTGGGCTTAATAATTTTGTCTTTTGAAGTCAGGAAGACAGGTTTATCCATGTTTATCCGCATTATTATGCAAAGGAATTCAATAAAGACTATTATTCAATCAAAAAAGCCCTGATTTTTCAAGGCTTTTTGTTTCATATGAAAATTAAATAAAGTTCAATATTTTGGGGATAAATATTATTCCGCCAACAATAACTGAGATTATTGCTGAGATCAACACAGCAGCTGCAGCATAATCCTTTGCTTTCCTGATATTCTCATTCCATTCAGGATTAATAATATCCGCTAATGATTCCAGGGAACTGTTCAAAAGTTCAGAAAGAAATACAACACCGATCACAATTACCAGCAGGGACCATTCAATATTATTTATCTTCAGGATTATTCCCATGGCGATAGCAATAATTGCAGCAAGAAGATGGATTCTGGAATTATGTTCATTTTCAAAAAGAGAACATAGTCCATTAACAGCAAATTTAAAACTTTCAAATCTGTCTTTCAGTGAAAATCTGTCTTGCTTCATCTGTAAATAATTAATTTTTAATTATTATCCTGGTTAATCACGGTTTAAATTTAAAGATTTACTGTACCGAAGGAGCCTGATCTACCTGCGAAGGGGACCAGTCCGGTAATTCTAGAATGCGTTCATTCGCATCAAAAAAATCTTTTGATTTCATAATTCCGACAAGAGAAAAACTAAATATGAAAATCAGGTAAAGATATTTATTTAACTGCAAAGATTGCAAATCCTATCAATTGAGATTTAGAGAGTCAGCCAGGACTCAATTGGATTTTCTCTGTTTCCCTCCGTGTTTCACAGTGTTACTTGGAAACCAGGGTAGAAATGCACTGGTTTTTTCTATATATTCTTTGTATTGAGGTTTCTGTTCTTTCAGGCTTTTTTCAAGAAGTGCAACACCTGAAACTTTTATGATTAATGCTGTCATAAGCAGCGATCCGAGGATTGGGATATAGCTTCCGGAAGCCATGCATAAAAATCCGTATCCCCACCATACCGCCGAATCACCAAAATAATTAGGATGACGCGTAAAGCGCCAGAATCCTTTATCCAATACCTTTCCTTTATTTGCAGGATTTGCTTTGAAACGGGCAAGCTGATAGTCCCCTCCGGCCTCAAAACATAAACCTGTGATCCAGAGCATAATTCCTATATAATCGAATATGCCCATGGAGTTATACCGTCCGTAATATTGTGCTCCGAGAAGAGGTGCAGAGATTAGCCACATTAGAATTCCCTGGAGGAGAAATGTATGAAAAAAACTTATCCACCAATATCTCTTCTCTCCAAATTTCTTTCGGAATTCTTTGTATCGGAAATCTTCACCCTTTCCAATATTTCTCATTGCCAGATAAACGGATAATCGCAACCCCCAAATGGCTACAAGAACAATCAGAATTACTTTTCTTGCTGCAAAACCATTCGTTTTAAGAAAATAAAAGCCTGAAGTCAAAACAAATCCCAAACCCCAGAAAAGGTCAACGATACTGGCGTTTTTAACAATCACGCTTAATACCCATAAAAGAGTCATTAAGATCATTATCACCAGCAAGCCCTGAAAATAAAAATGTAAGAAACTCATATAGATGAGTGTTAGTCAAGAAGAAGGGCCACCGAGGCAGCTCCAATACCGGCATTGGCTCCGATAATGGGAGAAATATTCACGACCGAAACAGGTTTCTTATCAGTGAGGTTTTCCATTTTTTCAGAATACCATTGTGCCGCTTCATTATTATTTGCATGGAGAACGATGTAGTTCCATACTGTCTTTTCCTCCATTAAATTACGGATATGTCCCATTACTTTCTCCATATTCACTTTCTGATTGAAAGCTTTATCAAAGACTATTGCTTTTCCCGATTCATCAATAGATACGATTGGATTAATATTCAGTATCCGTGCAATCAATCCTTTTGCAGCAGAAAGCCGTCCACCTCTGATCAGATATTTTATGTCTCTGACGCTTACGAAGATACGAGTATTCTTAACCCATTTTTCTGACATTTCAACTATCTGTTCGTGAGAGAATCCAAGTTCAATAGCCTGAGCCGCTCTCAGGATTATCAGCCCCAGTGCCCCGGAGAGATTCCTGGAATTTATTACCGAAATTGGTTTATTGAATTCTTTACTTATCGCCAGAGCTGCCTTCTGACTGCTGTTAAATGTTCCGCTCAACTTGTCACTCAGATGAACAGCAATTATTGAGTCGTAATGAGATGCCAGATGGGAATAGAGGTTAGTAAAACTCTTTTCATTCACCTGTGAAGATTTTGGATAGTCTTTATTCTCTTTTAAAAGAGTATAAAACTGTTCCGGTCGGATAGTGACTTTATCCAGATAATGATTCTCACCGAAATTGATATTTATCGGTAGCATGTTTATCTGGTAATTATCGATCAGATCCTGGGCAAGATCACAAGTTGAGTCAGTAACCAATGCTATCTTCCATTTTCTGTTATGAACAACATCGCTTTGACGTATCATATCGTCGGCTTTCTGGAAAGTGATAGTTCCTGTATTTCTCAATTCGCTGAACAGTTCGGCCGGATTATTTGTGTGCAGATGTATTCGTCTCATCCTGTCAGACCCGGCTATAACAATCGAATTCCCGTATTTTTCAAGAGTTGAACGCAATGCTATGATATCAGTTGAACTTTTTTTAATAAGGGCTTCAGTGCAGAATCTGAAATCTACTTTTTCAGGGATAGATTCTTCTACCTTATCAAACAAAGCAGATTCAGCTTTTACCTGTATTAGTTCCTTAACGTTTCGATTGGCAATGAAATCAATAATGCCTTCAACAAAAAACACAAACCCCCGTGCCCCGGCATCAACAACATTTGCTCTTTTGAGGACAGCAAGTTTAGATTTGGTGGCAATAAGTGATTTATTCAATACATCGAAAGAGCTGATAAAAAGCTGATTGAAGTCTTTTATCCGGTCTCTGTTATCGTAGATATAGTTGGCCCAGTCTTTGATCACGGTAAGCATTGTACCTTCAACAGGATTAGCTACCGCATCATATATATAACGTACAGATTTCTTAATGCTTTCGGCAAACTGATTTATTGTGATTGTTTTAAAATTACCGGTTTCAGTGCTCATCCCATAAAGGAATTGTGCAAAAATAATTCCGGAATTTCCACGGGCATTAACAAGGGTCGTTTCGGCAATCCTGTCGGCAGTTATTTTATACGACCGGTGAGGGTGAATCGAGTCAACTACCGCCCTGATAGTAGATGCCAGATTTGTACCGGTATCCCCGTCGTTTACAGGGAATACGTTGATTTTATTGAGCTCAACCTGGTGTTCAATAACTTTTCTGGCGCCGGCGATAAAAGTATAATACAATCGTCGGCCATCCATTTCATTTACCGGTACCAGGGTTACTGCTTCCATATATTGTTAGTTTACAATTGGAGTACAAAGGTAACAATTAATTTTTTTTCTCAGAATCTGAACTCATTTTATGGTATAAACGACAAAAATCTTAAAATGTTCTGAATAAAACCGGAAGATTACCACATCTTCCTTTGTGAACCTTTGAGGTAAAAGAAATTCAATTAACCACACACACAGTGTATGAACACCCCCTGTCCCGCTTATGCGGGACATCCCCCTAAAGTGGGACTAATTCGGTTATATAACGCTAAATTGATTCAAAGATAGAGAATAAACTCCCCAATGTTTGTTTTTCCTGCCAGATTTGTTTCCATTTTGCCATTCATGTTTTCGTCGTGATAATATCTGACGGCATACTTTCCCGGGCTGAGGTTTGGAACTGTGACGGAGCTCTTATTATCTTTAATTGTGCACTTTTCCTGAATTATTACTTTTTTATCTGAATCAAAAAGCTGTAACATAATATACCAATTGTTGTTTCTGAGTTCTACAATTTCAATATCAAGTTTATACCGGGGAAAAGAAATATTTGATAAACTGATAAGAGAGATGATGATTGCAATGAATCTTTTCACAGGGGAGACTATTTCATAAATGTCGATTAAAGATATATTCTCCCGATGATATTTCACAGAGAGTTCTAAGATAACGAATTAACTTTCTGATAACTGATATGCAGTTTCTGTTTTACAGCGCTTTTGAGTCTTTGGTGTCCAATGTCAATAAGGATTATAAAAAAAAGCAGAGACGTTGATGCAACGTCTCTACAAAAGTGTTTTTACCAGATACGATGGGTTTAAGTTCATCTATGGGATTAAGATTATTTTTTCAATAAATCACGGATTTCGGTAAGAAGGGCTTCTTCTTTTGTTGGAGCAGGAGGAGCTGCCGGTGCAGCTTCTTCTTTTTTCTTGGAAGCAATAATCGCCTTGAGAACAATAAATATTGCCAAAGCTACAATCAGAAAATCAAATGTTACCTGAAGGAAATTTCCGTAATTCCAGGTAACAGCCGGATGTGTTGCATCAACTGCGGCTTTAAGGACAACCTTCAGATCTGTAAAATTAACGCCCCCAATGAGCAAACCAAGAGGAGGCATAACGACATCAGCAACTAAAGAAGAGATAATTTTGCCGAAGGCAGCGCCAATAATGATACCTACTGCCATGTCAATTAAATTACCTTTCATGGCAAATGATTTGAATTCATCTACAAATTTCATAATTTAAGGTTTAAGTTACTATTTATTGTAAGATTGAAAAGTATATGCGAATCCGACTCCAAGTATTTCTTTAAACTGAACTAAAGATCCAATTGATGCTGCTTCCCCATTTCTGATTACAGGAATTTTTATCTTATCATCATAAACAAGTTGAGTATTTATATTAGCAGAGATAAATTTGTTCACTTTGAATGCTATTAATGTTTCCCAGTTTACTACAACATTCTGGGGATTCTTCAGATAGTTTGAAAAAAGGTCAATTTTTGTGGTAAATGTAACATTTTTAAGAAATTCGTTTTTAAAGTCATTCCTGGTGTAGATAACTCTGAAGTACCCTCCAAACTCGCTCAATGATTTCTGACCGGGCTTTACTCCAAAAGCGCCTTGTTCGGAAAGTTGTTTATTGGTCACTAAGGTTAATTTTCCGGTAAGTGGTGCAATGAAAGCACTGAAATGATCAGTAGGCTTATAGTCAAGACCAAGCGCAAGCAGTAAATAGGCAGGAGAAAAAGAATCAGAGATAGTTTCCTTAGTTGTCGTAGTGCCTGTATCGGTATATTTGTACCCTGTTGTAATCTGGGTCTTGAAATTAAATAATGCCGCATAATAAAAGCTTTTAAAAGCTTCATAACCGTATTTTGATAAAAAGTCGATTTTATCGTCGGTTTTCCTGTAATCTGTATTTCCTTGTTTCAGAACACCATATCCCAGATCCAGGGTATTGACCCACACAGATTTATCTCTTTTATAGTTGGCATAAGTGCTGAGAAATCCGTTAACAGCAAATGAATTCTGACCTCCGGCTGACCAGTTCGTTAAAGACGTCTGTGCAAGGTTCAGTGCAAAAACACCGCCTTTTATCCATCCCTGTACAGAATCGGCAGGCTGAGTTCTCAAGTTTTTTTCTGCATCTGTTAACTGGCTGAATGATAACAGGCTCAGTACTGATAACAGAAATACGATTACCAGGAATTTTCTTCTCATTATATTTTAGGCATTTAGTTATAAAAATTTAACATTATTCAAACTTATCAGGGACGAAAAAATGTCTTGTTTATAGCAAAAAATACTTAAGCTGCTAAAAACTAACCAAAATTAAATAATATATATTAAAATTTAATACTTACTCAATAATCCTCCCAGCAGATTCCTGGCAGTATCCATGATTTTACCGTTTCCGCCTGTTCCAAAAAGTTCATGCAATGGAGAGGGATCATCATCAGGAGTTGTGCTGTTATGGTTAGTAATCTTGTCCAGCAATCCGGGTAATACCTTTGATGCGATGCTTCCTGCTGCATCCGATGATAGTCCCAGTTTACTGGTAAGTTCAGATATCACACCTGATGAAATATTTGACTGAAGCTGATTAGCGCCGTCCGTGTTAGGGTTTTTTGAAAATAGTTTCATCACTTCTGAAAGTTTTCCCTGGAGAATATTACCTGTCGCCTCTTTATTTGCAACATTGCCAATAATTGAAAATACCTGATCAAGATGACCCGATTGCAGATTGTGTTGATCAGCTAATTGTCCTCCAATCTCCGATTTTAGAGAATTTAATAATTGTTCAAGCATGTAATAAAAGTATTAATTTGTGTAATTATTATTATGTTGAGGTAAAACAGTATTCAATAAAGATTGTTTAATCTTCATAAAAGTATTTTTATTTTTGAAATGGTAATATTTTGTAGTTTCTAATACCAATAACCCGATGACATTACGCCGATTCCTTTGAGAATTAATCAATAATTAACAGCTAAACTTTTTATAATTGCCTATAAAGAGTAAATTGCAATATCGAATTTTCTAATGTAAAACATTACTGAGATGGATAGGAAAGATAAGTTTTCGATAGATATTAACAATGGATATGTTTGTAGTGGAGACAGTATAATTCTTGGCAGTGCCATTCTCGATGGGCAGCCGGTTGCCGGAGCCCAGGTTAAGATACCGTTAAGAACAATGAACAGACATGGTTTGATTGCTGGCGCTACAGGAACAGGTAAAACGAAAACGTTACAGCTGATTTCTGAACAGTTATCCCAGAGAGGAGTGCCGGTGCTTCTTATGGATGTTAAAGGCGATTTAAGCGGTATTGCAAAACCTGGAGATGTGAAGCCATTCATAACAGAGAGAAATGCTAAAATAAATCTGCCGTTCGCACCTAAAGGATATCAAGTCGAACTGATGTCTCTTTCTCAACAGGATGGGGTCAGGTTGAGAGCAACAGTTTCAGAATTCGGACCGGTCCTCCTGTCGCGTATTCTCGACCTGAACGATACCCAGGAAGGGGTTCTTGCAGTGATATTTAAATTTTGTGATGATAATAAGTTAGGACTACTTGACCTGAAAGATCTGAAAAAAGTACTTCAGTATGTTACTGAAGAGGGAAAGGGAGAGATCGAAAAGAATTATGGAAAGATTTCCACAGCAACCACCGGAATAATTACACGTAAGGTACTTGAGCTGGAGCAACAGGGGGCCGACCTCTTTTTCGGTGAGCTTTCTTTCGACATACGCGATCTTATGAGGGTCGATAAAAACGGTAATGGTTATATCAGCATCATACGACTCACAGATATACAGGACAAACCGAAACTCTTTTCAACCTTTATGCTTTCCCTTCTTGCGGAGATCTATAGCCATATGCCTGAAAAGGGAGATGTTGCAAAGCCGGAACTGGTTATTTTTATTGATGAGGCTCACCTGATCTTTAACGAGGCCAGTAAGGCTTTGCTTGATCAGATTGAAAATATAGTAAAGCTGATACGCTCAAAAGGCATCGGAATCTTTTTCGTGACTCAAAATCCAATGGATGTCCCAAACGGAGTCCTGGCGCAACTTGGACTTAAAATTCAACATGCTCTGAGGGCATTCACAGCTGTTGACAGAAAAGCTATAAAGCTATCGGCTGAGAATTATCCGATATCTGAATACTATAAGACAGATGAAACCATAACAAATCTGGGAATCGGTGAAGCACTTGTCACTGCACTGAATGAAAAAGGTGTTCCAACTCCACTGGCTGCAACCATGCTGCGCTGTCCCGAGAGCAGAATGGACATTCTTTCGTCGGATGAAATCGCTTCAATAAACAACTCTTCAGATCTTGTGAGGAAATACAGTCAGGTTATTGATCGTGAAAGTGCATATGAAATTCTCAACAGAAAAGTGGATACGGTGAAACCGGATCCGGGTGATTCCACTCAGAAAGAGTGGGAGAGTGGGGGAAGAGGAGAGGGGGAGATTAGACATACCAGTACTTCTCCACGGCCTTCTTATGGGAGAAATGTCAAGACTCCTCAGGATGAAATAGTCAAAGTATTGACGAGCGCAACATTTATCAGAGGTGTATTCGGGATACTCAGAAAGGTAATGAAATAGTTTCTATCGTTTAACCTTTATGCTGTCAACAAGGTAAGGCGAATCTCCCCTCCAGAATACGGGCGCATTCTTTTGCCTGTAGTGAACAATTACCGGCTGGCCCTGCAGAGTATCAAACTGCCTTACAAGCGATTTGTTGGTAACAGAAAAAAGAAATTTTTCTGAAGCAAGTGCTACATCCCTGCTGCTTGATACACTGCTCAGTATAATTTCTCCTTCATAGGTTTTGAAGATGGCCCCTTTATGAGAGAATTTCTGTAATAACCCGGCCCGGTAACCTTCACTGTAGGTATAGAAATATTTAACATAGATGATGGAGATCACTATAAGAACAATGACAGCTATGACCCATCTTAAAATTTTCTTTGCCATATTAACAAACCCTGTTTTTACAGGAGGTTTCGGGGATGTTTCAATTTGACTCATAATACTGGGTTTTTATGGTTTAAGTTTTTATTTGCCGGGTAATGTAATTTTAATCATGTTTTTTTGATAATGCAACAATATCTTTCACTTCAAGTACGGACTTTTCATAACCGTAAATTACTGAATTTATCATTGCAATACCCACCTCTTTTAAAGTTGATACGAATCCCGGGAATAAAGCTCTCAGTACAGGGTAAAGAATCCGGAATCCGGCATAATAACCTTTTGCATTCCTGGCTCCTTTCTCAGGAAGCATGAATCCTGGGCGAAATGCGAATGCATTTTTAAAAGGAAGGTTCATCAGATCATTTTCTGTTTTACCTTTAACCCTTGCCCAGTTCAGTGGTCCTTTTTCTGTGCTGTCTGTACCTGCCCCGGATATATAACAAAAAGTCATTTCAGGATTTTGCTTTGAGAGAATTTCTGCCAAATGCATAGTAAGTGTATATGTCATGGAATAATATACATCATCTTTCATTCCAACTGATGAAACTCCAAGACAGAAAAAACATGCATTGTACCCTTTCAACTGCTCAGCCACCGCAGAGAGATCAAAAAAATTGGTATGCAGTATCTCTGTTAATTTAGAATGAATAACACCACACGGTCTTCTGTTAATAACCAGTACCTTTTCCACATCGGAATTAAGAAGCGATTCTGCTAGAACACCTTCACCCACCATTCCTGTCGCCCCGGTAATAATTACATTAAATTTCATACCACAAAGGTACACAAAGGATTCACTAAGGAACACAAAGGGGATTCCCTTTTCTTTTCATTTTTGCATTTTTCTTTTCTCTTTGCGATCTTTGCGGTTTGATAATTTAACTAGTAAATGCTTGAAAACAACTGTTAATAAATCACTGACATTGCTCGAATTTCTCTTTGAGCAGTATCCCGATTCACCAAGAACGAGAATAAAAAAAATGCTGCAAAGCGGTACTGTCAGGGTAAATAATAAATCCGTCACATTACATTCATATCAGCTGAAACAGGGTGATATGGTTGATTGCAGTCTGCGTATCGGAATTGTTACTAAAGCGAACCTGCCTTTTCCTGTTTTATATGAAGACGACTATGTAATTGTGATTGACAAACCGGCCGGTATTGCTACATCGAGCATCGATGGCAGCACAAATATTCAACGGATCATTTCAGAGTATATGAAAGACATGAGTAAAGGAAATGTCAGAACGTACGTGGTACACCGTCTTGATAAAGAGGTATCAGGTGTGCTGTTACTTGCCAAATCGGAAATTGCAATGGATGCTATTAAAGATAAATGGGAAGAAACAAAAAAGCATTACTTTGCTTTAGTTGAAGGGAAACCTGAAAATCCTGAAGGAACTATAAAAAGCTGGTTAATTGAAGATAATGCGATGAAAATGCATTCCGTTAATGAAACTGCAAATGCCAAATTTGCCATTACTCATTATAATACAATCAAAGTTGTAAACAATAATACTCTCCTCGATGTGAAAACCGAAACCGGACGTAAAAACCAGATAAGGGTACACCTCTCAGATATTGGCTGTCCGATAGTAGGAGATCGCAAATATGGTGCGGCTACCGATTTTATCCGACGTGTCAGACTACATGCCTGCTCCCTGTCATTTCCACATCCTGTTAACGGAGAAATTATTACGGTAGAATCCCCGATGCCTAAAGGCTTTTTATCATTAAAAGCTGAGGATGAGAACTATAAATAGACCTTCACGAATAAAATCCTGCAAGCTTTTACTATAGTATTTTGAGAAATCCCCGATAATGGCCAGTTTGAAATTGTAGTTTGAGACCTTCTGAAGGATCTCTCCGGCAAGTCCGGTATGAAGCCTGAAAAAATCTTTATGAAGATTTTTCTCCCGAATAATCAGCCTGTTGCAATTCTGTGATACTGAATCGCCGATCAGGTCGAGAAAATCCTGAGGTTGAGTTATTATATAGTTTTCGTCAAGTGCACGCTGCTCCATGGTTGGCTGACTCAGAGGTTCCCTGACACTTTCCGAATACCCTAATATATGTTCAGTATAGAACAATAATGCATTGTCTGTAAGGTCGATATTCTTATTTATCTCATCAGGTAGTTTAGGTTTACTTTCTGAAATACCAGAATAATCTGTCCACCAGTATGACGGGTCCACAATAATTTTCCAATTCCGGCTATGATTTATGGAACCGCTCCGCGGTTCTACTAAGGGCATCAATTTCATTTACAATTCGGGGGTACACATCGTGGCATTATGAACACCGGAGGTGTTCCATAATCCTTATTCATTTCACAAATGCCTTTATAACAATTGCCTCTTTATCTGACAGATTTTTTATTTTGTATCTTCCTGCATCCGCAGGGATTACAAAAGTCTCCACGTAACTGAATTTCCGGGAGATCCCATTTGCAGTTTCGACCAGGATACTGGATCCTTCAACCAGACTTAATACGTGGAATTTACCTTCAGTATTAATATAAATAACATTCTTAAAATGATATCTGTGAATATCATATAAATGTGTCTCATGCGTAGGTAAATGATAAAGCTTCCAGTCATCACCTTCATTTATCAGTGCTGGAACGGATAAAAGTTTTTCCTTCACATAATCACCTTTTCTTTCAAAAAAAAGATTTTCCATTCCTCTTTCGATATTAAGCGGTCTTGGTTTTCCATCAAGATCCAAACGGAGCCAGTCGTACATTTTAAAGGTAAAAATATATGGAGTCGAACTTATTTCGAGAACAAGATTATTTTTTCCAGAACCGTGTACAGTGCCATAGGGAATTAAAAATAAGTTGTGCTTTGATGCATGTCGTTTCTGAACATACTTTTCAATGTCGACAGGATTTGAGTTATCTGCGCTTTCTACCAGTTCCCTCCGAAATTCTGACGGATTTATATCTTCCTGAAATCCAAGATATACAACAGCGTTATCTTTAGTATCAAGGATATAGTACGTTTCCTCCTGAGTGAAATCTTCACCAAAATGTTTAGTCATGTAGTCGGGATGCGGATGGCATTGTATTGAAAGGTTGCCTCCGTCAAATGTATCAAGGAAATCAAATCGTATCGGGAATTCTGTACCGAACCTGTCATGGCAATCGCCAAGAACTGATTTTGCTTCAGCAAACATCAGGCAGTCAAATGACATTTCAATCAATTTTCCGGAACTTTCAAACAAAAGTCCATTTTCAGGAGCAATCAATTCAAACGACCAGGCATAGTTTGGAACATCGCTGTTGAGGCCTTGGATATGGTCTTTTATCCACGTTCCTCCCCAGGCTCCGGGTTCAAACCATGGTCTTACCCGGAATAGGTTGCGGCTCATTAAGGACAGTGAGTGCCTCAGGAGCACACCAGACATCCAGGAAGGGCATTCGGTATTCTGGGCATCGACAAATATGTCAACCTCGTTTAAAATGGCTTTTTTATGGCTGTTAAGTACAATCCAGTCGACAAAGTAGAACCGCTTATACATCATTTTTGGATCGGCTGATTCTGTTTTCCCGAGGTTTGCTATGCTACCGGTACGCGATCTGTATTGTATTTCATTTTTATGGATATCCAGATAAACAAGTAACCCTGTCCATCCGGCAAGTGATGCTCCCGGGCCGATTATCAGATTGATATCCGCATCGGGGTCCGGGGAAATTTCCCGCAGCTGATTAAGATTAAAAAAATCATCGAGTTTCAGTGTGGTACGCTTTCCGAATATGGGATCTTCGCCTCCGAGGAATGGGGAAACCATATTTTCGACTATATCAGGATGTTTAAGATAATCTAAAGTGTTTTTCCAGGAAGTTTTCATCCCTTTCTTTTTCATCAGATCATCTAACTTTTCACGAAAGAGATCATAGAAAACTCCGATATATCCGTCAAGTATGACAACTCTGTGCTCCGATATTTTTTCAGCAAGGGAATCAAATCCGGTGTAAATCTGATTATCCCCGAGTTTATATGATGGATAGATGTCATATTGCCCGTCAGTATAAAAAGGTTTCACTTCAGGCAGAAGATACTGGTAAGTTTTTCTCCAGATGTTCATTACATTAGTTTTCGCTAAAGTAACGATTCCATTCCGATTGATGGTTTTCAAATATGGCCCCGGTTAACATTCTATTGAAATTTTTGCTTGTCGTACGTTATAAATGGTTAAATTTACATTACTGAGATTAAAACCCTTTATATTTTTTAATATGCTTCTTACCATCTGGAAAATCTCAATCCGTAACATTCTTAAACATAATTATCTCACATTTATAAATATTATTAGTCTTGCTATAGGTCTCGCTTCATCGATCCTGATAATGTTGCATGTATCTTATGAGTACAGTTTTGACCGGAACTGGTCCAAAGCGGAAGATATCTACAGGGTAAGTTTTAACCGTTACCAGAACGGGGAACTGAGTTTTAAAAGTGCCAGAACTCTGCGTGGAATGGCTCCTGTTTTAAAGGATAAGATATCAGATGTTATTGGAAGCACTGAGCTATTCAAAGATGTTGTAACTGTATATAATGAGAACTATCAGATTCAGGATATTCAGATGTTCGTAACGGATTCAACATTTTCCAGTGTATTTAAACTCGATTATATCGATAAACAGGGTGGCAATCCTTTAGCAGCACTTTATTCTTCTGTTATCTCAGAATCTGCTGCAATGGCCCTGTTCGGCACAAAAGATGCTGTGGGGAAATGGTTTAAAGTTTGTCAGGGCTGGCGGTTTTTCGTTGCAGGAGTTTATAAAGACCTGCCTTCAAATACTCATCTTCCCTTCGATATGCTGCTATCATGGCAGACATATTATTTTTACTTTCAGAACTGGGATGATGTTACGGGATCGGAAATAATTAAGAATCAGAACGCTCATATCAACAATAAACCTGTGACAAGCTGGGATTGGGGCTATAATGGATACTATACATATATCCTTACCCGACACAGATCAGATCCTCTTAAAATTCAGTCACAGATAGAAAATATTGCCGTCGATTTTACTCAGAAAATTGTACAGAATGACGGAAGAGTAGAATTCCGGCTTCAACCCCTCACCAGTATTCATCTTAATTCAAATCTTGAACATTAAGTCGTATCGAACGGTAACCGCAATTCGGTTATTGCCTTGATGTTCATCGCAATAATAATCCTTTGTTTTGCGTGGATCAACTATATAAACCTGACTTTAATAAGGGCTGTGGAACATGCCAAATCAACAGGTCTTTATAAAATTTTCGGAGCTTTGAAGAAGCAGCTTGTTTTTCAGTTTATGATTGAGGCACTTATCACCAACCTTATAAGTATATTACTTGCTGTAATATTGGTTTTTCTTATCAAAGGGTGGTTCGCAAATGTAACAGATATGGCAATCATTACTTCCATAGAATTGAAATTCGGACTTATACTTGTGATCCTGATTATCTCCGGGATTTTGATTTCAGGTCTTTACCCGGCCCTATATCTGGCGTCTTATAAACCGGTTGACCTTTTTAAAGGAATAAAATCGTACTCATCGAATAGCCTCGATATACTAAAATTACTTGTGGTTGCTCAGTTTGCAGCATCGATATTTTTAATTGCAGGTATGATAACGGTGTACAAACAGCTTCATTATATGAAGACCCGCGATCTCGGATTCAACATAGAGAAGAGTTTGGTTACTTTTTCACCCCCTACAATGATCGGACGGCCCATGAGAATGGCACGGCTGACCGGCTATAAATCTGCAATAAAGAATACACCCGGGGTTGAAGCAATTACTACTTCAGGTGCGGTTCCCGGCAAAGAGATACTTTGGAAACGTCAGGATATTAGGAGAATTCAGGATGCACCGAATACTGTGAAAACCTATGCATATACTTATATTGATTATGATTTTGTAAAAACATTCTATCTGAAACTGCTTGCTGGCCGTGATTATACTGAATCGGAAAATGAGAAGAGCAATGCATTAATTTTAAATGAGATGGCTGTGAAACAACTTGGTTTCGCGGATCCGCAAGCTGCAATTAACTCCTTCATATTGGTCGGAGACAAAAAATATGAAATTGTCGGAGTACTGAAGGATTATCATCAGGAATCTTTAAAGAGAGAGATCAAGCCCATACTGTTTTTCTATGGATACCAATGGATGTCGGATATTGGGTATTATTCAATAAGAATAAATACCGCTGATTTTAATAATACAATAAGTCAGATCGAAGCTACGTGGAAAAAGATCTACCCCGAAGATCACTTTACATTCTTCTTCCTTGATCAGGAATTTGACGCGCAGTACCTTTCTGATCAAACCTTTGGCAGGACCTTCACAATTTTTACAGGACTTGCAATTTTTGTAGCTGCAATGGGATTATTTGGACTTGCCATATATTCTGCCAGGAAGCGTACAAAGGAAATCGGAATACGAAAAGTTCACGGGGCAAAAAATTCAGATATACTCTTTATGCTTAACAAAAGTTTTATAAAATGGATTCTAATAGCATTTATAATTGCTACACCGTTATCATGGTACATTATGAATAACTGGCTTGGCAATTTTGCCTATAGAACCATACTCAGTTGGTGGATTTTTGCAGTGGCAGGAGCAGGAGCCCTTCTGATAGCCCTGGTTACAGTAACATGGCAGAGCTGGAAAACATCCACCCGTAATCCGATCGAAGCATTGCGCTACGAGTAGCTGTTAAATCTGTGAAATCCGGGCAATAAGTAGTTGATATATTTCATTTTCTTTTTAATACAGCAACAAATCCTCCGTTTTTAGCCATTGTGACTTTAAAATTACCGGGTGATTTAATTGAGAGGGTGGCTTTTTTCAACTCCTTCGGTTCTTTATCCGAATTCTTTGTATCGCTCCAGGTCTCCGCATCATAGTTCCCGGCAGGCAGGAAACCCAGGTTCAGTTCAACTGTTTTTCCGACACTGTTATTCATAACCCCGACAAACCATTTATCACCGCTTCTTTTTGCGATTGCCACATAGTCTTCAGGATAACCGCTGATAAACTTGATATCATCCCAGGAGGTGGGGACTATTTTGAGAAAATCAGATCCGGGCTGATTAAGAATATTGTCGGGATGATCACATACTACTGTCAGAGGGCTTTCATAAACCACAAATTTAGATAGCTCTGCAGCACGTGTATTCCAAACAACTGCAGGTGTCTGGTTCTTGTATTGTTCCTTTGTTACATTCAGGAAAGCGCCGGGGGTATAATCCATCTGTCCTGCCAGCATGCGGGTATAAGCGAGTTTGACATTATGTTCGGGACTCATTTTATTTGAGAATTTATAATACTCATTGCCCATTAAACCTTCACGTGTGATCATATTGGGCCATGTGCGGATAATTCCGTCAGGCTTGTAAGCGCCATGAAAATCAACCATCAGATGATTCTCAGCTGCGCATCTGATGATATCGTGATACCAGTTGACCATCTGCTGATCATCGCGGTTCATGAAATCGATTTTAATTCCCGCAACTCCCCACTTTTCATATAGAGGAAATGCAATTTTGTATGCCGAGTTCCTGTTAACATCGCTCGAATACAGCCAGACAATTATTTTAACATCTTTCGATCTGGCGTATTCAATTATTTCTGGCATGTTTATCTGAGGCGCCCATTTGGTTATGTCTGCTTCGGGTGAATTGAATTTACCATACCACTGCCAGTCGACGAGCATATATGGCCAACCCATTATAGATGCAAGATCGATATACTGTTTTATTACCGGCATTTCCATTTTGACTTCACCGCTCCACCAGTGGTCCCATGCACTCATACCAGGTTTGATCCACGAAGGATCTTTAATTACACACGGGTCGTTGAGATTCTGAATGATCTCCGATTCAATAAGAGTTCCCGGGGTTTCCCCGATCATCAGAACACGCCATGGAGTGTAAACCTCATCGGCAAAACGGACCTTTACACCGATTTCATCCTCTCCCGGAACAGGAACAAGTTTAGTTGTAAGCTGGTTGGGATTTCCGTTTGTGCCAATATAGAATGCGGCATAATTATCAGTTTTAGCTTCAGTTATTGCCACCCAGAGGTTGTTCCCGTATTCCATAAGCATTGGCATTCCGGCTATTGACTTTTCAGTCAGATAGCTTAAAGGATGCTTAATAAACTCCGATTCATTTGATGAGGAGTATCCTCCATATTGTACTATCCATGCTTTTGGATCTTCCGGAATACTGAATGTGGTAAGTTCTTTTGTAATCTGTCTGTCACCAACTTTCCCGCTTCTTAATAGCTTATATCGAAAAGCAGTACCATCGTTATAAACCCTGACAAAAAATTCCATCTGCCTCATCATACCTGATTTTTCTTTCATTGTCAGCTTAAGCTCATTATAGTTGTTTATAATTTCTGCATGTTTGGATTTCACAACGGGAATCCAGGTCTCATTGAAATCCTTTACTGACTGATTTACAATAGCAAAATCTCCAGTCATCGGAAGTTCATCTTTAAATTCAAATCCCAGTGGTGAAGGATTTATAATGGGTCTTCCGTTGTATGAAACTGAATAGATCAGTTTATCGCTGTTAGTTACAGCAACTTCAATTTTATTATCAGGTGAATTGACTTTGATAATCTGTGCATTTGTTATAACACAGCTAAAAATCAAAAGAAGGAGGATTGATTTTTTCATATTATTTGTCTTTAATTAAATGTCGGCATGACTTATTTGTAATGATCTGCAATATACTCAATTACTATTGATTTGAGAATATTTGCAAATTTAACATTGGGAATTTCTTTTCTGGAAAAGTATTGAGGACGTACACCCTCCAGTAAGGTAATTTTTTCAATAGGCAGATTAATTTTCCCTATGTAGATATACTTTATGTTTTCATAAACATCACCTGTAAGACAATTATATTTTTTATAAAAAGCATACTTCTTTAAGTCGATATCCAGTTCTTCTTTTACCTCACGCACAAGAGCTTCTTCAGGTGTCTCTCCATCTTCGACATGACCGCCGATCAGATCCCAGTGATCTGGAAAGGGGATACCGGGTTTATTATCACGTAAAGCGAGTAAAAATTCTCCTTTGTCGTTTTCCAGAATAATCGCTGCAATTTCCTTCATTATCTGTAAAAATAGTATAATTTAAATTAAAAGCCCTTCGTGCACCTTCGCGTAAACCTTTGTGCACCTTTGTGGTAAAAAATAATTCAATAACCGCAAAGGACCACAAAGTATGACACAAAGTAACACAAAGGGAGAATCCCAAATCATTGTCGAATTCCTTGTTTCAAGTCGCATCCTATATATTTCCAGGACACTTTCACTATCACGCCTAAGCATTTCTCTAATCATAGTCTTTAATAAATCATGTCAACCTTCACTTTAAGTCAATACTAATACATAACACTTAACCACGGAGTTGCACAGAACAATCACGGAGTAACACTGCTAAATTATTTATCAATCGGGAGTTTGTGCATTAAATGGAATTTACTCTGTGGTTAACGGATTTTTGTCTTTAAAAACAGCAGTAACTTCAATCCTGTTGTTACCCGGATCAAGCGTTTCAAATTCATAATAACCATCACCGGTTTTACGGGGTCCCCGTAATATTTTAAAACCGTCGTGTGATAATTCATTAAATTTATCATTGACCATATCCATATTTTCCATTCCGAATGCCAGATGGATGATTCCCTGATGCTGTTTCACAATCGGGTCGTTGAGGTTCTCAGGTATATCGGGCATCTGCATTAATTCAAGCTTGCTTCCTGAATCAAATGTCACAAAGTAACTTTCAAAACGTTTTTCCCTGTTTGTATATTTTTCATTTGCTCTGCCATTGAAGTACTTGACATAGTAATTCTTCAATCTTTCCAGATGGTTGGTCCATATCGCAATATGATCAATAGTAATCACGTATTCTATTTATCTGCTATTGTCTTATTTCTTCCCTGCATTTCAGCAGTATCTCCTTAATGAAATCTGTTTTATTATTTGTATAGGCCTCCCTGTCGTTAATGAAAACAATTGATAATTTTCCCAGAGTTTCAACGGATAATCTATTTAAGTCCTGCTTCAATTGAAATTAGCTATTATATAGAGGATATGTTTTTTATAAACGTATACCCATCACTGTAACATCATCCGTTTGAACATTATCTCTCATCCATTCCTTAAGATTTTTTTCCAGTCTTTCTTTTTGCTTTAACATTGGCAATCTATGGATATCCAATAACTCTGTATAAAACCGGTGAACAAAATATTTCCTGTCATGCTCCCCGCCAAACTGATCCTGATATCCATCAGAAAAGAGGTAAAATATGTCTCCTTTTTTATATTCAAATTCTTTTATTGTAAAAAGGTCGGAATCGTTATATACCACACATACAGAACAACGATCTCCCCTTAATACTTCCAGTTTTCCATCACGAATGTAAATAAGATTATTCATACCTCCGGTAAATTGGATTCTATTATGTTGCTGATCCAGAACGCACAAAGCTATGTCAAATCCATCTGAAGTGGGTATGTCTTTCCTGCTTTGCTGAAGGGAATGTATTAAATTTTCACGTAGCTTTGTGATTATGATATCTGATCTTGTGATTCCCTGAATATTTACTATTTCATTTAATAATGTAATACCCAGAAGGCTCATAAATGCTCCCGGAACTCCATGTCCGGTACAATCAGCTACAGTAAAAACAATTTTATTATCCTTTTCTGCCAGCCAGTAAAAGTCACCACTTACTATGTCTTTTGGTTTATTTAAGATAAAATTGTCGGGTAGTAATTTATCTATGAGTTCAATGGGAGGTAAAACCGCATTTTGGATGTGACTTGCATATTTTATACTTGCAGTGATATTGGCATTCTTTTGATCAATCACATCCCGCTGCAACTCAATTTCATTTTTCTGGTTTTGAATTTCATATGTGCGTTCCGTGACTTTTTCTTCAAGTATTCTTTTTTCGGCCAGAAATCTGTACTCACGTCTTTTAACAAAAACGAAAGTTATGATGACCAGGAAAAGAATATCTGCAGGGTAAAACCACCATTTCTTCCAGACAGGTCTTTTTATTATTATGCTTATTGTCAGAGGATTTTCAGATACAGAACCATCTCCGCTTGAGGCGTTTAAGATAAATGTATAAGCTCCTTCTGTTAAATGATTATACGTGATACCTGTGTTTTTTGTAATTTCTGACCATTGATCATATCCTTCCAGTTTATACTGATAGTTAACCATTGCAGGCTCCTTTAAACTGATGCCCAAAAAATCAATTCTTATTTTGTAATTGCCGGGTGATAGAACTATTTTATCAGAAATATCCTTATCCACATCATTAATCTTTATTGAAGTAATTCCTAAAACAGGTGGCATCTGAAGGGGAGATTCCATTGACGGATCATACGAAATCAGACCATTAGACGAACCGAACCAGATTTTGCCCAGTTGATCTTTAAAAACTGCATTTGGATTAAGCTGATAATTATCTGTTTGAGTTTTAATATGTTGTATTGGTTTTACCGAATAATCAGTTGTTCTTATTCTGCTTAATCCATTTTTATGACCTACCCAAATGTTTTTATGATCATCACAAATAAGCGAATAGCAATAATTGGATAAAAGACCTTCTTTTGCCGTAAGATTAACAATAGAATCGGATTGTATCATAAAAACACCATTCCCGTTAGATCCTACCCAAATCCTGGAGTCACTGTCTTCAATGATCGGACCTAATGTTAAATTGCCGCTAACGGAATTCAGAGCTATTTTAACGACCTTTTCATCCTGAATATATGCCAGAGTACTACCTGGAGTGGTTATCCATACTTTACCAGTTCTGTCTACAAATAAACAGTTAATATAATTATGAGGTAACCCGCCCCGGTTAATTGAATACCAATTTTTACCATCTGTATTTGAATTAATATTCCATAATCCTTTTTTTGTACCTACCCAAACCTGTTCCCCAATGCCTGTTATGATGGTTACAGAGTTTTCAAGTACCCCACTCTCAACAGGGTATTTAATTATTCTCTCATTCCCAACGTCCATCCGGAATACGCCATTTCTTCCTGTTCCAATCCAAAGTTCTTTTCCATCTTTTGAATAAATCGTTGTAACTGTATCTTTCGGTAATCCGCTGCCTTTGCCGTAAAACTTTACAACCTTTCCCGTCGACTGATCCATTTTTACCAGGCCATTTTCTGTTCCTATCCATCTGTATTGGCGGTTCAGAAAGATTGAAAATATGTTATTCCCGTATAAAGTGTTATCAAATGTATAGACTGAAAAAGTTTTAGGTGTAATTTGTGTTAATCCCTTACCAAAATTACCACTCCAGATATTTCCTTCGCGGTCCTCAAATACAGTTTTTACATTATCTGATACAAACCCATTGGTTTTATTAAAGAAAATAGTCTTTGTTAACTCCCCCGATTCGGAATAACACATTCTGATCAGCCCATTTCCTTTAGAACATAACCATAAATCTGACTGGCTGTCTTGATATATCTCTTGAATATCGGTGAAGTCAAAATCTGTATTTGCGATTAGTTTTTTAACCTTAAACTGGCTGTCATTATATGTGAGTTGAAATATACCATCATTTTCAGTTGCAATATAAAATCCCGGTTTGTTCCTCATTTTCTGAATGCAGGTTACCTTTGATTCCGGAATTTCTAAAACAGGGCGGATGATTTCAACTTCACCGGATTCTTTTAATCTGCAATGTAATAAACCTGTATTTGTGCCAACAAGCAATTCGTTATCGGTTATAAAGTCAAATGATATTATGATTGTTATATCCTTAAACAGATATTGTTTTATCACCCCAGTATCAATACTTAATTTAACCAGGCCGTTGGAGTAAGTACTTCCCCAGATCTTGTTGTCAGGACTTTTTGCAAAATGTGTTACAGGGCTTAAATCTGATCGGGGTATAGTGACAGTATGTAACTTTTCCCCATTAAAATATGATAACCGGCCGTTCCAATGACCAAACCACTGGCATTCTTTATCGCTGATACCGCAGGTAATAAAATTGTCTGCCAAAGAGTCATTGGTAGTATAGTTTTCGAATTTTAATCCATTATATCTGAATAATCCATTATCTGTACCTATCCATAAATAGCCATGAATATCCTGAATAATCGAATAAATATAGGATTGAGTTAATCCATCTTCTGAATTAAAGTTTCGGAAATTATAGCTCTGGGGAAATGCATGGCTGGTCAGCATAGAAAAGAAAAAAATCAATATTCCTTTCCAATTTGTCATTTCATCCTAATTTTCGGAGAATATACCGGAACCCCTCCAATGGGGACAACATAAAACGGCAATGAGACCCCATACTGGTTCCTGACAATGATCACTACATTATTGTTTCTAACCTGTACGGTTTGATTCTTTATGAATTGTATCTCAACGGTTGAATTCTTCTCTTCAGCCACAATAGGGAATTCCCTTACTACCCAATTGTTGTCTCCTGAAACATCGCATAAGATACCATTTTTGGCAACTGAAAATATCCTGATTATTCCATCGTTGTCCCAGTCAAAATTTGAGACCTGAATTGAAATTGTCCTGTCATCTACAAAAGGATATATCTGACATACATGTTTTTGATCATCCGATAGTCTGAAATGATACTTATAGGTAAATAAGTTACCTCCTTCAACCGCAATATTTTCATTCGGACTCGTACTTAAAAAGTATTTATAGATATTTCCATCATCACCTGACATACCCTGCGAAATGATTTTAAATACACGACCCCCCAGTTTCTCAACATACTTTCCTTCAGATGGATTAAAAGGTCCAAAACTGTACCACTTTTTATCGTATTTAGGATCAACCCCAAATGATTTTGATGCCAACAAATATCCGCTCTTGAAATTACCTGTCTTATTTTGAACCTGTGCTATTGTATCTGACCAGCAATCTTTCCCTCCATAAATTGAAAAGTTAACAACAGTATTAAATTCTCCCTTCACTTCATCAAGGTTTCCTCCGGTATCAGGATCATAAACACGAATATATACAGGACCTATTTGAGAAGGAGGAATAATACAAAAGAATATCTGACAAAAATCATCATCCCCCCATGATGTTATAGCGTTTCCGCCAAAGGTCATAAGGTAAGGGATATTTTCATCAATTGCTGGAGCAGATTGTGAAAAGAGACCTGCGCAAGTATTTAAAATAAATGATATGATCAATATATATCTTTTCAATTCAATTTATTTTAATTTTTTTCATAACACAGAATTTTTGAACTACGCCGATGCTGTCTTTCCCGGCAAGCAAGCCAAGCTTAACCATGTATTCACCCTTCTTT
>Ga0209746_1000342_pt1 | contig 24637 bp, 14 predicted proteins | sample BarGraNGADG00211_3_FD_184496 | JGI IMG/M metagenome (GOLD analysis project Ga0209746, IMG submission 184496) | Arctic peat soil microbial communities from Barrow, Alaska - Barrow Graham LP Ref core NGADG0011-211 (SPAdes) (version 2) | ecosystem: Environmental > Terrestrial > Soil > Wetlands >... | reverse complement strand
TTTTATTAATAAACTTCAAAAAGAAAGATGACTATACTTATTAAAATCCTGCAGTTTGTAATGAGCCTTTCAATTCTTGTAGTAATACATGAATTAGGTCATTTTACACTCGCCAAAATATTCAAAACGAGAGTAGAAAAATTTTATCTCTTCTTAGATCCCTGGTTTTCACTTTTTAAATATAAGAGGGGCGAAACAGAATATGGTATAGGATGGCTCCCGCTTGGAGGTTACGTTAAGATTTCCGGCATGATAGATGAATCGATGGATAAGGAGCAGATGAAACTACCTCCTCAACCCTATGAATTCAGATCAAAGACGTCATGGCAACGACTTCTGATAATGACCGGAGGGGTTATCTTCAATTTTATTTCGGCGATGCTGATCTTTATTTTTGTCTTATTTGCTTGGGGTGAAACATATCTGCCAACATCTAATGTTAAATATGGAATTGTTACTGACTCGGTCGGGTATGCCATTGGTCTCAGAAACGGAGACAAGATCCTTTCCGTCGACAATCACAAGGTCGAAAACTTCCATGAAATAACTTTAGATATTGTACTCAACAATCGAAAAACAATTCAGGTTGAGCGCGATGGCGTTGTCAGGAATATTGAAATACCAAAGGAATATGTTCCAAAGATGTTGAAGGGTAAAGGTCAGATTGATTCCAGGGTACCTTTTGGACCTTTTGTGATTGAAAGCTTTGGAAAGAAATCTGCTGCCAGAACAGCCGGTGTTCTTATTAATGATCAACTCATTGGTATTGACGATAAAAAATTTACTTACTATGATGAATTTCAAAAATATCTTTTCGATAACAAAGAACATCCGGTAATTCTTAATCTCTTGCGGAAAGGAGAAAACCTGAATATCTCTGTAACACCTGACACTCTGGTAGCGCTTGGGATAGGCAGGTCCGCCGTATCACTTAGTCAGATATTTGAGCTTAAAACTATCAGATACGGGTTGTTGCAATCAGTTCCTGCAGGTATTGATAAAGGTATTAAGACAATAACCGATTACCTGAAGCAATTCAAGCTCATATTTTCAAAACATGCAAAAGGATATGAATCACTTGGAGGCTTTATTACGATAGGAAGTATTTTCCCCGGAGTATGGGACTGGCAAACGTTCTGGAACCTGACAGCATTCCTTTCAATTATTCTGGCAGTAATGAATATTCTGCCGATTCCTGCACTTGACGGAGGTCATGTTCTCTTTTTATTATTTGAGGTAGTAACCGGGAAAAAGCCAAGCGACAAGTTCCTGGAATATGCACAGATTGCCGGAATGATTTTATTATTGGCACTTTTGCTTTACGCCAATGGGAATGATGTACTGAGGCTGATTAGGAAATAGATTTTATATTAATCATATCTTGTATATCTATAAAGTATTTATATATTTGTATAAATTCTAAAAATAAAAGAGATGGGAAAGATAGGCATGACAGAAATATTACTGATATTAGCTGTAGTAGTACTCCTTTTTGGTGGTCGTAAGATTCCGGAACTTATGAAAGGAATTGGTCAGGGGATGAAAGAATTTAAAAAGGCTTCTAAATATGATCCCGCTAATGATGATAGTGAAGTAGCGCATAAAGACTAAATCTGACATTACAATATTTAAAAGGAAACCTGCATTAACGTGCGGGTTTTTTTATCCCCTATGTACCATTTCATATTTCTGGTTCCTTCTTCCCGGAACAAATCCTGCTTCTTTTATAACTGACTGCATTTCTTCTGCATTGAAACGGTTATTAGCTCCTGCTGCACTAACCACATTCTCCTCAATCATAATAGAACCAAGATCGTTGGCCCCTGCATGAAGTGACAACATCCCAATTTCCTTCCCAACAGTTAATATTGACGCTTGTATATTACTGATGTTATTTAACAGGATACGACTCATGGCTATCATCCTGATATAATCCGGACCATTATAGCTGCTTCTGACTCCATGTTTTTTCAGAAGGACTGTTCCTTCATCCTGAAAGGGCCAGGGGATAAAAGTTATAAATCCAAAATGATTTTCCTGTTTTTCAGCCTGAAGATCCCTGATCCGTATAAGGTGTTCAATCCTCTCCCTGGCTGTTTCCACGTGACCAAACATCATGGTTGCCGAAGTTGGCAGGTTTAATATATGGGCCTCTCTCATTACATCAAGCCACTCTTCGGATGTGGCTTTTGCCGGAGAAACAATTTTCCTTACCCTGTCAGAAAGAATTTCGGCGCCGGCGCCAGGCAGACTGTCGAGCCCCGCTTTAATCAGCTGTGATAGTACTTCAGAAAAAGATAATCTCTCCTTCTTTGCCAGGTAAACAATCTCCGCAGGTCCGAGTGCATGGAGTTTTAATGACGGGTATAATTTCTTTAGATTTTTGAAAAGATCAATATAAAAACTCAGACCAAGATCGGGATTCATCCCCCCCTGCAAAAGAAGCTGATCTCCTCCTAGTGAATATAATTCTTCAATTTTCGATTTATAGTCATCTATCGATGTAATATACGCACCTGACGATCCTTTTTTTCTGCAAAAATTACAGAAGGAACATTGAGAAAAACAGATATTGGTTATGTTAACGTTCCTGTCAATAATCCATCCCACGATATTACCCGGATTATGCAGTTGTCTGAGTTTATTTGCAACAAACATCAACTCTTCAACAGGGGCAGTAGTATAAAGCTCAACTCCTTCATCCACATCCATAGGAATGAGTTGGAGAGCTTTTTCATATAATTCTTCTAAAAGCATCTATAGAAACAGATTAACATAAACAATTTAAACAATAAAATGCTTTTTTACCCGAAGTAATTTAGCAGGGTAAAGGTAACTCTTTGAAAACGAAACAATCAATATTTTAGTTAACTTTACATCTTCAAAAACCACCGTATAGTAAAATGAAACCTCAAATTGAAAGAATATCTCAAATATCATCTGACCAATCTGTTATATGTATTCTGGGAAGCGACCATATACCTGAAAGGTTAAAACCAGGTAAATCAGAAATCGAATTTGCTCAAACGCAACTGCAGGCTAAGGAAGAATATGTTTTCATTAATTCTTATAACAGGTGCATATACCTGATCAGATTAAAAGATGGAATTTCTAAGTACAAAGTCAAAGAAGAACTCAGGAGAACATCGTATAATTTAAGAAAGCTCATAAAAGATAACAACCATACTGACCTTGTCATAACTTCCGATAGCGCCTATAATGGAGCAATTGAAGATTTTACAGAAGGACTGCTCCTGAGTATTTATTCTTTCGATAAATACAAGACGAAAGCAGGAAAGGATGAGAAAAAATATTATCCGAAAAGACTTCTGTTGCAGGGTGAGATAGCTGATTCCGAGATAAAATGGCTTGTTGATCTTACTGATGCTGTCTATTTTACCCGCGACCTTATAAATGAACCGGTAAATCAGTTGAATGCAACTTCCCTTGCAGAGGCGATTACAAAAATAGGCGATTCAGCAGGATTCAGGGTTGAAGTTTTGACAAAGGGAAAGATAGAAGCGCTAAAGATGGGCGGACTTCTGGCAGTAAACAGAGGAAGCGTCGATCCTCCGGTTTTCTGTATCCTGGAATGGCATCCTGCAAACAGCCTGAATAATAAACCGATTGTTCTTGTTGGCAAGGGAATTGTCTATGATACAGGGGGATTGAATATTAAAACCGGCGATTTTATGGCCGGAATGAACGGCGACATGGCCGGAGCTGCGATCGTAACAGGTGTTATGCATACAGTGGCAAAAACAGGAATTCCGCTTCATATTATCGGATTGATTCCATCCACTGATAATCGTCCCGGAGGCAATGCTTATACCCAGGGTGATATCATTACAATGTATAATAAAATGACTGTCGAAATCGGGAATACCGATGCTGAAGGAAGACTCATCCTCGCTGATGCAATCGGTTATGCTTCAAAATATTCTCCGGAACTGATCATCGATATAGCAACTCTTACCGGCTCGGCAGCAATGACTTTTGGAAATCAGGCTATTGCAGTGATGACAAATGCCGATAGAAAATATATCGACTTGCTTGAAGAATGTGGTAACGACGTTTATGAAAGAATTGCAGAACTACCTTTCTGGGATGAGTACGGGGAGTTACTGAATTCTGATGTTGCTGATCTTAGAAATGTTGGCGGTCGTGAAGCAGGCGCTATTATAGCCGGCAAGTTTCTGGAGAGGTTTGCAGAATTCCCTTTGATTCATATGGATATTGCAGGGACTGAAATGCTGAAGAAGGATGATTTTTACAGAGCAAAAAACGGAACCGCATCGGGATTAAGGTTACTGTCGGCTTTCCTGCGAAGAATTGCAGTTAACTATTCAGAAAAGAAATAATTATTTATGGAAAAGAAAACAATACTTGCCGGCATCTCACAAGGAGATATAAACGGCATCGGATATGAAGTTATTATTAAAACTCTTTCTGACCCCACAATAAATGATATTTGTACTCCTGTTGTATATGGTTCCCCAAAGGTAGGTGCTTATCATCGTAAAGCATTGAACATTAATAATTTTACCTTTAATAATATCAGGACACCCGATGAGGCTCATGCCCGGAAGGTTAACATGATAAATTGTCTGGATGACGATATCAGGGTAGAACTTGGAAAGTCAACAACACAGGGAGGAGAAGCTGCTATTATCTCACTCAGAAAAGCAGTAGAAGATCTTAAAAGTGGTAAAATAGATGTCCTTATTACTGCACCCATCGACAAAAAAAATGTTCAATCCGAGAATTTTCATTTTAAGGGGCATACTGATTATCTGAAATCTGTAGCTGGTGCTGAAGAGGTCCTGATGTTTATGATAAGTGAAAGTATGAGAATAGGTATAGCTACCGACCATGTTCCGCTTCGTAATGTTCCGGGATTGATAACTTTCGAGACCCTTTTACATAAAATCAGATTAATGAATCAGTCACTTATCCTTGATTTTGGTATCCGCAAACCAAGGATTGCGGTTCTTGGACTTAATCCCCATGCAGGCGATAACTCTTTGCTGGGAACTGAAGAGGCTGAAATACTTTCACCCGCAATTCAACAGGCTCAAAAAGAAGGAATAATGACTTTTGGACCTTTCCCGGCAGATGGATTTTTTGGTGCAGGGTCATTTACAAAATTCGATGGGATCCTTGCCATGTATCACGATCAGGGGCTTGCTCCATTCAAAGCATTATCATTTGATTCCGGGGTTAACTTCACTGCCGGATTACCTTTTATAAGAACATCACCGGTGCATGGCACTGCTTTCGCTATCGCCGGGAAGGGCGAAGCTTCAGAAAATTCATTCCGTCAGGCTTTATACCTCGCATGCGACATTTTCAGAAACAGGGAGATATATACCGAAATATCAAAAAATCCATTAAAACATCAGGATATTGAAATTCATAGTGACCGAATTGATGAACTTCCTCCTGATATTTTTAATCCTGAACCATAAACATGATAGATTATATCAAAGGTGACATTACCCTGATCACGCCTACATTCCTCACGATGGAAACAGGAGGGATAGGATACCTGATCAATATCTCGATAACAACATTTTCAAAACTTGAAGCCAAAAAAGAATTTAAAATTCTTATACATGAAGTCATCAGGGAGGACAGCCACCAGCTCTTTGGATTTGCAGATACTGAGGAACGGGATATTTTCAGGTTGCTGATTTCTGTTACAGGGGTGGGAGCGAATACCGCCAGGATGATGCTCTCCTCACTTAATCCGGGTGAGATAGAAAAGGCAATTTTAGGCTCAGATATAAATATTCTTAAAAGTGTTAAGGGAATAGGCTTAAAAACAGCCCAAAGGATTATTATTGACCTGAAAGACAAGTTAGGCAAACATACAGGAGGTGGTGAAATATTTGCATTTGCAGACAATACGAAACGCGAAGAAGCGTTATCTGCATTAGTAATGCTGGGATTTGCCAAAAGCGCTGTCTCCAAGGTCCTTGATAAGATAGTCAGAGAAGAAAAAAACCTGACGGTTGAGGATATGATAAAGAGAGCCCTTAAAAACTTGTAATTCTGAATATAAGCCGGATTGGGATCAGGGATATCATATAAAAGTATTCTGATATTTTCGTATCTACTGCTGTTAGCTTCTTTACTCTTAAAGTCCACAGAAGCAAGTAGTCAGACTGCTGTACAGAGAGGCGGTACATCGGATACAACCCGCAAATCAATCCTGAAACTTAAGGACGATTCAGGAATACCCTGGGAATCTCAACAAAAAGCTCCACTTTTTCTCAATAAACCATCAAATTATAAATCCACTGTAACTTATAATCCCGATAAGAACGAATATATCCTTTATGAGAAAATTGGAGCATTAGATTATCGCCCCCCCGTGCATATGAACCCCGACGAATTCAGAAAATATGAATATGCCAGGGCGATGCGCGAATACTGGGATTCGCGTATATCAGGCACTCAAGCCGGGTACAAATCAAACCTGATACCGCAAATAGAAATCGGAGGGGCTGCATTTGATAAAATATTTGGGAGCAACACTATAAATATAATCCCGCAGGGATCTGCTGAACTTATCTTCGGGATAAACATTTCCAAAACTCAAAATCCAACCCTTCCGGTAAAACTCCAGACAATTCCAACTTTCGATTTCAAGGAAAAAATTCAGATGAATGTCACAGGTACAATTGGTGACAAGATGCAGCTTGGTGTTAATTATAATACCGATGCTATGTTCGAATTTGAGAACAGGACTAAACTTCAGTATGCTGGCAAGGAAGATGAAATATTGAAAAAAGTTGAGGCCGGAGATGTTACTCTGCCTCTGACCGGAACTCTTATCACAGGAAGTTATAGCTTGTTTGGACTCAAAACAGAAATGCAGTTTGGAAAGCTTTCTGTTACCACCGTACTTTCCCAACAAAAAGGACAATCTTCTGTGATACAAGCAAAGGGTGGCGCTCAACTGACAGATTTTGAAGTGTTTGCAGACGATTATGAAGCTAACAGGCATTTCTTTCTTTCTCAATACTTCAGAGACACTTATGATGAAGCTCTTAAAAACTTACCTATTGTCAGTTCAAGTGTTAATATCGAACGGATCGAAGTATGGGTAACAAATAAATCAAGCAGTTTTGAAGATGCCAGCAACAGAAATATAGTTGCATTCATGGATCTTGGTGAAAGCTCAAAGCATATCTTTAATAAGGTGCCGGCTTTCCAGGTAACCTCAGGCACCCTGGTATACCCCGATAATAACGCCAACAAAATGTATTTGCAGCTCACTACTTCCTATGGAATGATACGAAATGTGGATCAGGTAACAAATGCATTTGCCCCATTATATCCGGGATTTCAGATCGGACGGGATTTTGAGAAAATAGAGAACGCGAGAAAACTTGATGAAAGGGAGTATATCTTCAACAGGCAACTGGGGTATATTTCACTGAATACTTCCCTGAATACAGATGAGGTTCTTGCAGTTGCCTATGAATATACAATCGGTGGACATTTATTCAAGATCGGCGAGTTTTCAACCGATGGAATAACTGCCCCACAGGCCCTGGTACTTAAGTTAATTAAAGGAACCACTCTGAGTCCGAAATTACCCAATTGGAGCCTGATGATGAAGAACATTTATTCTCTCGGATCAGGAAAACTGGATAGAAAGGATTTTGTACTTAATGTTCTCTACCAGGATGACAAAACAGGCAATTCAATCAATTATATTCCGGAAGGGGGTCTGGCAGATAAGATCCTGCTGCAGGTTATGGGTCTCGATAATCTCAATTCCCAGCTTGACAGGCAGCCAGACGGTTTTTTTGATTTTATTGATGGTGTTACTGTTATGGTTGACAGGGGGAAAATTATTTTTCCTGAAATTGAACCCTTCGGAAGCTATCTTAAAAAGATGATTGCCGATCCTAAATTAGCCAGCAAATATGTCTTTCAGGAGCTATATGACTCAACCCAGACAGCTGCCCGGCAGATGGCTGAAAAAAATAAATTCAAACTTACAGGGCAATACTCCTCTGTATCCGGATCTGTTATCAGACTCAATGCCACAAGCATACCAAAAGGTTCAGTTAAGGTCACTGCCGGAGGTGTCCCTCTCGCTGAGAACGTTGATTATACTGTTGATTATAATATGGGTACAGTAACTATAATAAACAGTGCACTTATTGAGTCGCAAACACCTATACAGGTTTCTCTGGAGAATAATCAGTTCTTTGGGTTCCAGACCAAAACACTTGTTGGCACTCATCTCGATTACAGAGTTTCTGATAACTTCGATATAGGAGGAACAATACTCCACCTTACAGAAAGGCCATATACTCAGAAAGTAAATTTTGGCGAGGAACCGATTTCTAATACAATATGGGGATTAAATACTTCATATAAAACAGAATCTCAATTACTCACAAAAATAATTGATAAAATTCCGCTTCTCAATACTAAAGCTCCCTCATCTCTCTCATTCTTCGGAGAGTTTGCCAATTTGATTCCGGGTCATTCAAAAGCGATATCAAAAGCTGGTAATTCATATATCGATGACTTTGAAGCAAGTGAAATACCACTTGACCTTAAATCATTTAATGCGTGGACGATTGCCAGTATCCCTCAGGGACAGGACCAGTTTTTTCCTGAAGCAAGGTTTAATAATAATCTTGTAAGCGGTTTTAACAGGGCTAAATTGGCCTGGTATGTGATAGACCCGCTCTTCTTACGCAACGGGTCATCAACCCCCGAATATATAAGACAACATGCTGATGAGCAGTCAAGTCATTTTGTCAGAGAGATTTATGAAAATGAAATTTTCCCTTTAACAGAAAGCCCAAGTGGAATTCCGACGAATTTAACTATTTTAAACCTCGCGTATTATCCTGCCGAAAAAGGTCCGTATAACTTTGATACTGACCCTGGCGCCTATTCTCAAGGTATGAATTCAGGCGGAAAACTTAACGACCCTAAATCAAGATGGGGTGGTATCATGAGAGAAGTTCTCACAAGCGATTTCGAAACTGCAAACATTCAGTATGTTAAGTTTTGGGTTATGGATCCATTTGTTGATAACCCTGACCAGGAAGGAGGAGATCTTTATATTAATCTTGGAAATATTTCAGAAGATATATTGCGGGATTCACGAAAAAGTTTTGAAAACGGACTCCCAAGTTCATCTTTGGTAAAAAACGTAGACACAACCGCCTGGGGAAGAGTGCCAACTATTCAGGCAGTTGTTCACGCTTTTGACAATGACCCTAAATCCAGGTTATTTCAGGATGTCGGATTGGATGGCCTCATGGACCAGGATGAACAAACCTTTTTCTCGAATTATCTTCAGAAATCTTCACTTATTGTTAACCCTGACGCTTACCAGGAAGTTTTTAAAGACCCTTCCGGGGATGATTATCATTATTTCAGGGGATCGGATTACGACGCTCAGCAGTTGGGCATTCTCGACAGGTATAAAAAGTATAATGGAGAGGAAGGCAACTCACCTACCTCCGAGATGTCTAAGGAATCTTATCCGACTTCCGGATCAACATTGCCGGATATGGAAGACATCAACCGTGATAATACGTTAAGTGAAACAGAAAGCTACTATCAGTATAAAGTCAGTATCCGTCCGGGCGATATTAAAGTTGGTTCAAATTATGTTGTTGACGAGATTGAGTATGAAGCTACGTTTGCAAATACTAAAAAATCAAAAGTTAAATGGTATCAGTTTAAGATCCCTATCACGGATTATCAGAAGGTAGTTGGACCGATTAAAGATTTTAAATCAATCCGTTTCATGAGAATGTTTCTCAAGGGATTCAACGACCCGGTTATTCTTCGTTTTGCTAAGCTCGACCTGGTCCGTGCCGAATGGAGAAAATACAACATTTCATTTATGGAAGGCGGGGAAAGAGTTACTATACCTGAAGCAACGGATGGGACATTTGAAATAAGCTCGGTAAGTATCGAAGAGAATTCCGGTAAAGTACCTGTTAATTATGTTTTACCTCCGGGATTTGACAGAATAACCGACCCGCAGAATCCGCAGTTGAGACAGCTCAACGAACAATCGATGGTACTCAAAGTTCTGAATCTTGAAGATGGAGATGCCCGTGCTGCTTTCAGAAATGTAAATCTCGATATAAGGCAATACCGCAAGTTACGAATGGAGGTTCATGCCGAAGCAATGATTGGACAACCATTAAAGGATGATGACCTTACTGCATTTATTAGAATAGGTTCAGATTATAAGGGGAATTTTTATGAATATGAGATACCATTAAAACTTACACAACCAGGTCATTATGATAATAATTCTGATGATCAAAGGGCAAAAGTGTGGCCTATAGAAAATAGTTTTGATATTGATCTCTCTGTCTTGCAGGTTGCTAAACAGGAACGTAACCGTCAGATGCAGATTCCAGGCTCTTCCTTAAGTGTATCTGATGTCTTTGTATATCAAAATGGTACTGCCCGCGTATCAGTTTCAGGAAACCCAAATCTTAGCAATATAAAAGTCATAATGATAGGCGTCAGGAATCCTATAAAAACAAGAAGCAGAGCGACTGATGACGGAAATCCAAAATACGCAGAAGTATGGGTTAACGAACTGAGACTCAGTGATTTTATCGAAAACGGAGGATGGGCTGCAAATGCACACCTGCAGGCTCGTCTTGCCGATCTGGGTACTGTAGATATGGTAGGACAAGCCAGTACACCGGGATGGGGAAGTATCGAGAAAAAAGTTAATGAGAGGAGCAAGGAGGATATAGCCAAATATGATATATCATCCAGTATGGAACTGGGGAAATTTTTCCCCGAAAAGATTGGAGTAAGACTTCCGGTTTATGTTGGATATTCTGAAACGCGGATAAAACCTCAATATAATCCTCTCGATCCGGATATCCTTCTTAAGGATGCTCTGGCTGCTGCTAAAAATAAGACTGTCAGAGACTCAATATTAGCCATTTCGGAAGATTTTTCACGTCGAAAAACAATTACCGTAAGCAATGCCGGTATAACAAAACGGGGTGTTAAGCCTCATGTGTGGGATCCCGCGAACTTAAGTGTGAACTATACCTATAATGAAATCTATAGTAGCAATACCAATACAGAGATTAACCTTGAGAAAAATTATAGGGGCGGCCTGAATTACGACTACCAGGCACAGCCTGCCAATGTTATGCCGTTTAAGAACGTAAGATTCCTGAATTCCCCTATTTTTAAAATTGTCAAAGATTTTAACTTTTATGTTTTCCCAAAAAGTCTGTCATTCAGGACCGATCTGAGTCGGTATTATAATGAATTAATAACAAGGAATATTGACAACCCCTACCTTAAAGTTACTCCTTCATTCAAGAAGGATTTTGAATGGAGCAGGATTTATGATTTTAAATACGACATAACACGTCAACTGAAATTTGATTTTACTGCAACAGATCTTGCAAGAATTGATGAACCTCAGGGAGGTGTTGACAAAAAGAGATATAGCAGCGGTTATAATTCCTGGCGCGATTCAGTATTGGTTAATTTAAGAAATGGAGGCAGAACCACTACTTACAATCACTTTATAAATATTACCTACACTCTTCCCGTAAATAAGCTTCCTCTGTTTTCATGGGTAAATGCCAATGCCCGGTATAGCTCAGATTATACATGGCTTGCCGGCCCGCTTTTTCCCGATAGTATGAAGATCAACCTGGGGAATTCAATTAAGAATCATAGCGAGATGACATTCACCGCAATGGCAAACTTTTCCAGCCTCTATACAAAGTTGAAATTTCTTAAGAATATTGAAAATAATACAATGCCCGGCGCCGCACAAAGGATGAAGGCAGAATTAAAAACAGTTACATATACCAGGGAAAACGTAAACTTCAAAGCAAACACTGTTAAAGCTATTTATCATAATCTTAAGTCAAAAGATGTAAAAGTTAAGGTTTTCGGGAAAAGCGGGGAAGAGGTGAAAGGCAAGGTGGAAATTGTAAACGACAATAAGGTTAATTTCACGGCAGCTCAGCAGGCAGATGGCGCAAGAGTAGTTGTTGAGGGTAAGGTTAAAAAAATCAGGAATCCGCTTACAGTTACAGGAGAATATCTGATCAGGGCAATAATGGGTATCAGGTCGGCAAGTCTGACCTATACAACATCACAGGGACAATTTCTACCTGGCTATTCCCCGGAAACTAAATTTCTGGGAATGTCAAACTATGAAGGTAACCTCGCCCCCGGTTGGCCATTCATTCTGGGATACAGCGATAGAAATTTCTTTGACAAAGCGGTAACAAACGGATGGTTATCAAAAGATACCTTACTTAATACTCCGGCTATTTACGATAATAAACGTGATCTGTCTTTGAGAAGTCTGGTTGAACCTTTTCCCGGTTTAAGAATTGATATAAATGCCGATAGAAGATTCCTGGAGTCAGAAAGCGCTTACTATATCGCTGATTATAACGGGAACTTCCCTGACAGTACACGTAACCGGATTATTTCCGGTAACTTCTCAATATCTATTATATCATGGGGAACTTCATTTGAAAAGATCTCAAAGACGAATGACTATGTATCGCCTGCGTTTGAAGCTTTTAAGAAGAATATCGTTATTATATCGGAAAGGAGAGCAGCGGATAGACAAAAGATAGATCCTACGTATAACCCCGACAGTGATCCGGTAACCGGTAACCCCATCGAAGGACCCTATAAAAGCGGATACGGTGAAACATCCAGGGAAGTTATGATACCTGCATTCCTGGCTGCTTATTCTAAATCAAATCCAAATAAAATAGGACTTGCAACATTTCCATCAGCCTTAAGAATGATGCCAAACTGGAGAATAAACTTTGATGGGTTATCGAAATTTGAGTTTATTCAAAGAGTATTCAGATCTATAAATTTGATGCATCAATATCGAAGCACTTACCAGATCGGCTCATATACCACTAATCTGAGCTATGAGGCAGATGTCGACGGAATCAGCAGATTAAGAGATCTTCAGAATAACTTTGTTCAACAATATGAGATAAATGTTGTGACAATAAGTGAACAGTTCAGCCCTTTAATCAATGTGGATATGAACTGGAAAAACAGCCTTACTACCCGGTTTGAATGGAGAAAATCCCGTACAGTCACACTTAATTTAACCAGTAACCAGGTTGCTGATGCACGAATTAATGAACTGATATTCGGCGCCGGATACAGATTTGATAATGTTCAGATAATTCTCAAGACGGGTGGGGGACAACGGGCATTGAAAAGCGATCTGAATTTGCGTTTTGATCTTTCGATAAGGGATAACAAAACACTCGCTCGCAAACTGGTTGAGGATGTTAATCAACCTGTTGTAGGACAGAAAGTATTTTCTTTGGGAGCGACTGCCGACTATGTTTTAAGCGACAGATTCAATCTTCAGATTTTTGCCGATCGGAGTATGAATAATCCATTTGTTGCCAACACATTTCCTACCTCAAACACTAATTTCGGATTCAGTCTTAAATTCACACTGGTTCAATAGGTAAAGCTGTCTGAAAATCAGCGATTATACGATAAAATAAATGACTTACCTGCACCATTTATCGAACCATTTTTCTATTTTTGAATAGAAATGAAAGAATCATTTCTAATTCATGAAACTTAGTCGCATTATATGAAAAGATCAAAACCACGTCTAACCTTCTGGCAGATCTGGAACATGAGTTTTGGATTTCTTGGAATTCAGTTTGGATTTGCGCTTCAAAATGCAAACGTAAGCAGGATTTTTGAGACACTTGGTGCAAAGGTTGAAAACATACCAATTTTGTGGATTGCTGCCCCTGTAACAGGTCTTATTATTCAACCAATAATAGGACATATGAGTGACAACACGTGGAACCGGTTGGGACGCCGGCGTCCATATTTTCTTACAGGCGCTATCCTTGCATCTCTCGCATTGATTATTATGCCAAACTCCCCTGTTCTATGGATCGCTGCAGGAATGCTCTGGATTATGGACGCATCCATAAATATTTCAATGGAGCCCTTCAGAGCTTTTGTAGGCGATATGCTGCCATCAGAACAACGTACTTATGGTTTTGCAACCCAAAGTTTTTTTATAGGCACAGGTGCTGTTATTGCATCGGTACTACCTTATGTTCTCACAAACTGGTTTCATATTCAAAATACTGCACCTGCCGGTCAGATTCCCCTATCTGTAAAACTATCATTTTATATAGGAGGAGTGGTCTTTATCTCTGCTGTGATATGGACAATAGTCAAAACAAAAGAGTACTCTCCCGATGAGCTTCGTGAATTTTCGGCTGAAGAAAACTCTAAAGCTAATTATGCGACAGATACAGATAACTCTTTTGGAACCGATATATTTGTAAAAAGAGGATTCTACTGGATTTTTGCAGGACTCGTGATAAGTCTCCTCATATACTTTTATTCACTTGAGAAGGAATTGTATATTCTTTCGGTCGGAATAGGAGCTTTTGGATTGACTCAGATTATATCCGGACTGTTTGTCTCGGCAGGAAAATCAAAGAGCGGACTGGTTGTTGTTTTGAGCGATCTTTACAGTATGCCAAAAACAATGGGACAACTTGCTGTAGTCCAGTTCTTTTCCTGGTTCGCTCTTTTCTCAATGTGGATTTATACAACCTCAGCCGTAACAAGCCATATATATGGTACAAAGGATCCAACAAGTGAACTATATAATCAGGGTGCAAACTGGGTTGGTATTCTCTTTGGTGTTTATAATGGCTTTGCAGCATTGGTTGCATTCCTTCTTCCCGTCCTCGCGAGGCTGACGAACAGACGTATCACCCACTCTGTGAGTCTTATTGCAGGAGGTTTAGGATTAATTTCCATCATTCTTTTCCACACCCCGGGAATGTTGATACTTTCCATGCTTGGTATTGGTCTTGCCTGGGCAAGTATACTTGCAATGCCTTATGCAATTCTGACAGGATCACTCCCGGCTGAAAAGATGGGGACGTATATGGGTATTTTTAACTTCTTCATAGTTATTCCGCAGATCCTCGCGGCAAGCATTCTGGGGTTCTTTGTACGGGATGTTTTTGGCGGTGAGAGTATTTATGCTCTGGTAGCCGGAGGCGTTTCTATGTTCATTGCTGCTGCACTGATCCTTTTTGTTAACGATGTGGATGAAACAAAATCAATAAAAGGGTGATGCAAATAACCGCATGCATTTTTGATCTTGATGGAGTAATTGTTGATACTGCCAGATACCACTTTCTGGCGTGGAAAAGACTTACGGATCAGCTTGGGATCCTTTTCACAGAAGAAGACAATGAACGACTCAAAGGTGTAAGCAGAATGGCTTCCCTTGAAATAATCCTGGAGATTGGGAATAGAAGACTTGATGAGAACAGAAAACAGGAATATGCAACACTCAAGAATAACTGGTATATTGAGTATATAAAAAAAATGACACCAGATGAGATTCTTCCCGGGTGTCTCCCGTTTATTAAGGAACTGAGAAATGCAAACTTCCGCATAGCGATAGGATCGGCAAGCAAGAATACTCCAATGATCCTTGAGAGGGTTGGTATTCAGGGATTGTTTGATGCAGTGGCAGACGGTAACACTATCAGCAAAGCAAAACCTGATCCTGAAGTATTCCTGAAAGCCGCAGAAATGATAGGTGTTAAACCCGGGAACTGTGTAGTGTTTGAAGATGCGGTTGCAGGTGTCCAGGCTGCTCTTAATGCCGGGATGTTGTGTATTGGCATTGGATCACCGAAGATTTTAACTGAAGCTCATTTTGTTGTTTCGGGATTATCTGAGATGAATCTGGCGAAACTTAGAATTATAGAAAATGATGCCCGATTATGAATAGTTTTTATAAAAAGGATGCCTGGCAAATTATCGAAGAGGGCTTCCACCCTGAAATGAACAGGGAATCGGAAAGCATCTTTTCACTTGGGAACGGCTATATGGGACAGAGAGCCAATTTTGAAGAACATTACTCAGGTGATAGCCTGCAGGGGAGTTATATTGCCGGTGTGTATTACCCTGATAAAACACGGGTAGGATGGTGGAAAAACGGATATCCTGAATATTTTGCGAAAGTCCTGAATGCCCCAAACTGGATCGGTATTGATATCTCAGTGAATGGGATAGCTATTGACCTGGCAATATCAAAAATCACTTCATTCTCAAGGATTCTCAATATGAAGGAAGGTTATCTTGAAAGATCTTTCAGGGTAACTGATTCAGAAAATAAGACAGTTGAGATCAGTAGCAGGAGATTCCTCAGCATGGCAGAACCTGATCTTGGAATAATCAGATATACTGTTAAATCAATAGATTTTGAAGGGAACCTCGATTTCACTGTTTATATTGACGGAGATGTAAAAAATGAAGACTCAAATTATGGGGAAAAATTCTGGGTAGAGGTCAGCAAAGAAATAGATGGAAACAGTGGGGTACTTATTACCAGAACATTGAAAACAGATTTTCATGTTGCAACCGGGATGTGTTTTGAAATTCTGAAGAATAACAAAGAAGTTCTTGTAAATGCTGATAGTATTGATAAAGAAAAATATATTGCCAGTTCTTTCACCCTCGGCATCCGGACAGGTGAGGAGGTAGTCCTGAATAAGTATGTCTCGGTTCTGTCTTCGTTGAATATTTCAAAAGAACATTTATTAAAGGATACTAAAGCCCGGCTTAATATAACAAAAGCCAAAGGCTATAAAAAACTTTTCCTTGAACATACCAGAGAATGGGAAAGGATCTGGTCTACTTCAGATGTGATTATTGAAGGCGATATTTCTGCCCAGCAGGCAATACGCTTTAATATCTTCCAACTTAACCAGACCTATACCGGAAAGGACGAGAGGCTCAATATTGGTCCAAAGGGATTTACCGGAGAGAAATATGGAGGCAGTACATATTGGGATACCGAAGCTTTTGGTTTGCCATTTTTCCTTAAAACAGCTGATCAGAAAGTAGGAAAAAATCTATTGCTGTACCGTTACAAGCATCTTGAGAAAAGTATTGCCAATGCTGAAAAACTCGGGTTTAAAGACGGAGCAGCTTTGTACCCGATGGTTACAATGAACGGTGAAGAGTGTCACAATGAGTGGGAGATAACCTTCGAAGAGATACATAGGAATGGGGTAATTGCTTTTGCTATTTTCAACTATATCCGGCATACGGGTGATGAAGAATATATGGCTGAATACGGGTTGGAAGTGTTGATAGGAATTTCGAGATTCTGGAGCCAACGGACAACCTTCTCAGAAAATCTTAAGAAATATGTGATACTCGGTGTCACTGGTCCGAATGAGTATGAGAATAACGTTAATAATAACTGGTACACCAACTCATTAGCTGTTTGGACATTATCCTATACAATTAAGAACATAAGGATTCTGGAAAAAGGAAATCCTGACAAACTATCCGCTCTTTTCAGAAAAATAAATTTTAACTTTTCTGATGAAACAACCAGGTGGCAGGATGTGATTAAAAACATGCACTTTGCTGTGGATAATACACGAAATATTTTCCTTCAGCAGGATGGATTTCTTGATAAGGAATTAAAACCGGCAAGCAGTATTCCATCTGCTGAAAAACCAATAAACCAGCATTGGTCGTGGGACAGGATACTAAGATCCTGTTTTATTAAACAGGCAGATGTTCTGCAAGGTCTGTATCTTTTTGAAGATCAGTTTGATACAGATACGATAAAACGCAATTATGATTTTTATGAACCAATGACAGTTCATGAATCGTCATTATCTGCATGCATTCATTCCATTGTTGCTTCCAGGATTGGCGATATTGAAAAAGCCTACGAGCTCTACCTTCGAACTGCCAGGCTTGATCTTGATGATTATAATAATGAGGTCTCCGAGGGTCTGCATATAACAAGTATGGCAGGTACATGGCTGGCAATTGTTGAGGGATTTGGTGGGATGAGGATTATTGATGACAAAATATTACTTAATCCACTTATCCCGCTAAACTGGCAATCATATTCATTTCATGCGCGTTTCCGTGGCGTCATGTTTGAAGTTAAGGTGACAAAAGAATGTGTTAGTGTAAATAATATTTCACAAAAACCATTACGTGTGGAGATATCCGGTAAGGAATACCAGATAAAAGGAGCAGAAAAAATTATTCTTAATCTGAAATTAGATTTTTTTTCTTAAGCTTTAACAATTCATAAACCAAATTGTAATAAGTATAACTTAACAATTCATAATATGGAAAAACTACCTCTAAGTATACTCGTATTGTTTCTGGCACTTGCAATAACATTAGCGGGTTGTTCGATTTTTGGAAAGAAAAAGGAATTAAAACCTCTTATTTCCACTGTTGTACATCCTGAATGGTCTAAAAATTCAGTACTTTATGAAGTAAACGTCAGGCAGTACACCGATCAGGGAACGTTTAGCGCATTTGCCGGACATCTTCCAAGGCTGAAAGCCCTTGGGGTGGACGTACTCTGGTTTATGCCAACATACCCTATTGGAATTGTAAACAAGAAAGGAGAACTGGGTAGTTATTATTCGGTCAGAGACTATATGAATGTGAACCCGGAATTCGGGAATCTCGACGATTTTAAAACGCTCCTTAACAAAGCACATGAGATGGGGATGCATGTTATCCTCGACTGGGTGCCAAACCATACATCGTGGGATAATAAACTGACTATAGAACATCCTGACTGGTATGTCAAGGATGCTTCAGGTAAATTTACTCCACCGCTTGGGACTGACTGGACCGATGTAATTCAACTTGACTGGTCTAAGAGAGAGCTTCAGGATTATATGATAGATGCAATGAAGTTCTGGGTGAATATTGGTGTTGATGGATTCCGTATTGATCACCCACATAATACGCCTAAGGAATTCTGGGAAAGAGCAAGAACTGAACTAACAGAAATAAAACCTGTTCTGCTGATTGGTGAGATTGAGGACCCAACCTTTTCTCTTGAAAAGGGTTTTGATATGAACTATGCCTGGGAAATGCATCACCTGATGAACAGTGTGGCTCAGGGGAAAGATAGTGTAAATAAATTGGTAAAGTATTATGAAAGGGAATGGTCAGTATATCCAAATAATGTTTACAGACTGCAATTCCTTACTAACCATGATGAGAATTCATGGGCAGGAACAATTGACTCACTGATGGGTGAGTCACAACGGGCATTTGCAACTTTGATATTTACCGGTCAGGGTGTACCTTTAATTTACAGCGGACAGGAAGCCTGCCTTAACAAGAAGATAAAGTTTTTTGTAAGAGATCCAATCAAGTGGAATGATAGTTGCAGTCTGACAGGCTTTTATACAGACCTTATATCTTTAAAAAAACAGAATAAAGCCCTATGGAACGGTGATGCAGGAGGCCCGATGATCAAAATCGCGACAAACAAAGACAAAGCAGTTTTTGCTTTTTACAGAGAGAAAGACGGAAACAGAGTAGTAGTAGTCCTTAATCTCAGTAAGAAACCGGTAGCTCTTAAGTCTTTCCCGGCTAATCTTAATGGTGAGTATACCGATTATTTTGCCCGTCTGAAAACAACTCTTCCTCTGACTGACTCCCTGAAACTGGAACCATGGGGGTATAAGGTTCTGGTAAAATAAAAGACAAAAGACAATCCACTTTCGCTACCATCTTCACATCGTTATGGTGGCTACCGAAAGCTATGGTGGACAAAGAAAGTAAAAATGCAATATGCAAAATGCAAAGGTGAATACTCACTGATACATCGCATTAGACTCCATTTTACGGAGTTGGTGGCAGACAAGTTGTCTTGAAAAGGAAGTTAAAGTGATATAAATACCTATTTTTAGAGTCCTTTTTAATAATTCAAAAAATGTCATTTGTCAATCTTTTTAAACAAAAAAAGCCTTATTTTTGGCTGGCCTGACTGAAGGCAGAAATGAATTCAAATAATTATCTAAAACCATCTCAAATATGAATGTTCCTGTAAATTTATTGTACACAAAAGACCATGAGTGGCTTCGCGTAGAAGGAAACCTCGGTTACGTCGGAGTGACTGATTTTGCTCAGGGTGAGTTAGGTGATGTCGTTTTCATTGAGATCGAAACAGTCGGCGAAACACTTATGAAGGAAGAGGTGTTCGGCACTATCGAAGCTGTAAAAACAGTCTCTGACATGTTTATGCCTGTAGGTGGTGAGATACTGGAAGTGAATCCATTACTTGCGGAATCACCCCAGGTTGTAAACAAAGATCCTTATGGCAAAGGCTGGATGGTTAAAATAAAGATCAGTAATCTTTCAGAGGTCAATGATCTTCTTTCGGCAGGTAAGTATAAAGCACTGTTATAGAGTCTTTTTAACTTCGAATTCCTGGTAGCCTTCAACTATATCGCCTACTTCTATGTCGTTGAAATTATGGATATTGAGTCCGCATTCATAACCACCAACGACTTCTTTCACATCGTCCTTGAATCGTTTGAGTGATCCCAGTTCACCGGTATAAATTACAATACCATCGCGAATAATTCTTATCCTGGTATTTCTTGTTATTTTGCCCTCTTTAACATAGCAACCTGCAACAGTTCCAACTTTCGTGACCTTGAAGATCTCACGTATTTCAAGAGTTGCTACAATCTCTTCTCTCACTTCAGGCATGAGCATACCTTCCATAGCGGATCGTATCTCTTCAATAGCATTATAGATTATTGAATAGAGACGCACATCGATCTCCTCTTTTTCAGCAAGTTTTCTGGCGCTCACAGATGGTCTTACCTGGAACCCGACTATAATGGCGTTCGAAGCTGCAGCAAGAAGAACGTCAGATTCTGAAATCTGCCCGACTGCCTTATGAATAATATTAAGCTGGATCTCAGGTGTTGAGAGTTTAATAAGTGAGTAGCTCAAAGCTTCTACTGAACCGTCGACATCACCTTTCACTATTATGTTAAGTTCCTGGAAATTACCGATAGCAATTCTCCGGCCTATTTCATCGAGTGTAATATGTTTCTGAGTACGGAGACCCTGTTCTCTCTGGAGCTGAGCCCTCTTTGTTGCAATATCTTTTGCCTCACGATCGCTCTCCATCACGTTAAACTTATCGCCCGCCTGGGGTGCTCCATTCAATCCCAGAACAAGTGTAGGAGTGGCCGGCCCGACTACTTCAACCTTATTTCCTCTTTCGTTGTACATAGCTTTGATATGTCCAAAGCAGCTGCCTGCCAGCATAACATCTCCGATTCGGAGAGTTCCGGCTTTAACCAGAACAGTCGCAGTAAATCCTCTGCCCTTGTCGAGAGAAGATTCAATAACTGTTCCGAGAGCCGGTTTGTCGGGATTAGCTTTTAGTTCAAGCATCTCTGCTTCAAGAAGTATTTTATCAAGAAGTATATCAATATTAAGTCCGCTTTTTGCAGAAATTTCCTGGGATTGATACTTTCCTCCCCAATCTTCAACCAGGTAATTCATAGTTGCCAGAGCCTCTTTTATCTTATCAGGATTTGCAGTTGGCTTATCAATTTTGTTGATAGCAAAAATTATCGGGACCCCGGCGGCTGAGGCATGATTAATAGCTTCTTTTGTCTGTGGCATAACACCATCGTCAGCTGCAACCACGATAATTGCTATATCGGTTATTTGAGCACCCCGCGCACGCATAGCTGTAAATGCCTCATGACCAGGAGTATCAAGAAATGTTATCTGCCGTCCATCCTCCAGGATGACACCATAAGCGCCGATATGTTGAGTAATACCTCCGGCTTCACCAGCAATCACGTTAGTATTCCTGATATAGTCGAGTAACTTTGTTTTACCATGATCAACATGCCCCATAACGGTAACTATGGGTGGTCTTGGTTTAAGATCTGCCTCATCATCCTCTTCTTCACGAACGGCCTCCTGTAATTCTGCACTCACAAATTCTACCTTGTATCCGAATTCATCTGCAAGAAGTGCCATAGTTTCTGCATCAAGTCGCTGGTTTATTGAAACAAACAGGCCAAGATTCATGCATGTCGAAATGATATCAGTGACGGGAGTATTCATCATCGAAGCAAGTTCATTAACCGACACGAATTCAGTAACTTTAAGAATATTTTTATCGAGTTCCTGCTGATCAACAACTTCCTGGTGTTTCTGACTTACAGCTTCCCTTTTTTCTCTGCGGTATCTTGAACCCTTGGATTTACCTTTTGTGGTTAGTCTTGCAAGTGTCTCTTTTATCTGCTTCTGAACTTCTTCTTCATTCACTACAGCCCTGACAGGTCTTCTTTTTACTACCTTTTTATTAGTGGGTTTTTCTTTTTTATCTGTTGTTACCGGTTTAACAACGGGTACTCCTTCTTTTTCTTTCAGTATCCTCTTTCTTCTCTTTTTCCTTCTGAAATCGGATTCTCCGCTAACTCTGACAGGTTGAAAAGGAGTAGTTTTCTTTTTCTCTTCAACTGGAAGATCAATTTTTCCGACAACCCTTGGCCCAACCAGTTTTTTGAAATCAGTCTTATAAAGAGAAACAATATCTTCTTCTGGTCCGGGTATAACAACATCTTTAGTAATTTCTTTAATCCTGAGTTCATCAATTACCGGTTCAGCAATCGGCTCTTCTATAATTTCAGGTTCCGGCTTAGCGACTGGTTTCGTCTCAGTCTCAGGGATGATCTCCTTTTCTTTGTTTTGCTCGTCCGCAGCAATTTTTGGTTTCTTTTTATGTTCCTCTTTTTTTACCGGTTTTGTGTCTTTAGCAATTGTATCGAGATCAATCTTCCCGACAATATGAAGGTCAATATTTGATTTAGATTTTTTTTCTTCAACAGGAGTGGTAATCTCAGGTGTTGCTGTTTCAATGACTGGTTTTTTCTTTTCAGCCTTTGCAGGTTCAACTGGCTCCTGGGCAGGTTTATGTATATTCTCTTCTTTGTGAGGAATAACTTTTACAACCTTTGGTTTTAATGTCTTTTCCAGATCAATTTTACCAACAAGCTTAACTTCGGGTTTTCTGATTTCAGTTTTAATATCTACAGTTGACTTTACTCCTGAAGAATCTGTGACAAGTACATTATCTTCTCTCTCAGATTCTTCAACCTCAGTCTTCTCTGAAAAATCATTGATAGAGACTGATTCCTTCTTTCTATGAAGATCTTTAAGGATAAGTTTTTCAGACTCCTTTTTTACGCTGATATCTGTACTGTACTCTTTTACCAGCAAAATATAAGCTTCAAACGGAAGTTTAGTATTTGGGTTGGGATCAAGATCAAACCCTTTTTTGTGCAGGTATTCGACAATAGTGGATATACCCACATTGAATTCGCGGGCTGCTTTGCTTAATCTTGTAACCTTGATATCCTCTGTCATAAATATGCCTTGCCTTTATTAAAACTTCAAAAACCTCTGATCGTTAAAAGTTTATATTTATTTTTATTCAAATTCGGCTCTTAGAATGTTAACAACCTCTTTTACTGTCTCTTCTTCAAGATCAGTTCTCTTTACAAGGTCACTTATTGAAAGATTCAGAACACTTCTTGCTGTATCGCAACCAATAGCCTTGAGTTCTTCGATTATCCAATCTTCAATTTCATCTTCAAATTCATCAAGATTAACATCTTCCTCATCTTCTCCACCTGGTTCCCTGTAAACGTCGATTTCATATCCTGTGAGCTGACTTGCCAGCTTAATATTCAGACCCCCTTTACCAATTGCGAGTGAAACTTCATTGGGTTTCAGATATATTTCTGCCCTCTTTGTCTCTTCAACAAGTTTGATTGAGGTAATCTTTGCCGGGCTGAGCGCCCTCTGTATAAAAAGCTGATTATTGGAAGTATAGTTTATAACATCTATGTTTTCGTTTCGCAATTCCCTTACAATACCATGAATTCTGGAACCTTTCATTCCGACACATGCACCAACCGGATCAATTCTCTCGTCATAAGATTCGACTGCTACTTTTGCACGTTCACCGGGTACCCTTACTATATTTTTGATTGTAATCAGACCATCAAAAATTTCCGGAACTTCAAGTTCAAACAGCCTTTCCAGAAATACCGGTGAGGTACGGCTCAGGATGATAAAAGGTGTATTGTTTCTCATTTCAACTTTTATCACAACAGCCCTGATAGAATCTCCCTTACGAAAATGATCGGAAGGGATCTGTTCGCTTTTTGGCAGGATAAGTTCATTTCCATCATCATCAAGCACAAGGATTTCTCTTTTCCAAACCTGGTATACTTCTCCAGTGACTATCTCACCTATCCGGTCTTTATACTTGATATAAATATTATTTTTTTCCAGATCGAGAATACGCGCTGTCAGGTTTTGCCTTAATGATAATATAGCTCTTCTTCCAAAGTCAAGAAATTTAACTTCGTCAGAAACTTCTTCGCCTACCTCATAATCTCCATCTATCTCTTTAGCCTTTGAAAGAGGAATCTGAATTATGGGATCAGTGAGCTCTTTGTCTTCAACAACAACCCTATTCCTCCATATTTCAAAGTCGCCTTTGTCAATATTGACAATTATGTCGAAATTATCAGCTGAACCATATTTTTTTGCGAGCATGCTTCGGAACACATCTTCAAGAACGCTCATCATTGTAGGGCGGTCAATATTTTTCAGCTCCTTGAATTCCGAAAAAGTGTCGATTAAATTAACATTTTCCATCTGGTGTAAACCTCTTATTATTATTTAATTGTCAAAA
>Ga0209746_1000341_pt1 | contig 24767 bp, 22 predicted proteins | sample BarGraNGADG00211_3_FD_184496 | JGI IMG/M metagenome (GOLD analysis project Ga0209746, IMG submission 184496) | Arctic peat soil microbial communities from Barrow, Alaska - Barrow Graham LP Ref core NGADG0011-211 (SPAdes) (version 2) | ecosystem: Environmental > Terrestrial > Soil > Wetlands >... | reverse complement strand
GGCAGGAATATTACTGTACGATTTTATACTATCACCCTCATTTGCTGCCATATCTGTAACACCAACAACTAATATGGGTGTTAACGGTGAAATCTCCTTAAGAAGAGAAATCTGTCTGACCAAACCTTTTTGATAATATGAATAATTGTCTTTTATATTTTTTACAATGTTTAAACCATAATGCAGAACAAACAGGTCGGGGGATAGCTTATTATATGAATCCTTTAGATTTTCCCTGTCAACCATAGTAAACTCAAGTCCGGCGCTTCCACGCTGAGGAATATTGTCAACTACAACACCCGTTTCACTTTCAATACTTATTCCGTAAATATCGGGGCTTACACATCCTTCAAATTCTATCAAAATATTTCTTGCCCCGTATAACTGGCATTTGATCTCATTATAACCCATGCCCGTCGTTAATGTGTCTTCAATCAGCTTTTGACCATCACCTTTAACTATAACATGTACTTTTCCTTCCTTGTTTTCATAAAATATCCGTAAAATGTCATATACTGCCGAGGCGCTGTCTGCAACATTTGATGGTCTGATCTTTACAAATGCTTTTTCAGGATCTGATGTTGTTACTCCTTCTGGTAAATACCTGCAAATTGCCATGAATGGACCAAGTTTTTTATGCGATATCTCTTTGGTTTTATAAGAAAGATAATTATACCTTTTCCAGTTTGAGGATGAGTTCAGCCATACTGATTTAGTATACATTACCGGCATCAGAGGCAAAAACAATCCAGGACCTGTCCCTCCTCTTTCTCTTCTTAACGTTTGGCGCAGAAACGAAGTAACGCGGTCGCCTTCTATCTGTGAATCTCCATAATAAATGACTCTTACCTGTCCTTCGGAATACCTGAGAGAATCAAGAAATCTTTGCAATGGATAATCTGACAGTTTTTCAGGGATAGTCTGAAACGAAGCGATTGATGTAATTGTGTCTGCAGACCTCATTTTAGTTGTATCTGTCAGCTCAATTACTATCGTATCGTTGTTCTTGCTTCCTGATTTTAAACTATTTATAAGGCCTGAAGGCACAAATTCATAGATTGAAGGGAAAAGATGATTTGCAGGAATTATATAATGAAGACCAGTAAAACAGGCCAGAAAGATCAATAATAACAAGAATGACCTTAAAGGACGCATATATTAAAACAGAATCAACTCTTTTTCTTAATCTTCAGCTTCTGCCCAACCTTTATTCTACCAGCATCAGAGATATTATTCAATTCCAGTACCTGGGTAGTGGTAACATTATCAAACATCTTTACAATATCCCATATTGTATCGCCATTACGAACTGTATAGGTAATAAACTCACCATCGGATTCCCCGGATGACAGGGTTGCCAATGGTTGTGAATTGTATACTGCGGTTTTTCCTGCCAGCGCTTGTTTCTCAGCAAAAGACATTGTATTGATCTTTGAATAGTATTCAGATTTTGAAGGATCAATATAAACTACCAGTTTCTGACCTACTCTTATATTATTACGGTTAATATTATTCCAGTTTCTGAGATCTGATAACCCAACCTTGTACCATTCAGAGACGAATCCAATGTTATCACGGTCCTTCACTGTATAAATTAATTTGGTTTTGCCTTTAATATCTGTTGATATATAAGAAGAGCGCGTAGGATCGGCTATAAGGGTCGACTTACTTAAATAAAGATCGGGTTTGTATTGCCTTATAGTGTCATTCAAATTAATAAAATCTCCAAGATGGTTCATTGGCAGAGTAAGAGTCTGAGGTTTTGAAGAACCCGGAACAAATCCTGTTTTATATTGAGGATTGAGTGCATAAAGTTCTCCTAAAGGAATGCCCAAAACTTCTGAAATCTGTGCAAGATGGATATCTTTATTAACCATAATAGTATCAGTAGCAACAGGTATATTCAGTGGCAATGGCACTATGTTATGCTCAGCGAAATAATTTACTGCGTATGCTGCTGCGATATATTGAGGAATATATCCTCTGGTCTCCCGGGGAAGCTTGTAATAAATTCCCCAGTAATCCTTTTTATTGCCAGATCTTTTAATTGCCTTGTTTACATTGCCAGGACCGCAATTATATGCGGCAATAACAAGGATCCAGTCATTATATATCTGATAGAGGTCTTTAATATATCGTGCAGCCGCATGGGTTGCTTTTAGCGGGTCTCTGCGCTCATCAACAACAGAGTTAATTGTAAGTCCGTACATTCGTCCGGTGCTGTACATAAATTGCCATAATCCGGTTGCTCCCGATCGTCTGTTGACAACACCGGGATTAAGAGCGGATTCAATTACAGCCATATATTTAAGTTCTGCAGGAAGACCATAAGAATCGAAAACATCTTCAATCATCGGGAAATAATAATCCCTCAAACCAAGAACTGCGCTGAATTTTTCTCTTTGCCTTATGGTATAAACTTCGATATGATTCCGGATGATATTATTGAAAGGCAGGCTGATTATTGAATTAATCTTACTCAGTCTATTAATATATACTGAATCAGGACATTGTAGGGGAATAGTGTCGCCCTGATACTCACCAAGGTTATTCTTGATAGCAATTTTAACGTACCATGTATTTACCAGGCTATCAAGATCACGGGCAATTCTATCACTACTGTTATCCGATTTAATGATAATAGTGTCAACATCAGATGCTGCATTTGCCTTGAGAACTGCAAAGAAAAAAATTATTAGTATTATTTTAATTCTCATAGTTCAATTTTTAGTTTAAAAGTTTATTATCAAGTCCACACCTACTCCTGCCCCCATGAATCCACCTGGTAATGTCATCTGTATTGGAACGAGTGTAAGATTAAGGTTAGGACTTACATCGTAGTTAAAAAGACTGGCATCCACATTTGCATCAAGAATGGAAATAAGATACCATCCTGCGATGCCAATATACGAAAGATCCCGATATCTTTTATAATAGTCAACCATTCGTAGCATTGCATCCTTATAATATGAATAAGTTGAAAGACTATAAGTCTTTGGATTCAAAACAGGATCATAAGTAGCAGGATCAGCTAGTATCAGTCTCGTATAGCTCTGAGTTTGAGGTATAAGATCTGTAAAATCCTGATAAGCTTTCATATACAAGTTATAATTCTTTGAGTTGAAACCAGCAGAATAGATAAGAGCACCAAAACCTGCATAAACTACAGGTATCTTCCAGAGTTTTCTATTATATATCTGACCAAGTCCGGGAAATGAGACAGCCATCATTGTTGCCTTAAGTGTCTCAGGTTTAAACTTCTGCTTAACTGGTTTGGCAATAGTGTCTGTATCCTGTGCAAAGATGTTATGCTGAATGCAAATCAACTGCAGGATAACTATAATCAGTATTTTATGAATAATCTTCACAATAAAAACTTACTGGTCTTTATGTTCTAAAACCAGTATAACGGCCGATAAAGATAATTATTTTCAGGAGTTCAGGCGGTCAAATACTCCTAAAATACGTTCCATCTCTTCAGGGGTTTCAAATGAGATCACGATTTTCCCTTTCCCCTTTTCGTTTATTCTGAAGTTTACTTTGGCTGAAAATATCTTATTTAGATGTTCGGAGAGCTGCGTGAAATCATCATTTAGCTTTTTCTTTTTTTCATTCTTAACCGGATCCTTGCTCTTTTCAGACTGTAATTGTCTGACAAGGTCTTCTGCCTGACGTACAGATAGTTCACCATCAATGATTTTATAATACACATTGATCTGTTTTTTCGGATCTTCAATATTTACAAGTGTCCGGGCATGTCCCATCATCAGGTGCTTATTTTTAATGCCAAGCTGTATTTCGGCCGGAAGTTTCAGAAGGCGCAGATAATTTGCGACAGTTGATCTTTGTTTTCCCACCCTGTCACTCAATTGTTCCTGGGTGAGCTTACACTCCTCGATCAGCCGCTGGAAACTAATTGCTACTTCCACGGCATCAAGGTCTTCCCGCTGAATATTTTCAACCAGCGCCAACTCAAGCATTGCCTGATCGTCTGCGGTTCTGATGTATGCAGGTACATGAGTAAGTCCGGCCAGGCGCGCTGCCCTGAGTCTTCTTTCGCCGGCAATAAGCTGGAAGCGGCCTGCGCCAATCTCACGTACTGTGAGTGGTTGTACTATGCCAAGCTTCTTAATTGAATTTGAAAGTTCTTCAAGCGCTTGTTCATCAAAGCTTGTCCTTGGTTGAAAAGGATTAGCTTCGATCGAATCGACAGAGATATCTAGGTTTGCCTCAACTTTTTTCTCAAGGACCTCTTTTTCCACACCATCTATCAATGCACCAAGACCTCTTCCCAACGCATTTTTCTTTATCATAATCATTATTGTTTCCGCTAATTGAAAAGTCCTGTAATTATTGTTTAACTCTTGTTTCCTGTTTCTCAATCAGCTCTTTGGCCAGATTAAGATAGTTGACTGTGCCTCTTGAATCGGCATCATAAAGGATAGCCGGCTGACCAAAACTTGGTGCCTCTGAGAGTTTTACGTTTCTCTGAATTATAGTTTTAAAAACCATTTGCTGAAAATGCTTATTGACCTCATCAGCAACCTGATTTGATAATCTGAGACGTGCATCAAACATTGTCAGAAGGAAACCCTCAATTTCAAGTTCAGGATTAAGATTATTCTGAATAATTTTTATTGTATTAAGAAGTTTGCCAAGACCTTCGAGAGCAAAATACTCGCACTGAACCGGTATTATAACAGAGTGCGACGCTGTAAGGGCGTTAACGGTTAGAAGGCCCAGAGAAGGAGAGCAGTCAATTAGAATATAATCATAATCTGCTTCGATTTTTTTAAGTACCTCTTTTAGAATTTTTTCCCTTTCATGCCTGTCGAGCATTTCAATTTCTGCACCTACGAGATCAATGTTTGATGGTATTATTGAAAGGTTCTCAACCTCACATTTTAATAAAGCATCCTGTGGTTCTTTCCCATCAATCATACAATCATATATTGTGCATCTTATCTGCCGGGTATCGATTCCAATACCTGAAGTTGCATTTGCCTGTGGGTCTCCATCTACGATCAATACCTTCTTTTCCAGAACAGCAAGACTTGCTGCAAGGTTTATGGCTGTTGTAGTCTTCCCCACTCCACCCTTCTGATTTGCTATAGCTATAATCCTTCCCATTTTTTTCAGTTATCGAGTTAGTTTTTGAGTTTCAAATTTACTATTTATGCCCTTCTGCCACCGGCAGTAAAAGATGTAATTGTAAACATTTTTTTTGTGGTTTTCAACACTTTATCAACACCTGTCGTTTTGACCTTAAAATGTAACTTATTGATTATATGACAAATTAAGAATCGGGCGTATAGCAGATCTTCTTTTCACTGGTTCGGGTAAGGAAAACAGCAAGCCTGATAAACAGATCATTAAAGTGATATTAAACCGGATTTTAAAAAAATTGTCTATTTATTTCCATCTTTGTCCGCCACATATACAAATTATCATGAGTCATAGTAACGATCAGAAAGAATGGCTGATCATTGTAAATCCTAATGCCGGAAGCGGAAGAGGTGAAAAAGACTGGGACAAGATCTCAGACCTTTTAAAAAAAGAGGAGATATCATTTACCTTTAAATTTACAGAAAGAAAAGGTCATGCTATCCGATTTACAATTGAAGGTATTGCAGCAGGTTACAGGAAGATTATTACAGTGGGTGGTGACGGGACTCTGAATGAAGTTGTTAATGGTGTCTTTTTAAATAAGGTTTGTTCAACAACTGATATTTCTCTCGCACTGATACCTGTCGGAACAGGCAACGATTGGGGCCGGATGTTTGGGATTCCTCTTGATTATAAAAAAGCAATAAGTATTATCCATGAATATAAACTGATGCTACATGACGTCGGCCTTGTAAGTTTCTATGACAGGTCAGAGAAAAAGGAGAGATATTTCATAAATATCGCCGGACTGGGATTTGAATCGGTTGTTGTAAAAAGGACCAATCATCAGAAAGACAGGGGCCACAGTGGCAAACTCCTATATTTCTATAACCTGCTTATGAGTCTTATTTCGTATAAAAACACGAAGGCAGAGATTATTATAGACAGTGAAAAGATAAGTGCGGATGTTTTCTCACTTAATGTTGGCAACGGCCGTTATTGCGGAGGAGGTATGAGACAGACCCCCATGGCTTTACCTTATGACGGACTACTCGATGTGACAATAATAAACGGGATGGGTAAGTTTGAGATAATCAGGAACCTGAAGATCCTTTATGATGGCACAATCCTTCAGCATCCAAAGATTAACGGATATAAGTGTAAAAATATAAAGGTCAGTTCCGATTCTGTAATGTACGCCGAGGCTGATGGTGAATCGCTTGGTCAGACCCCTTCAGAATTCAGTATTATCCCGGAAGGTATTAAAATTGTTTATGGAAGTAAAATTATTCCATAACCTTAATCTCGAATAGTTTAGGCCATCTCTTACCTGTAACGAAGATTCTTTTACCCTGATTATCGTATGCTATACCATTTAAAACATCAGTCTCTGCATCACGGTCCGATTTGGGTAAAATACCTTTCAAATCAATATACGCAAGAACTTTACCACTTACCGGATCAATTCGCGCTATGAGATCAGTCATCCATATATTTGCCCAAATCTCTCCGTTAATATATTCAATTTCATTAAGTTGGTCAACTTTCTTCTCATTATCATAAACTTCAATTCTTTTAACAATAGTAAACATCTCCGGCTCAAAGAAATAGAGAATATTTGTACCGTCGCTCATAACAATCTTGTCATCTATATTTGTCAAACCCCAACCTTCTGTTTGATAATAGATCTTATTTATCAGTTTAAAATCCGACTTATTATACACAAATCCAATTTTATTTTTCCATGTCACCTGATATATCCGGTCGTGGTAAAGTGTAATACCTTCACCAAATAATGAGTCATCAAGGTTAAGTTGCCGTATGACTTTCCCTGTTTCGAGCGCCACCTCCCTTAATGTAGATCCTGTTTCCTGACCTGTGCCTTCATATAATACACCGTTGTCATAAACAAGTCCCTGGGTGAATGCATCCCTGTTGTGAGGAAATGTATGAATTACCTTATACCCATACTTTTTTGGAACCAGATCTGAATAAATTATCATGAATCGCGTAACAGTATTCTGAGGTTTGCCTCCTTTGAAAGCAGTCACTTTCAATGATTTTCTGCCTGTGGTTACTATGAAAACGGGAGAGATAGAATACTCCCATGTATCTGATTTAACAGATGTAACATATTTCCCATCGAAATAAACAGTTACAGAGTCGGGTACTCTTGTTTTATCTTCAAGGGCAAGTATGACTTTAACAGGTTGGTAGAGTTTAAAACCTGTATTTTCTTCAGGTGAAATTATTTTAATAAGTTTCGAAGAAACCTCTTCATTCAATACCGTTGATGTATGAACCCCTGCTTCTTTCATTTTTCCCGATCGGCCGGAACAAGAAAGTGTCCATGTCAGTAGAAGTATTACTGAAAGGAATATGAGATATTTCTGATAATCAGTTTGCATTCGATTTGTTTTCAGGGTAAAAATCGTTTAAAAATATTCCTTCGGGCCGATGATATTCTTTTCTCAGCCTCCAGTTCATGAAGTTCATAAGGGGCTAATATCTGCCAAACACCGCTCCAACCCGGAAAACCTCCAATATTTTTATCGTCAATATATATATCTGCATCTACCTTCCGGCTTACTGTTTCATCGAATAGCTCCTCAGGGTAGTTTTTATTAATCGCATAAAACTCAATTCCATTATTCCTGCAATATACTACCGCTTCATCAAGTTCTTTACCAACACGAAAAGTCCATAGGATTAACCTTGCACCGAGTTTTTCGAGCTCCTTAAGTGTCTGAAAGGCAAAGAGTTTCTCTTTGCCGATTCCGGGATACTCGTGGTCAACAATTGTTCCGTCAAAATCAACAGCAATCTTTATTCCTGTAAAGTCAACCATTCAATTTATCTAATTTGATACAAATCTAATAATAAATGAGAAAAGAATGACTTAATTAATAACATCCGCCTCACAATGAATTGATGATTTTACCCCCCTGTATTTTCCACAAAAGAGGAAATGTTTTAAATTTATCTTATTTTTACTCTACTTATGAATATACAATATCTCATTTCAACATGAAACATTTTCCAAATTTCATTACATCGCTTAACCTGCTATCGGGATTTATCGCAATTATTTTTGCAGCCCAGGGGAATATAGTAACAGCTTCCTGGCTGATACTTGCAGCAATGATCTTCGACTTCCTCGATGGTTTTTCCGCCCGTTTACTGAAAGCATATTCCCCCGTGGGTAAAGAACTGGATAGTCTTGCTGATGTTGTAAGTTTTGGAGTCGCACCCGGATTAATAATATACTATCTTCTTAATGAGGCCATATTATCGAATGCGCCTATTAATATAAATACAAATGTTTTAAAAGCTGTATTATTAATGATGATCGCAGCAATAATGCCGATATGTGGAGCGATACGACTGGCAATATTCAATTTGGATTCAACACAGTCTAAAGCCTTTAAGGGGTTACCAATCCCTGCAAATGCTCTTGCAGTAATTTCCATTGTTATTGCCAGCCATTATACACAATCCCCGTTAATCAACTCATTTACAGGATCTCCATTTTTACTAATACTCTCTACCATTATATTATGCTTATTAATGGTAAGCCGAATACCTTTGTTTTCTCTCAAAATTTCAAATCTGAAGCTAAAAGGAAATGAAGGAAGGTATATTCTTATTGGATTGGTTTTAATTGACTTAGTGATTTTTGGACCGGCAGGAATTACTTTAATAATACCCCTTTATATTATTTCTTCAGCAATATCACTGGTCTTCTGATTCGGAAAATTTCTTTTCGTAAACGGATAATGCATATTTTATAGCAACCCAGGCTAATAAAATAAAGGCCGGCCATAAAAGGTATTGAAGAATTTGACTTATATACATGATTTAGTGTTTTATTGTCTAATTGTCTGAATGTCAAATGCAATGCAGTGTGCGGTTACCGTATACTCTAATATTTATGTTCGTCTGATTTCATCTCCTCTTCTGTGATCCTGTTATTATTTATTGCTTTCCATGCATACCAGATGTAGACCACAACAATAGGGATAATAAAAGAAACATACATCATGGTTTTTAATGTAAAAAGACTCGAAGATGCATTTCTGATAGTCAAAGAGCTCTGCAGATCAAAAAGTGACGGATAAAATGAGGTTCCATTAAAACCGGCAACAAGAAACAAGGAGAAAACTGCAAGTATTGTGCCGGCACCGGAAAACCAGATCCCTGAAACACTTTTCCTGAAAACAGTTATTCCAATACCATAAAGAACACTCACTACTCCGGCGAGGAAAAGAATCAGAACAACAGGCATCTGAATGAAATTATGTAAGTATTTAAACTTTTCAATGGTTATTGTACCGGTAATCGGGTCAGCTGCAAACCCTGTTGAAAAAAGTAGAGAAACGACAAAAAAGAGGAAGAAAAACAGAAAAAGTATAGAATTGGCTATTAATCTTTTAACTGATCTCTTGAATAATACCTCATTGTCAAGAGTATTGATTAAATATAACAGTCCATTTATTCTGGCAAGAAATAATACTGCAAAACCAAGTGCAAGGTTTCGTACATTCCAAAGAGCTTCAAGGCCATACCATTGAGTTGCCCAATGAACCTGATTCATCAGGTTAAGGGTGAACATAGCTCCTGTGAAAAAAGTTGCCACAGCTACTCCAATCAGAAATGGTCCGAGAGAACCATTCAGAAAGAGAAACAGGTCGAATGTTTTAATACCCAGGACATTATCAGGTTTGGATCTGAATTCATAAGCTATAGCCTGAATTGTAAAACTGAACAATATCGCTATCCAGACCCAGTAAGCGCCCCCGAAACTTGTTGCATAGAAAAGTGGGAAGGAGGCAAAAAAGGCTCCACCAAATATGACAAGAGTGGTGAAAGTAAATTCCCACTTCCGCCCCAATGCATTAATAATCATTGTTTTTTGAATGTCGTTTTCAGGCAGTGAATAGATCAGCGATTGCCCTCCCTGAACGAACATCAGGAAGACCAGCGAACTAGCTAAAATAGATACAATAATCCACCAGTAATGTTGCAGAAAAAGTTGAGAAATCATTGCGGTCATAATATTGTCCTCCTAATGTTTGGGCCCGGTTTTAATCTGTTTTAATAAAATTGATACCTCAGAAATAAGCAATCCCGTGAACAGAACTGCAAATAGAATGAATGTTGTAATTACCGATCCGGTGCTGATCTGTGAAACAGCTTGTGATACAGTCATCATATCCTGAATTATCCATGGTTGCCGGCCTATTTCGGTTAGTAACCAACCCAACTCACTTGCAATATATGGTAATGGTATTGACAACAAGGCTATCCATAAGAACCATTTATTATCTGATAATGTCCCTTTAAAAAGCAGATACAGAGCCACTGAAAAAATCATAATAAAAAGGAACCCAAGCACAACCATCAGGTGAAATGAATAAAATGAGACTGCCACATTCGGTATAACATCTTCTGGCTTATCAACTGAAGCATAGCCGAAGTATCTGAAATATTTGTCGCGGAAGTCTTGCTCTTTGAACACACCTTTTATAGCAGAAATCTGTGCAGTATCATTAATAAGTCTGGCTCTTTTGTATGATGTAAGAACATCCATCGCGAATTTACCCCTCTGCATTTTTTCAGGTGTTGAAGTTATTCCCAACTTCTCATTGCCCGAGATATGATCTTTAAGTCCCTGAACATAGGAATCTTTGTCACCACCTGTAAGAACTGAAAGTAATCCGGGTATCTGTATTTTAAAGGCAAATTCCTTTATAGTCTTATCCCCTATTTTCTTTTCTGTGTCTTTCAGAATTCCAAAAGCTATTAAGCCGGCATTAGTTTTACCCTCATACATTGCTTCCATCGATGCGAATTTAACGGGCTGTATTTTTGATACCGTTCTGGCAGACTGATCTCCGGTAAATGCAACCAACAGAGATGATAAAAGTCCGAAAACCCCGGCTATCAGTATGCTTCGTTTTGCCAGTAGTTCTTCCCTTTTACTTATCAGATACCATGCGCTTATTCCCAGTACGAACATTGAAGCGAGCAGGAAACCTGATGATACTGTATGTAAGAATTTATCCACTGCGACCTGATTAAAGAGAACTGCCCAGAAATTAACCATTTCATTTCGTGCCGTTTCAGGATTAAATATCATTCCTACAGGATGTTGCATCCACGCATTTGCTACAAGAATCCAGAGTGCCGAGAGAGTAGCTCCAACAGCTACCAGCCAGGTAGAAACAAGGTGAAACTTTTTACTCACTTTGTTCCAGCCAAAAAACATAACCGCTACAAAAGTCGATTCGAGGAAGAAAGCCAGAATACCTTCAACAGCAAGTGGGGTGCCGAATATATCACCAACAAACCATGAGTAATTTGACCAGTTGGTGCCAAACTCAAATTCAAGAATTATGCCTGTTGCAATACCGATAGCAAAGTTTATTCCAAAAAGAGTCATCCAAAACCGGGTAATTCGTCTCCATTCATCGTTACCTGTTTTAACATAGATTGTCTCCATTATAGCCAGTATGAAGGATAATCCCAGTGTAAGGGGTACAAATAGCCAGTGGTAAACTGCTGTCAGGGCAAATTGGGCTCTTGACCAGTCAACAAGACTCAAATCAATGTTTTCTATCATGGTTGTCGGATGAATTGGTTAATTGATTTAGAACATGTTCACTTCTCTCTTTGTCAGTATGGTAGTTTTTATAAAGAAAATCCTGGAAAAAGAAGATCTTCAATATAACAAACATAATAAAAAGTTTAATTATGATTATCACCCATACCTTCCTTCCCCAATCTGACATATTACAGAATCCTTCATAATAAAAATGAAATAAACTGTTCAATAAAGAAAAATATTGTTTCATTAACCGGCTCGTTTCTCGTTGGAAAATAATCCTTAATTAATCCTGATATTAATATTCTGCTAGTAGTCTATTCTGTCACTGGCCCCTGATTCGACCGGAATGGCATTTGGGGTTTGTTTCCAATATTTTCAGGAGACAGACTTGAAGTGATCTTCTGTACTGCCTTAAAATTATAAAAGAACTCTCGTGCAAAAACCCTGAGAACGGTATAGGCTGGTATCCCGAATATCATCCCTGGTATTCCGGCAGCAAATCCGGATGCCAGCACTACTATGAAGATCTCAAGTGGATGAGCCTTCACACTATTTGAAAAGATAACTGGCTGGAACACAATATTATCTATTAAATGTGTTACCCCTTCAACAATCATCATATAATAAACCAGGGGTATCACAACGGTGTTAAAATCCTGGTTAATATGCGAAGCTACGCCCATTATTATTGCGATAAACAAACCAATCCATGGACCTGCATAAGGGATAACATTTAAAATTCCGAGAATAAGCCCCATTACCAGAGCCTGTTGGAAATCGATGCCTACGATAGTCATTCCGATTGTAACAAGAATCATTACGCATGTACTTTGTATTACAATACCTATAAAATACCTTGTCAGAAGTTTTTTTATCGAAAAGAGAGCCCTGGTTACATTATCTACATATTTATCTGGTACCCACATTAATATAGACTCGAAAAACAACTGTTGGTCCTTCAGGAAGAAAAATGTTATAAATGTTATTGAGAATATTGCAATCAGTACGTTACCAAGAATTCCGATCAGATATCCAATAAAATTATGGATCATGTTAATATTCAGGACTCCGGCAATCTTACCAACAATATAATCATCAATAGACAGACTTTTGGAAATATCCTTATTAACTACTCTGAAAAGATTTTCAATTTTATTTAAAGGCTCTGCGACAATCTGAACGATTTTTTCACTGTCGATGGTAGAAAAATAATCTATCTGTCGCGTTACGAGCGGAATGAAAATAACAAAAAATATTATAATAATTCCCCAGATGATTGCCAGTGTTAACAGTGCACCTAAAGACCGGGGAAAAAACCATTTCTTAATCCTGATTCTGCAAAACAAATCTACAAGAGGTCGGCCCATAATTGAAAAAACGCCTGATACCAAAATATATACAACTATATTCCGGAAAAACCAGGCACAGCCTATGAGGATTAGAATACCACAAAAGATAAGAATGTTTCTTAATGTTGCTTTCATTGATAAATGCACTTCTTACTACAAACCTAATCCATTTTTTTGAAATTCGCTAAAAATATTGCGCTGCAGAAGACGAACTTACCTGCCTGTCCTTTCGCTTGATTCACTCTATCACATTGTCCCTTCTCTAATTTCAGTGAACTCACCCCCATCCCCTCTCTTTACCTCCAATGAACTCACCCCCTTCCCCTTTCTACTTCGTAAAGATGGGTGAGTACTTTTCGATACACACTGCCATATTGTCCGCTACTAATTATATTACTATGCCATTATGTCGTATTTATCATATTGGAACGAGGTTTGTAAACACTCTTATGTACGATTAAATTAAATATTAAACTTAAATTATAGGAGGACCAAGCTATGTTACCAACAATTACCAGAAGAAGTTTCAGGCCATTTTACATGCCGAATATTTTTGATGAAGATCTTTTCCCTGTAGTAACAAACAGGACCAGCTCTATGCCGGCAGTGAACATCAGGGAAGATGAAAAGAATTATGTTCTTGACCTTGCTATCCCGGGGATTGACAAGAAAGATCTGAAGATTGATATAAATGAGGATGTGCTGACGATCTCTTCGGAGACTAAGAATGAATCGGAAGAAAGCAGTGACGGATACAAGAGAAAAGAATTCAGCTATTCAACATTCTGCAGAAGCTTCTATGTTCCGGAAAATGTAACCAGGGAAAAAATAGAAGCCAATTATAAAGATGGAATTCTTTCCGTAGCACTTCCAAAGATGGAAGAAGAAAAAAGCAAGATCAACAGGAAAATTGAAATTTCATAATTGTTTAAAAAAAATCCCGGTCAATTGCCGGGATTTTTTATGTGACCACATTCCTGAATATATCTCTGAGCAAAGTTCCTTCCGAATTCTATTAAGTTTTCTTTTTTGTTGTTTTCTGCGGAAAATTTAAATGCAGCTGTTTCTTCAAATATTTTCAGTTTAAGCAGACGAAGGTTTTCGAGGATTAAGTTTGGCGACTCTCCGCTCCATCCATAGGATCCGAAAGCACCACCTAATTTACCCTTGTCCCGGATTGGATTGATCAATGCGAATAACTTGTATACAGGGAGTAAGGTGTTTTGATTGATAGTTGGTGAGCCAACAAGTAACCCGTCTGACATTATTAACTTTGACTCCAGTTCTTCTAAAGAAATATTTTCAATATCAGTTATATCCACGGTAATACCCTCTGTCTCAAGAATCCCTTCTGCAATTAAATATGCTGCATCTTTTGTGTAACCATAAGCCGAGATATAAGCGATAAGAATATTCATCTTATTTTTTTCAGACACAATCTGCATATAATGTTCTGCAAACTTTTCAGAAAGATCAAGTGCTTTTCTGAGATTTTCTTTATGGATCGGTCCATGGCCAGGGCAAATGAAATCGATCTCAAGAAGTTTTGCCTTTTCAATGGCTTTCAGCATAAACCTGCTGAATGGGCTCATGATGATGTCAAAGTAGTATTTAAAAGCTTCTGCATAGTGTACACTAAAGTCGCTGTACATTTCGGGAGAACAATAATGAGCTCCAAATACATCGCATGTAAACAATACCTTGTCCTCCACAAGCAGCGTTAACATCGTATCGGGCCAATGGAGGTTTGGTGCTGAAAAAAACCTGAGGGTTTTATTACCAAGGTCAAGTGTATCGCCATCCTTTACAATGAGTGATTTAAACGGTCTATTAACAATATCTTCAAGGTACCTGATCGCGTTACCACTACCAACAACCGTGGCTGAAGGTGCCAGATCGAGAAGAATCCTGAGACTACCTGAATGATCAGGTTCGGTATGATCCAGAATAATATATTGAATTTCTTCAGGATTGGTTACAGATCTTAGTTTCTGAATATATGTTTCACTGAATTTTTCTTTGGCAACCTCAACTATCGCTTTCTTATCAGCATTAATAAAATATGAGTTATAAGTAGTCCCAAAATCAGTATGCATCACAATATCAAAGGTCCTGATATCATAATCAAGAACACCAATCCATTTGACATCACTTGTAACATCGATTATTTTATCGTCAATTCTGCTCATTACATCAAACATTATCAGATTTTGGCAATTATACTTTTATTTGCCTTTACCTGCTGAAGGATTGGTATCTCAACTTCAGTGCCAAGCGGTAAAAAAATATCTACTCTTGATCCAAATTTAATAAATCCAAGTTCATCTCCCTGCCGTACATCCACATTCTCTTTCGCATAGGTTACAATTCTACGGGCTACAGCCCCTGCTATCTGCCTTACCATTACCTCTGTTCCTTCAGTAGTTTTTATTACAATTGTACTCCTCTCATTCAGTTCAGATGATTTGGGATGCCATGCAACCATATTCTGACCATTGTGATGACATACATATTTTACCTTTCCTGATACAGGATATCTATTACTGTGCATGTTGAAAGGGGACATAAAAATAGAAACCTGCAAACGCATATCCTTAAAGTACTCATTTTCCATTGTCTCTTCAATTACCACAACTTTCCCATCAGCGGGAGCATAAATAAGTCCGGGATCTGTTTTTAAGGAGCGTGCAGGCAATCTGAAGAAAAAGAGTAAAAAGATATAAAGCATAAATGAGCAGATGAAAAACGCCCATCTTACAATTCCCAGATCTGCCCAGATAATATTAACTGCTATATTCAAAATCAGCAATCCCATTAAGCCAAAGGCCAATATCTTATATCCTTCCTTATGAATATGAATCCTCATCTAATTAAATTTTGCACAAAACTAATCAAGTCCTGCCAATCATCCAAAAAGAGATATAAAAAGATATACAATCGGGAAGGATATAATTGTACTATCGAACCTGTCGAGGAATCCTCCATGACCTGGCATTATTGTTCCTGAATCTTTTACGCCAGTACTTCTTTTGAGCATTGATTCGACCAGATCTCCATAGGTACCTGCTACGGAGACGATAAGTGATATGAAAACCCAATGGATCTTACCCACAACCCCCAGCCAGTCCGATAGAAACCAGGCTACGATAACTGCAATAATGATGCCTCCCAAAAAACCTTCCCATGTTTTTTTCGGTGATATTCTCTCCATTAATTTATGTCGGCCGAGAGACATCCCTGTCAGGTATGCTCCAGTATCATTTGCCCAGATAAGTAGAAAAAATCCAATAATTATTCCTGGTGAGAAGATGATGTTATTGTGAGGAAGTATTGAATTAAGCCCTGTTCTCGAAAATGCTGCAAATGGAAACATTGAAAACGGGATAGCTGTATAAAATAGTGAGAAAAACGTATGTGCCAGAGAATCAAATGGTTTATCTTGTTTTCTGTATAACTCAAGAACCATCATTATCAACAACATCGGGATAAGAAAGAGGAACGAATTTATTGGAATCGCTCCTGAAGCAATAAGTGTAGAAATAACATATGCAGTAATCCCCGTAAGAATACCGGGTACCATCTGTGGCCTCACACCTGTGTTTCTTATCATCAGGTAATACTCATACTGAGTACCTGTGAGCATGATAAGTCCGGTCAGAAAAAAGGAGACAGGATGAAGCCAGAACCCTCCCATTACGAAGATTACAATCCATGCTCCGGTTAAGGTCCTTCTGAAAAAAGTATTCAAAACTTCAATATTTTATTCTTTACTTTTTGATTTTGACTTTTTCACAGTTTTCTCCGGAGATTTATTTTCTGTGATACTCTCTTTCTTCGCTGATTTGACTAATGTTTTCTCAGCTGAAGACTTGGCAGATTTCTTCCCTTTCTTAAGTTCTTTATTCTCTTCCTTACTCTTAAGCGAAAGAGCCAAATTGTTTTCAGCTTCTTTCTCGTCCTTTAATAAGTCAGCTTTTCTCTTGCCAAAAATCCTTTCAAGATCCTCACTGAATATGACCTCTTTTTCCAGGAGTAGTTCTGCAAGTATGGTAAGACCTTTCATATTATTTTTAAGAACTTCCTTAGCCCTCACATACGATTCTGCGATTATCAGGTTAACCTCCTGGTCGATAAGCTCTGCAGTCTTTTCACTATATGGTTTTGTGAATCCAAAATCGGATTGCCCTGAAGAATCATAGAAGCTTATATTACCAACTTTATCGCTCATTCCGAAAAATGAGACCATTGCATAAGCCTGTTTTGTAATTTTCTCCAGATCACTGAGTGCACCTGTTGAAATTCTTCCGAAGATGAGTTCTTCTGCGGCTCTGCCTCCGAGTGCATAAGCCATTTCATCCAGAATCTGTTCGCGGGTAGTAAGCTGGCGTTCTTCAGGAAGATACCATGCCGCTCCAAGAGCCCTCCCCCGTGGTATTATAGTCACTTTAAGCAGAGGGCTGGCATATTCAAGTAACCAGCTGACTGTAGCATGACCGGCCTCATGATATGCAATTGTTTTTTTCTCTACGGGTGAAATGATCTTGGTTTTTCGTTCCAGTCCACCTACAATACGGTCGACAGCATCAAGAAAATCCTGCTTTTCAACAACTGTTTTGTTTTTCCTTGCTGCAATAAGTGCAGCTTCATTGCAGACATTTGCTATGTCGGCACCTGAAAAGCCAGGAGTTTGTTTGGCCATGAATGCTACATCAAAATCTTTTTCAAGTTTTATAGGACGAAGGTGAACTTTAAATATAGCTTCCCTTTCGACAATGTCAGGAAGCTCAACATGGATCTGACGGTCAAAACGACCTGCGCGCATCAGCGCCCTGTCAAGAATATCTGCCCTGTTGGTGGCAGCGAGTATTATCACCCCCATATTTGTACCGAAACCATCCATCTCAGTAAGAAGTTGGTTAAGAGTGTTTTCTCTTTCATCGTTTGATCCAAAATTAGCATTCCTTCCTCTTGCCCGGCCCACTGCATCAATTTCATCAATAAAGACAATACAGGGCGCTTTCTCTTTTGCCTGTTTAAACAGGTCTCTGACTCTTGAAGCGCCTACCCCAACAAACATTTCCACAAAATCTGAACCTGATATGGAAAAGAATGGGACGTTTGCTTCACCTGCCACGGCTTTTGCAAGCATTGTTTTTCCTGTACCGGGAGGACCTATCAACAATGCACCTTTAGGAATTTTACCTCCAAGGCTTGTATATTTCTTCGGATTCTTAAGAAAATCCACAATTTCCATGACTTCCGTTTTAGCCTCCTGAAGTCCTGCGACATCATTGAAGTTTAACTTAATATTTGTGTCCTTATCGAATATCTGAGCCCGGGATTTGCCAACACTAAAAATACCACCTGCTCCTCCTGCTCCAGCTCCCGACATCCTTTTCATCATAAACAGCCAGAACCCGATTAATAACACTGGCAGTAACAACCAGGAGAGGATATCACCAAACCAGTTTTTTCGTGTCTGGTAGTCAGGATAAATAAGTTCCTTCTCAGCATATCCTGCGTTCTTTTGAGCATCTAAGAGGAAAGGTTCAAAACTGCTGATATCACCAATATTATAAGTAAAGTTTGGTTTTGGCAGGGAGATGCCAAATCCAGATCCCGGTTTTGGCACTTTCGGATATCTTCCAGATTCAAGCGCTTCTTTTTTAATATAAATTTCAGCCTGATCCTTATTTACTACAACAATCTTTTCAATGTCGTGATTAGCGATCATACTCTTTATTTCACTTGTTGTTGTCTGCTGTACTCCTTTTCCGTTATTGAATAACGAAAAAAGAATAAGTGATACTGCAAGGACTGCAAAGATCCAGTTGGTATTAAAACGTGGTTTTAAACTCTTTTCAGGCTTTTTATCCGGTGCCTGATCATTACTTGTATTTTCTGTCATAAATATTTAACTTACTGTATTTTATCTTCTAAAACTTCAATGGATGCATCAGACCAGAGCGATTCAAGGCTGTAAAAATTTCTGTATTCCTCAAGGAAAACGTGAACTATTACGTTTCCATAGTCCAGAAGAACCCAGAAACAATTGTCCAGCCCTTCAACATGCAATGGTTTTTCACTTGCATCCTTTCTTACTGTGTCATCTACAGAATCACAGATCGCACTAACCTGTGTTCCCGAAGGGGCGTGACATATCACAAAATAATCTGCAATCCTGTTCTCAAGTTTCCTTAAATCAATTTTCAGAACATTTTGCCCTTTCTTCTCAAAAATACCTTTTATAATGCTCCCTAAAAGGACTTCAGCTCCGTCAGATTTCTTCTTCATCAAAATTTATCGGTTTGATATTAAGTCGCAAAAGTACCACTTAAATCTGTATTTTTGTTACTTTCTTCCTCTTTTGCAATTTCAATGCCAATCTTAACCGTCAGCAAAAAACCAATAATAAAAATGAGCTTTTAAATGTTAATTCACTACTAATCATGATAATAGGTTCAAATTTATTATTTTTTAAAAACCTGCCATCGACAAATTCTCATGCAGCTTTCCTTTTGAAAAAGAATAAACTGCCTGAGGGAACAATTGTTTATACCAATTATCAGTCGGCAGGTAAAGGATATTCCGATAATACATGGGAGGGAGAGGATGGTAAGAACTTATTAATCAGCATTGTACTAGTTCCTTCATTTATCAAACCGTCAGATCAGTTCTATATTTCAATGACAATCTCTCTTGGAATTTGTGATTTTTTATTAAGATTTATTCCTGACTGCTCTATAAAATGGCCAAATGATATTTACATATCTAATGACAAAATAGCAGGTATTTTAATTGAGAGCACTATAATCGCCGATCAGATTGAATTTTCCATTGCAGGGATAGGTCTTAATATTAATCAGGAAAAATTTTTAAGTTCAGCGCCCAATCCTGTATCACTCCGTCAGCTATCAGGCATCAGCTATGATCTCCGGGCTTGTCTGAGTCAGTTGGGAACAGATATAGATCAGAGGTACAAACAATTAATTGCAGGAAATTGGGAAAAGATAAAGAATGAGTATGTATCGAAACTATATCGTTTGAATGAGTGGTTTGAATTCAGAGATATTAAAGGCACATTCACAGGAAGAATTCTGACTGTTGGTGATTATGGCAATCTGAAGGTCGAGATTCAAGACGGGAAGATCAGAGAATACGTTTTCAAAGAAATAGAATTTATTCTATAATACTTCTCCAATCTCTGAAACTCTCCATTTCATTAATAAGCGTTTCCAGGAACTGGTTAATAGGTTTAGCAGCCATCATTTTCATTACCGGATTAAGGTCAGCACTCAGCATTACCTTCACATCTGCCGGGTTTTTTACATTATCTGTGATATACAAGGTCAGTGAAAAGTCATTTTTCTTCAGGGCATCTCCCTTAAAAATAACTTTACTATATTTCTCTTTTTCAGCAAGCACTACTGTCACTGTTCCCAGCATTGAGACACTGAAACTACAGAATTCCTTCTCAGCTTTCCAGTTATTGATTGTCCCTTTTGGTGCAAATCTTTCGAAGTTCCGGAGATCAGTAATAAAAGTAAAACCCTCTTCAGCGCTGCAGGATAATTTCCCTGTCCTACTCTCAAAATATGATAAATCGGTCATAATATATTAATATTCAAAACATACAAATACGAATAAATAAAGTTATCAAAATCTTTGTAAACCTTTTGATTTTCATTTAGATTTATTCTGGTGCAAAAGCGAGAACCAAATAAGTATTCCGGAGGACCTGGTAAATTTTTGTTTCACTATTTCGTTTTCATTTTTGTAATGTGCCTAAAGTTTTGCCGGATATCTGTTTAAAACATTCTTATAAGGGGTCCATTTCCCCCGCCATTCGGGGTATTTATCCAATACCATCTTTGGAGCATAGGTGTACCAGGAATATCCACTACGCCTTTCACGGCTAACTTCTGCAAGCGAATAGAGAAATTTGCCGTTACGGTCGCAAAACAAGGGTTTTTCTGTTCCGAGTTCATAATACCGTGTCCAAATTGGTGGTGCAAGCGAATCAATCACTACAACCTGATCTCTCGTACTTGTTTTCCATTTTGATTTCTCCGCAGCAGCCGATACTGTTTTAACTCTGGTATAATAAATCTTCGAATCGTTGAACCATTTCACTGCACCCTGGACAGATTCAATTATCCTTTGATCGGGATTATCGAGGTTCATCAGGAAAAGTACGATAGGAACACTTTCCCTATTGCAGATACTTGGCGGTTCATAAGCTCTGGCCCAGGCTGGCTTAAGGTCAATTTCATCGTGTTGCTGGCACCAGGCAGTAAGCCGGCCGTTGTTAACAATCTGGGAATTCAGGATACATTCCAGGCCTTTTTCATAAGCACGACTTACTTCTTTCCGGACTTCATTCCCGATAAATGAAAAGTAAGGATTGTTGTCAACGATCTTTTTCAGCAGTTCAATTATTCCGAGGTATGCCCCGTCGTTGAAGGTTATTCGCCGGCTGTAATTATCTTTCAGCGGAAAATATTGAGGCCAGCCACCATTGGGATATTGGGCAGAAAGGACAAAATTGATCCCTTTTAAGCAGGCATCTTTGTATTTTTCTACCTTAATAAAGGTATAAACCTGAGCTAGATATTCAATATGTGTATAGGTCGTTGAATTATCGAAAGTGGTATTTAACTGGTCTTTGGTTTTCACCAGACTGGCCACCTGCTCTTTGGTCAATATGGCCTGCATGTCATAATTCTTGGGCCACCCACCATTATCTCTCTGGTATATAAGTATGTTATCCGCAATCTTTGTGATCTCCGTTTCTTTGTATCTGGGCTGATTTGCTACCGGGTTGACGATATTCCCATCATCATGAATATCATACCAGTGATGCATACTATCAAAAAACGGGTTCATACTTATACTATCCCTTTTTTCGTCATTTACTTGTAACTGAGCATATAAGGGTAGATTGAAAATCACTGTTAAAAAAATCAAAATCAACAATTTTCCACACTTATCTAAATTATATTTCATCGTTATGAAAGTTTTATCTAAAGTTTAACTACAACTATTTCCACTAATCAAATGAGTTTATTTTAACTGTACCTTTAATACGAAGGTGTAACTTTCATAAGATACTTATTGTCCTGTTATCAACTTCATCACCAATTACAGCCTTGTTTTTATTCCCCGAATTAACTGATCTGATTGATATGTTAGTTGATTTCTTTCCTTTAATGTCGATATAGGGTTTTTGATTTTCCGCAACATCGAGCTTTTCAATATTTACGTTCAGGCTGTTTATGAAACTCAGGGCAGGCAAATTCTTTGTAATGAGTCGCATTCCTTTAATTGAAATGCCGTTGGCATCAATGCTTGTCAATCCATTATCTGCCTCAATATCAATATTTTCAAAAATGATATTCTCGAGGTTCAATTCCGGCAATCCCTGCAGATAAATAGCCTGAGAAGCTCCCTTGCAAGTCAAATTTTTAATGGAAATGTTCCTGAATAGAGGCGTCTCCTCAGATACAGGTGGTATTTCACCGGTTGTCGTTTCAGTATTTCTGCCTTCAGCAAGCATTTCTGAGACAGACAATCCTCCATAGTACAAATTGAAAGAAATTGCCTGGGTAGGGATGTTGATCATATTAATGCCTGAAAAATAGATGTTTTCAACAATGCCGCCTCTGCCGCGGTTGCTTTTAAAGCGAAGACCCACATCAGTACCAATAAATGTGCAGTTGGAAACATGTACATTTTTTACTCCTCCTGACATTTCACTGCCAATAGTCACTCCCCCATGCCCATGATAGACAATGCAATTCGATATTACCAGGTTTTCGGTTGGCCTGGCTCTCTTCCTGCCGTCTGCATCTTTGCCTGATTTTATGCAGATAGCATCATCTCCGACGTCAAAATTACAGTTATAAATAATAGAATTTTTACAAGATTCTATATCAAGTCCATCCCCATTCTGTGAGAACCAGGGATTCTTCACAGTAATGTTTCTGATAGTCAGGTCCTCGCACATCAACGGGTGCAGGCACCAGGCAGGAGAATTCTGGAAGACAGGTCCATCAAAGAGTACTTTTTTACAATTGACCAGACTCACCATAACAGGCCGGAGAAAGTCCTTGATTTTTTTATACTCTTCAATATTGCCGAGCTGTTTCGGCACATTCATCTCACTTAAATTCTGCCCTTCCAAAGATGACTCAGACGGATACCATATTTTACCATTTTCGCTTAACACTCCACCTGATTTAACCAGTTTTTTCCATTGTGAGTCAGCCAGTTTCTCTTTCTTGACAGGTCTCCATGCTTCACCTGTACCATCAAATACTCCATTTCCCGTAATGGCAATATTTTCAAGATCCTTCCCGTATATTGGGGAAGTGCATCTTACAGTATTATGTCCTTCGAAACTTGTTTCAATTAAAGGATACAGATCTTTGTCAGAACTGAATATTACGAGGGCTCCTTCTTCTATCGACAGATTAATATTGTTTTTAAGAATGATTGGTCCGGTAAGCCATAATCCTCGCGGGATAACCACTTTCCCTCCGCCTTTTGCAGTTACTTTATCGATAGCAGCTGCTATTGCTAAAGTATTCAGGGTCTGGCCATCACCAACAGCTCCAAAATCAGTTATCGATACGGTAAAAGCCGGGAAAGTCGGTTCGGGAACAACTGGCATGTTAAACTCCAGATCTTTGTATAGTGATGCGGGCGATGTTTTTTCAACCTCTTTACTCATACATGAAGAAAAGTAAGGGATCAGCACCAATGGCATTATAAACAAAATGTATCTACGGATCATAATCTTTTAGTTTCTTTATTTTTAATAGCTTCCCGATTCAAATTATAATATTAATAACCCTGAATAAATGTGGGGTTCTGAACAGAAAAATAAACACAAACAGATAATTAATAATCATTTCCTGTTACTCATATTAAAACCCAATGAAAAATAATCAGGGAATTGTCAGTTTAATTCATCTTCCGGACCGGGAGATTTGATCTCCCGGTCCCTGAAGATGAAAAATTAACTAACTATGCTTCCAAACTAAAACTATTAAGGTCTCCATCGCGGATCTCCGGTGCTACTTTTCCCGGCAAATCCTGCATCAAGGAAATGGAAGTCCGCATTTGTTACAGGACTAGTCCAAAGAGCTGTTGATGCACCAGAATAAGCAATCATTAAACTTCTGACGGAGGATAATGGAGTAAAAGAATCATCATAATCAGAAGTGCAATAAGAATTTGTGAATAGTAATGTGCCGGAAGTCCTAATTCCATTTGTATGTGCAGCTGTTGTACTTCCGAAGATACAATTACTGATAGTTACACCACCTCCGGTAAATACAGTATTGTTCAGATCCATAATATACCTGCTTGTACTTGCAGCAGTATAAGTAATTTGATTGAATGTACATTTATCAAGAATAATACTATTACATGATGTGCCATTTGTGTACAGAACCAGATAGGATAAAAAGTTATAAATAGTAGAATTGCTAAACTTTATATTTTTAATTGTACCTGTTGCAGTATTCGAACTGATAACTCCATAACTGGTAGAATTTGTTCCGTAATCATATAATATACAATCATTCACTTCAAACCTGCCTATAATCTGTGTTGCTGTACCTCTTAACCTTATCAGGTGTCTGCTGAAATGTTTAAGTTCACAACCCGTAAATTTAAGAAGACCAATATTACATGCATTT
>Ga0209746_1000338_pt1 | contig 24877 bp, 21 predicted proteins | sample BarGraNGADG00211_3_FD_184496 | JGI IMG/M metagenome (GOLD analysis project Ga0209746, IMG submission 184496) | Arctic peat soil microbial communities from Barrow, Alaska - Barrow Graham LP Ref core NGADG0011-211 (SPAdes) (version 2) | ecosystem: Environmental > Terrestrial > Soil > Wetlands >... | reverse complement strand
AGGTCTTGTGCGCACGGCCCGCAACTCCCGTTGCCAGCCAATGAGTAAGCCGCAACATGAAAGCGCCCTGAATCCAGAAAGGGAAAGAGATGTCGACCCTAATTTACAAATCCGCTCTGCTGAGCTAGAATTGCTCCTGGTCGTGCTAGACGGGGAGCTAGCGGTGCCCTGTATCCGCAATCCGCTACAGCGGAGTTGAATTCCCCTTCTAGGGCTTGCGGTCAGCAGGACTGCTGTGCCAGCGGGCGTTGAGGGCTGGGTCCTGTGCGGCGGGAGCCTGCGAATCGGGTCAGGACCGGAAGGTAGCAGCCCTAAGTGGTCACTCTCGGGTGCCACGGGGGAGCCTGGCTTGAGCAAGTTGGTATCGGCAAGCTGAGTGACGAGGTTCGACTAGTGGTGCACGACCAGAACTGATACCGAAGGGACGGGCCAATCGACCCGTCCCTTTGTCTTAAATATCATCATCATCACCCAACTGTGTGTCCTAGCACTTGCTTTGCCGGTTGCAATCGGCCTATCATAGACGCATGAAAGATCGCAAATCGGTCGCCGTGATCGTGGCCCATCCAGACGACGAGACTCTGTGGAGCGGGGGCTTGATCCTGGCTCACCCCGACTGGGAATGGACTATTGTGACTCTCTGCCGGGCCGGCGACCCCGATCGGGCGCCGCGCTTCTTCCGTGCCCTCCAGCACCTGGGAGCGGCCGGCGGCATGGGCGACCTGGACGATGGCCCCGAGCAACTTCCCCTGGACCAGTCTTTGATCCAGGACACGATTCTCTCATTACTGCCCACCGCCCATTTTGACCTCATCGTCACCCACGGTCCGCGCGGCGAATACACTCGCCATCGCCGCCACGAGGAGACTTGCCGCGCGGTCGTCGGGCTCTGGCAGGAGGGTCGGCTGTCGGCGGACGGCCTGTGGCTGTTCGCCTACGAGGACGGCGACCGGGCCTATCCTCCGCGTGCCGACGCCGCGGCCGGGACGGCCGAGGAACTGCCCGCACAGGTCTGGCAGGACAAATATCGTCTGATCACGCGGGTTTACGGCTTTGTGCCGGAAAGCTGGGAGGCCCAGGCGACGCCGCGCCAAGAGGCGTTCTGGCGCTTCGCCTTACCCGCCAGCGCGCAAGAATGGCTGCGCGCCAGGAGCGTGGACCTATGAAAATCTTGCTGCTCTACGATTACCCGGCAGGGCCGGGTGGGCTGGCTACGCAGGGCGATCTCCTCTACAAGGGATTGTGCGAGATCGGCGTCGAGGTACAACCGGTCAACTATCAGGCGGCCAAGGAAAAGGAGTGGTACTACCGCTGGTTCAAGCCGGACGTGGCAGTGGGAATCGGCTATTGGGGCCACGTTCCGCACCTGATCATGCACCCACAGCTTAACCGCATTCCGGCAGTGCCCTGGTTGGTCGCCGACGGCTATATCGCCAACTACCTCGAGGTTCTGAACGCGCTGCCCCTGATCCTGGTGACCTCAAGCTGGGTCAAGGAAGTCTACGAGCGCGACGGCGTACGCGCGGACCTGATTGAGGTCCTGCCCGTCGGCTGCGACACCGACGCCTTTATCCCGCGCGATCCCGACGATCCCCTGGTGCGCGCGGTGCGCGAGACGCTGGGCATCAAGCCCGATGAGGTGATGGTCCTCACGGTCGGCGGCGACGCGGCATCCAAGGGCGCCCAGGAGGTGATGCAGGGCCTGGCCATGATAGGGCCGCAGGCGCCGCCGTGGAAATACGTCTGCAAGGTCTGGCCGCAAGCGCGCACCATGCGCCAGAACCTGGTCGATCTGCAGATGGCCACGCATCTTGGCATCGACAAGAACGTGATCTACACGGCGAACATGATGTCGCGCAACTTCATGCCCTACCTGACTGCGGCCTGCGATATCTATGCCGCGCCGTCGCGGCTGGAGGGCTTCGGCATGCCCCAGGTCGAAGCCGGCGCCTGTGGCAAGCCGGTGCTGGCCATCAGGGCGATGGCCTTCCTGGATACGATGGTGCATCGCCAGACGGCTCTGCTGGCCCGGCCGGCGCGCGAGATCCGCATCAGCGAGACGGTGCTGGGACCCGAATCAGGTTACGAGCAGGGCCACCGCATCGTGTTCGATACCCCGCGCATCGCCGAGTACCGGGCGAACGTGAACGACGTCGCCGAATACTTGCTCGAGTTGATGCAGGATCCGGACCTGCGCCGCCGGATGGGGGCCGCCGGGAGGGCGCGCGCCGTCGAGCTCTTCGATTATCGCGTCGTAGCCCGCCGCCTGGTACAGATCCTGTCCACGCGCCTCGGCCTCAGTTAAGCCGATGCTCCACCGACTGCCATGAATGGATTCCCTTATGACTCTGAGCGTTGATATCGAGGAGGCGAGGAGCGCCGCGCTGCAGGTTTTGCGGCACAACCTGCACGGCTCCTACGCTGGACTGCCGCGTACCGCGGGCTGGGGCTACCCGGAGCCATACACGCGTGACCTGATGATCTCGGCCTTTGGCATCCTCACCAGTGGCGACCAGGCATTGATCGACGGCCTGCGCCGTACTTTGGAAGCGCTGGCGCGCATCCAGAGCCGGCTCGGCCAGATTCCCTCGCTGGCGCACGACGCGGACGACCGCGGCGCGAGTGATACGACGCCGCTTTTCCTGCTGGCCCTGGCGCTCTACCGGGAAACGACCGGCCAACCGGCTTTTCTTGATCACGCGGCGCGCCGGGCTCTCCTCTGGCTGGAATACCAAAGCCCCGACGATGCCGTGCTCGTCGCCCAGCAGCCGACCAGCGACTGGCGCGACGAGCAGTGGGTGCTCGGTTATGGCCTGTACGTCAACTGTCTAGTCTACACCTGCTTACGGCTGTATGGCGCTCAAGAGCGAGCGGATACGTTGCGCGCGCTCGTGCACCGGCCGGACGTTCGTCTGGGCGACGGAGAGCACGGGCACCAACACGAAGGTCTCCTGGTCCCGGGCCGCCCCTACTATGCACTCTGGTCCTGGAAGGTGCTCAACGACGAGCGCTTCGACCTGCTGGGTAACAGCCTGGCTATACTGGCCGGGATTGCCGACCCGGGACGCGCCGGTGAGATCGTTGATTGGGTTGAGAGCCAATGCGCTGCCCTGCGGGCGGATGGCCAGTTGGCCCTCGATCAGCCACCTTGCCTTCTGCCATATATGCAGCCGGGCGACCCCGACTGGCACCCCCGCTACGATCAATTCAACCTGCCCGGCCAGTACCATAACGGCGGTGTCTGGCCATTCATTTGCGGCTTTTACGTCGCGGCCCTGGTGGCGGCAGGGCGGCAGGAGCTGGCTCGCCACAAATTGGACGCATTGACCGGCCTGGTCAGAGCGGCACGCCGGCCCGGGTTGACCTTCGGCTTCAACGAATGGGCGCGTGCCCAGGATGGCGCGGTCGCCGGGCAGGACTGGCAGACCTGGTCGGCCGCGCTGTACCTCTACGCCGTGACCTGCGTGGAGCGGGGGAGCACCCCATTCTTCGACCTGGTGCGGGCATAACGGCAAATATCGGGCACATGGTTTTGACCGCGTGCGTATCTTAAGGTACTCTTGGAACGAATGTCAGCCGTAAGACGTTGTATTACGTATTACATAGTATGAGAAGTATCATGTGTTTGGGGAGGATGGGCATGTCAAGGCTGAAGGCATTCGTTCGGGCTTTTGTTGAGAAGCCGTGGCTCCGCGTGGGGCTGGCGGTTGCTCTGTTGGTCCTGGGGCTGGCGCCGGTAGGGGCGCCTATCTTGTCGGATAACACGCTCCGGCAGGCCTTGCGCCCGGCTGCGGCCAGGGCGGCGAGCGAGAGCTTCGCTTACCGTTCGCTTATCCAGCCGGATGGTACCTCTAAGATCCAGCGCAGCCAGCCGGCAGTGCCGGATGGCGCGCCCCTCATCAGGTTACCTCTGTCGCAAAGCACTCCCACCACCCAGGCCTGGGAGAATGCCGGCACGATTCCCGAGACTGTCGTGCAGTTGGAGCCAGTGGCCGGCCAAGCCAGCCAAGCCGGCCAGGAGAGCCTGGTGTTTGCGCTGACCAAGAGCAACGTCTGGCGCAGCCTGGATGCCGGCAGCACCTGGAACCGGACTCCCTTGCCCGATGTGCCGATGTCCCTGGCGGTCGGGCAAGGCACTACGCATCTGCTCCTGGCCGGCAGCGCGGCTAACGGCCTCTATCGCAGCCTGGACGATGGCCAGAGCTGGCAGGCCGTGGGCCAGGCGCTGGCGGTGCCCGGCGCCGGAGCATTGGGCGTAAGCGCGGTCGCCATCAACGGTGAGGATGAGAACGTAGTGTACGCCGCCCCGGGCTATTGGCTGGGAACATCCGAGGTGCATTTCACGCCCCTGGGCCTGTACGCCAGCACGGATTTCGGCGCTAACTGGTTTGCGATGACCCACGCCACTGCGGGCGCAGCGGGCAGCGCTTTGACACTCGGCATGTTTAGCCGGTTGGAGCCGGTGACGGGCCGGCCGCTGGCAGTGGTCGCGCAGGATGCATCTGAGACGCAAAGGTTCGAGCTGGCCGTTACGCCCTCGCTGATCGCGCAATTGAACGATGCCGACCCGGCCCTGCGCGGGGCGGTTGCGCAAGCCCTGGGCCTCTCCGGCAATCATGCCGTCCTGCCGGCCCTGCTGCAGCATCTCCGTGACGGTGGGAGCAGCGGCCCGGATGTCCTGGCGGGCGACCGGATCGCCGAGGCGATCGGCCGGCTTGGCGATCCGACGGCGATACCGGCCCTGCGCGCGGCGCTGAGTGACAACCGTGAGGCAGTGCGGGAGCGGGCCGCCTATGGCCTGGGTCTTCTGCGGGCCCAGCAGGCGGTTCCTGAGTTGGCCGAGATGCTCAGGAAAGACAGCGCGACGGTGGCGGAACGCGCCGCCACGGCCCTGGCCGATATCGGAACGCCGGCTGCCCTGTCCGCCCTGGTGGCGCCGCTGTCCGATCCCGGGTCGACGCCCGCCCGCCAGGCGGCGATGAGCGGGCTGGAAAAGGCGGGGCCGAGCGCTGCTCCGCAGTTGACCGCAGCCCTGGGCAGCGCCGACCAGACGCTGCGCCGCAATGCGGCCGAGATGCTCGGCTGGACCCGTCCCGACTCGGCCACTCCCAAACTGGTCGCAGCCCTGCACGACGGTGATCCCGCCGTCCGTAGCGAGGCCGCCTGGGCGTTGGGGCAGATCGGGACTCTAGAGGCACGCCGGGCGCTGCAGCAGGCGGTGCTGGTTGAGAAGGACCAGGCCACCCGCACGAGCACCTTGCAGGCCCTGGCCGAGGCGCGGGCCACGGTTGAGCAGCATCCTGACCCGGCGCTGGCCTTTGGCTCGGCGCTCATGGAAGCGCTCAGCCAGGTGCAGGCCACGCGCTGGACGCTGCTTGGCCTGGCGATCGCCCTTGCGGCGATCGTTCTCGCCAGCGGGAGCCGGTGCGGCTTCCAGGGGGCTACTGGCCGGGGGGCCTAGCCAACTGAGAGAGTCTTGATCACCCAAAACTGGCTCTGCCCGAAAAATCCGCTCTGTGTGTTGAGCCGTTGCCGGTCCGCCGCCCGGTAAACGCCAACCGCCAAACGGTACGTGCCGGGGCGCAGATCGGCGGGGAGGGTCAGGCTGTGCCGGTCGCGCACTAATTCGCCGCTCGCCCAGTCCTGCGTCGGGTAGCGCCCGTCCAGTGGTTGCGCCTCCAAACCGGCCGCCACGCTGTTCTGCCCATCGAGCAGCTGTATCACCACTACCAGGGGTTCGCCTGGTGCGCGCTTCGCTTGCCAGAGCAGCTCGACCGGCACCCGGTCACCCGGCGAGAGAGCCGTTGCCGGCGACCCGGCCTCTACCAATGCCAGTGGCCCAAACTGCGCCTGAACCGGCCGTTCGCCCTGGGCAACGGCCGGTCTTTCTACCTCGACCTGGCCCAGGTTGATCCCTTCGCCGCCTGGCGCCGCTCCGCCCACCGGCGTACGAGGCCAGGGCCGGCCAGTCGCGGGGTCGTAGACCAGGAGAACGACGCTATAGCGCCCGGGCGCTGTTCCGGCGGGGACCGGGAGGGCGAGCGGCTGGCGCACCGGCCGGCCTACCTGCCAGGCGTCAGCCCGAAACAGAGGCCCGAGCGGCAGTTCGTCGGGCGGCTGTGCCCACGTCGCGCCGTCCGGCCCGACGAGCCGCAGCGAGGTCGCCAGCGGCGCGCTGAGTGGGCTGCCGGTCTGCCAGGTCAGGACGGGATAGAGCGTCTGTCCGGCGACGACACGGGCGGGCAGTGGCTCGGCGCTCAGGCGCAGGTTGTCTCCCAGGCTCACGACCGGCCTGCCCTGGCCCGGTCGCGCGACGGCGCTTTGCCCGCGCGAAAGGTAACCCTGGATGCGCAGGTTGGCTTCCCCCGCGAAGACCTGGTCGTCGAATAGCTGACCCTTTTGCGCCAACAGGTCGCGTAGGGCGCCCCTCGGGTCGTTGATCGTATCGTAGATGCGGTATTGCCAGACGCGGGAATAGCGCGCGAAGAGCACGTCGAGTTGGCGCGCCGCGTCATCCGCCGGCATGGCGAAGAAGTCCGAGCGTGGATCGGCCCAGCCCAGTCCGGGGTCGCCATCCACGTGCCCGGTGGTTACGAGGATCAGCCCCGGCTTTCCTGGTCAGCCTGCTTGCCCAGGCTCTTCGCCGGCCTGTCCCTCCGCCGGCAAAGTGGCCGGCAGATCGCTCAGCCGGCCGCGCCACGCCAAGGGGCCATCCCAATAGGTCAGCAGGGTCGAATAGGCATACCCGGCGTTGACCACTACCACATCGCCCGGCCGCCAGTGGCTCTGCAGGTAGCGCACGGCCGCGCGGTGATCGTCGCTCTGATACGCGGGCGCCTGCCAGAAAACGTAGCCGGTGACGGCAGCCGCCGCCAGCCAGGCGACGGCCACCAGCCCGGCCAGGGCCCACCGCCGGCTCCACAGCCAGGCCAGCCCGGCGCCCAGCACCACGTAGAACGCCGGGCTGTAAGTGAACACGTAGCGTACATTGTAGAGCGGTGTGAACGCCGAGGCGATCAGGATCAGGGCCAGGGAACCGAAGGGGGTGACGACGAGCAGCGCCGGCGCCCAGGCGCCGGACGGGTCGCCGGGCGACCGCTTAAACAAAGCGAGGATGCCAAGCGCATAGACCACCAGCGTGAGCAGCAGCGCCGGCCACAGCCAGCCGGGGGCGGATTGGCCCAGGCTGAGCGCGGCCCAACTCTCCCGCAAGGCGACGACCAGGGTCGGGACCGTGCGCCAGGGCGGCACGGGCGGATCGGTCGCCTGCCGCCAGGCGACGGGTACCCACGGAGCATACAGCAGGAGAGCCGCGCCGTTGGCCAGCAGCCAGGGCCAGGGGCGCAAGGGCGCAGACTGGCGCACCGGCCAGCGGCCTTCTCTCCACTGTCTGGTCTGCGTCCAGACGAGCCGCGCCAACAGCCAGAGGTTCGTTGCCACCAGGAGGAATACGAAGTAGTACAGCGTGTACATGCCGACCGCGGCAGCCAGCGCGTAGACGGCCCACCACGCCGGGCGGTCCTCTCTGCCGGCTCGCTGTGCCAAACCTGACGCTGCGCGCTCCGCCTCCCAGGCCGGGTCGGTCCCTGCCCTCGCTCCCGCGTGTCGTATCCCCGTGGCCCGGAATAGCGCGTACACCACCACTGCACCCAGGCACGCGCCAAGGGTGTACATGCGCACTTCCTGGCTGTACCAGAGATTGAACGGGCTGAGCGCGACCAGCGCGGCGGCCGGGAGCGCCACAGGGCGGCCGGCGACGCGCCGCGCGAGGCTGTAAACCAGGGTGATCAGCAGGACGCCGGCAGCCAACGACAGAAACCCGGCTGCGAACTCCAGGCCGTTGCCGGCGGGATCGGCGTGCCCTGTCGGATAGCCGCTGAGCAGGAGCCAGGCGCGCAAGAGCAGGTAATAGCCCGGGGGGTGAATGTCGCCGGCCGTATGGCGCAGCAGCTCGCGCAGCGGACTGCCCGCCAGCATGACGCTGACTGTCTCGTCGTACCAGAGGCTTTCCGCCCCGAGCCGGAACAGGCGCAAGCCCGTTCCGGCCAGCAGAATGAGCCCCAGTGGCAGTCGACTACGCGGCATGACCTTCATAGGCGGAGTATAGCACGCTTTCCAGCCCCGCCCGCATGCGTTCCAGACCCTTTAAGAGCAGGCTGCGCGGGCAGCCGAAGTTGAGGCGGACGAAGCCTTCGCCGCCCTGTCCGAACGTTGCCCCGTCGTTGACTGCCACCCTGGCACGGTCAAGGAAGAAATCGAACGGTTTGCCCGGGAGATTGGCTTGCCGGCAATCAAGCCAGGCCAGGTAGGCGCCCTCTGGGGCGATCGTGCGGACGCCCGGCAGCCTCTGGTTTACGTAGTCTACCAGCAGGTCGCGGTTGCCTTCCAGGTAGCCCAGCAGCTCGTCGAGCCAGGGTTGGCCGTCGCGATACGCCGCGAGCGCGGCGGTGAAGCCCAGCAGGTTTACATCGCCGACCATTCCGGCCCGGCCCGCCTGCAACTGCTTGCGCAGGTCCGCATTCTCGACCACCGCGAAAGAGCAGTTCATGCCGGCAATGTTGTAGGTCTTGCTGGGAGCCATCAGCGTGATAGTGCGGGCGGCGATGGCCGGGTCGAGGGCGGCGATCGGGGTGTGGGGATGGCCGCTGAAGACCAGGTCGCAGTGGATTTCGTCGGAGCAGATCAGCAGGTCGTGGCGAAGGCAGATGTCCGCTATGCCCCCGAGCTCAGCGGGCGTGAAGACGCGGCCGACCGGATTATGCGGGTTGCACAGCAGGAAGAGCCGGCTGCGGTCGCTGATGCTGGCCTCGAAGGCGTCCAGGTCGATCGAGTACCGCCCGTCGGCGCCTCGCACCAGTTCTGTTGCCTGGCGCACCAGTCTGTGGTTGCGCGGCGCGCTGAGGATGGGCGGGTAGACCGGCGTCTGCACGAGCACGCCGTCGCCCGGTGAGGCGAAAGCCGCGCAGACCAGGTTGAAGCCCGTGACGATGCCGGGCAAGAACACGATCGCCTCCGGCGCAACCTGCCAGCCGTACATGCGCTGCAGCCGGTTCACGATCAGGTCGCGCAATTCGCACGGTTCCTCGGCGTAGCCGAAAATGCCGTGCTCCACACGCTCGCGCAGCGCCCGGACGACGGGTTCCGGCGAACGAAAATCCATATCGGCCACCCACATCGGCAGGGCGTCCCGGTCGTAATACCTCCACTTGATGCAATCCGATTCCGCACGGTCGATGATCTCGTCAAAGTCGTGAGTCATGAACGGTTCTGTCTCCTTAACCCTTCTGCTTTTCAGTTTCGCGTGCCAGCCATTGCCGCACATCTTCAGCAGTGATCACCCTGCCTGTCCCACCGGGCGCCAGCGTCGATAGTCCTCCGACCACGTTGCCCCAGCGCAGGCACTCGTCCAGCGGCAGCCCATCCAGCCAGGCCCGGACGAAGCCGGCGTTGAAGCAATCGCCTGCGCCGGTCGTGTCGATCGGCGTCAGCGGTATGGCCGGGGCATGCACGATCTCGCCGCGCGCACAGCCGTAGGCTCCTGCCCCGCCGTCCTTGACCACCACCAGCGGGCAAAGCTCGTTTAGGCTCCGCAGGGCCTGCACGACATCACACGCTCCCGTCATGTGGCGCGCTTCGCGTGAGTTGGCCAGGAAAACATCCACACTGCTGACGGCGGCGCGCACCTCGGGCATGACCAGCGTGGGCTCCTCGGGCGGGTTGCCGTCCATGATCAACTTCATACCTTTGGCGCGCACAATGGGCAGCGCCGCTTCGAACAGCGGCCCGTAGAACATTCCCGGGAGGCATACGGCGCGTGCCGACACCGCCCCGAGCGCCCGCACCCCGGCGGGCGTTGATGGCTCGGGATCACAGTAAGTAACGAAGGCCCGTTCTTCGGGATAGGAGATAGAGACCGTGATCCGGCGGTACGAGTGCTTGTGGTAACCGAATAGCTCGTCGCTGAGGCCTTCGGCTCGCGCCCGCTCCATCGCGAAGCGGCTGAACTCATCGTCGCCGAAGTCAGCCGCCCAACCAACTTTCAGCCCGAGCCGGTGCATGGCCAGGGCGGTGTTATAGGCTCCGCCGGGCAGCATCTCGAAGCCCGAGCCGACGATCTCCCGGCCCAATTCCGGGAAGCGAGGCAGCCCACTGAAGACCAGGTCGAGGAAGTAATCCCCGACCACGATGACATCATACGCGGTCGGCATCATTCGTCCTTTTACTTGAGTTGCGGGAAGGCGTCGCCGTGTCTGGCGCAATACTCATCCAGGATGGTCCCGGCCATCGTGTAGTCTCGCAGCAACGGGTGGATGGCCAGCGCCTGGCGCGCGAGCGCGTACGAGCCCTCCTGCGCGGCGGCGATCGTCAGCCGCTCGTAGTTCTTGACTTCGCTCATCAGTCCCAGGCAACCTTCGGGCACGGCGCCCACTGCCAGGGGCCGCACGAGGTCACGGGTCACGAAAGCCGGCACTTCCACCACCGCATCGGCGGCCATGCCCTGGATCGCGCCCCTATTCGGCACGTTCAGGATCATTTGCCGCGGGCGGGCGCCGCTCAACGCCTCTATCAGGTCCAGCGCCACGCCCGCGTAGCCCTCGCCCTCGGCTGCGTCCCCCGCCAGGGCCTCGAGCGGGCCGTGTTTCTTCTGGCCGGTCTCTCGCGTCATGTAGCTGTCGCCCCGCTGCCGGAGATAGGCTGCGTATGCCTCGCGCATGCCGGCGAGATCCCCGGCCGCATGCCGCTGCTTTAGCTCGTCGAACAACTGCCTGTTGAGTGCCGCGACCTGTTCGCCACGGCTGCTGCCGCTGTCCAGGATGTGCTGCACGGCCTGGCGGCTGGTGTAATAGTAGTACAGGTATTCATTCGGGATCATCTGCAGCGCCGCGATCAGGCGAGAGTCGAAGGGCACTCCCGGCACCTGGCCCAGGTTGCGGATCATGTCGATGAGTTGCGGCAGGTGATCACGCTGGTTGTGCACGACGGCGCGCGACCACCCCAGGTGGTTGAGGCCGAAGTAGTCCAGAAAGATCTCCTCGGCAGGCAGGCGCAACAGCGCAGCCGCAATACGCGTCACCACTTGCGGCGAATCGCAGATGCCCACCGTGCGCGACCACTCGCCGTAGCGCGTTGCGGCCTCGACCAGCATCCCGGCCGGGTTGGCGAAGTTAATCAGCCAGGCAGCGGGGCAGAGCTCGGCCATCAGTTTGACATAAGCCAGAAGCACGGGGATGCTGCGCAGGCCCATGGCGAAGCCGCCCGGCCCGGTCGTCTACTGGCCCAGCACGCCGTGGCGCAGCGGCACCTGCTCGTCGATCACCCGCGAGTCGATCCCGCCAACCCGGAAGGTTGTGATCACGAAATCGGCCTCGGACAGCGCGGCGCGCGCATCGGTCGTGAGCGTCAGCTTGAACTGAAAGCCCGGCTCCGGCACGGTGGTGAGGGCGCCGATCAACGCCAGGCGCTCGCCGTCGATGTCCATCAGCGCCAGCTCGTTCAGTCCCAGTCGCTCCTGGCGCCGGGCCATGGCCTCTAAGATCAAGGGCGTGCGCACACCCGCCGCGCCCAGCACTGCTATCTTCATACGGTCTCCCATCCCGGGACGCACCGGCTCAGGCCGGTTGCGGGCCGGGTTTGCCCTTGACGGGCGTCGTCGCGGCGCCTGTCAGGCCGCCGGCAGCCAACGTCTTCTCGTATTCGGCGCGCTCACGCAGCTGGCCGCGCAGGGTGGCAATATCCTGAGGCACCGAGCGAGCCACGAACAGGAAGAAGATGGCGCACAGTACCCAGGTCGAGACGCAGATATAGAGAATGGCATCGTGCAGCGACGAGCGGTCGGCGATGAAGCCTGCGATCAGCGGTGACAGCGCGGCGCCGGCAGACTCGATGAAGCTCTGAACCGCCTGGGCAGTGCTGCGCACTTCGGGCAGGGTAATATCGTAGACCGTCGAGATGACGTTGGCCGCCGCGAACCGGATGAACAGGGCCGTCAAGGCCAGCATGACCAGGAACAGCCCCTGGTTGGCGATCGGGACATTCATGGTGATCCACATCAGGATGGCCCCAATGATCACACCTGTCGTTGCCACGAGCACCCGGCCGCGATTGTGACGTTGGAAGAAGAAATCGCCGATCGCGCCGCCGAGCGGATAACCGGCCGCGAGCACCAGCACGGCTGCCGCCATCGTCACGAGGAGGGCATTGCCCGTATAGCCGCGCTCCTTTTCCAGGTAAGTAAAGAACCAGAACGTGATCACGTTCCAGGGGAAGACGCCGAAAAAGCCCTGTACGAACAACAGCCTCAGGCTTGGTTTCTTGAACAGGTCCCTGGCGGCCGCCCAGTTGAAGCGGTAGGTCGTCACCTGCTCGACTCCGGCCAGCTCGGGCTCTGTGCCGCCACGGGCCGGTTCGCGCACGCCGAAGAAGATCACTGCAGCCAGCAGAATACCCAATGACCCGGTGATGTAGAACACGCCGCGCCAGCCGATCACATCGCGCAGCGTCAGGGCCAGGATCATCCCGCATAAAAAGCCCAGCGGCATGGTAAGCTCGAGCAGACCGTATATCTTCCCCCGCACCTTGGGGCCGAAATAGTCCGAGATGAGGCTATACAGGCCGGGATAGCTCGAGTCGTCGATACCCGTGCTCGCGCGTGTGAACAGGAAAGCCTTGAAGGTCGGCGCAATGGCATTGAGCCAGGTGGTGGCGCCCCAGATGAAGGATGCGGCCGCCAGCAACTTGGCTCGACCGTAGCGGTCGTACAGGTAACCCCACAGTGGGTAGCAGAGCGCGCCGACGATCAACGCGCCGGTCGAAATCGCCCCCATCTGAGTCATCGTAATGTGGAAGGTTGACATGATATTGGGTGTCAAAGAGCTGATCAACAGCCGGTCTGACTGATGCAGCAGCATGAAGGTGAAAAAGATGGCTACAACGAACCAGCGATGCCTCGACGATGATAACATCACTTTCTCCCTTCCGGTGTTGGACTCCGGCCGATTGAGCGCCTGAGAAGGATAGCACGCGCCGATAGGCCTGTCAATGGCTGGGGCGAGGCGCGATCGCGAGGGCGCGAGGCGCCGAGCGTCAGGCGCAGGCCAGAGCGGCCAGCAGCGCTTCGACCAGCGGATCGAAGCGCTCGTAGCGAAACGCCTCGCCGTAGGGCACTCCGATACGTGCTCCGACCTCAGCTGCCTGGTTGCGGAGTGCTGAGGCGACTGCCGCAGCGGGGTTGCCGGCGAGCGGACCGAGCACCGCCGCCGGGTCGAGCCCGGCCAGGCTGGCCTGGTGCAGCGTTCCCGCGACCATCGACGCCATCTGGCTGGCATGCTCGGCCAGGGCTGCCAGACGTCGTTCAATCGTCTCACTGACGTCCACGATCTTGTTGGCGTGGGTGGTGTCGTTCGCATACCAGTATTTTTCGGTCACGAAATGGGGCTCGAGCCCGGACTGTCTGTGTTCTGGGTGCACCAGTTGAAGGGGCGCGTACCTTGCAGCCTCCAGGGCCGCCCAGGCCACCGCCCGGTGGTCGGGATGCGGCTCGAACAGCCCGTACGGGTCCTGTGCGATGAGGACATCCGGTTTGTGCTGGCGGATCAGGCGGATGAACTGATCGCGGAGAACATCCGGCGCCAGCTTTTCCAGCTCCATGTCCTGGTGCCCGAGCATGAGCGGAGACTCGGCTCCCAACACCGCCGCTGCGCGCTGCGCTTCCGCGCGCCGGATGCGCACCAATGGCTCTGCTTCACTCTCGTAGGAGCCTTTGCTGCCATTGGTGGCGATCACGATCATGCCGCAGACCCCTTCGGCGATCAGACGGGCGAATGTGCCATCCGCGTAGAACTCGAGGTCGTCCGGGTGAGGGACGAGAGCGAGCACGACTCTTGCCATTTATCCTCCTTTGAGCCGCGCAGCCTCTGCGCCGAGCCTCTATCCCGCCGCGTCCGGCGGCAACATGCGCTGCAGATCCTGCGCGCCCTTGATCGACTGGCCCCGGTAGTGGTTATTCATGAAGACCAGCGTCAGAGGCGCCTCTTCGTTCAGCCGCTGCAGCTTAGGGACCCACTCCTGCAGCTCTTCCGGCCGGTAGCTGTAGTTGTAGCGCTCCCAGGCCTCATCGTGCCCATACCATTTGGCCGCGTTGCGCCCGTGGAAGCGTACGTAAGCTACCGGCCCGGTCGCCAGCGCGACGGGCGGCATCAGTCCGGGCAGGCGTGGTTCATCCACGGAGCAAAAACCGAAGTTCAGCTCGCGCAGTAACTCGAAAGTCTCATCTTCTACCCAGCGCACGTCACGGAACTCGATCACCGCTGGCAGCTCGCCCAGCCCCGCCCGCACTGTTTTGAGGTAGTCCCGATTTTGCGGCGAGGGGTGGAATGAATAAGGGAACTGGGCCAGCACACAGCCGAACTTGCGCGCCTCGACCAGGGGGTGCAGCGATTCTACGAAGGGCTTGAAGTCGGGCGTTTCGCGCCCGTGCGTCAGGTCCTGGAAGGCCTTGACCGCGAACAAGAAGTCGGGCGGTGTCTTGCGTACCCAGCTCTCAATCGTATAGAGCGCGGGTATGCGGTAGTAAGTCACGTTGATCTCGACCGCCGAGAACAAGCGCGCGTAGAAACTCAGCCAGTCCCGCTGCGGCAGGTCGGCCGGGTACACTTCACCTACCCAGTCGTCGTAAGAGAACCCCGAAGTGCCTATCCTGATCATCGCGACCCTCCGTCGGCGACTTCCATGTTACATCGGCGGATGCGAAAGATCAAGGGCGACGGATATCTCGGCTATCGCTAGGCCCGCTCCGGGTGTCGATCTGGCGCAATGAAGCCGCACTCTTGAAGGTAGCCCATGATCCTGGCGAAGCTCTGCGCAGGCGTTTCCTGCGAGGTGTCGACGTAGACCTCGGGGGCGAGGGGCGGTTCGTAGGGGTCGCTGACGCCGGTGAATTCCTTGATCTCGCCCCTGATGGCCTTTTCGTATAGGCCCTTGGTATCACGCTGGATCGCCACCACCAGGGGCACGTGCACGTGAACCTCGACGAAGCGGTCCGCGCCGATCAGGGCGCGGTTCTCATCGCGGATCGCCCGATAGGGACTGATGGCCGCGGCGATGGCGATCACCTCATTGCGCGCCAGCAAGCTGCAGACATAGCCAATGCGGCGGATGTTCGTGTCGCGGTCTTCTTTGGAGAACCCCAATCCTTTGCTGAGGTTCTGGCGCACCTCGTCGCCGTCGAGTCGCTCAACCTTGAGCCCGCGCCTGCACTTGAGCTCTTCATAAAGCAAGTTGGCCAGCGTGCTTTTTCCGGCGCCTGACAGCCCCGTAAACCAGACGGTGAATCCCTTCTGCGACATCCCTATCCTACCTCTGTCATTCTAACGACCCGAACCTGGTCTACGGGCCATGCCTTCAACCAGAATGCGGCTGACTTCCGGACGGGTGAACTCGGCCGGGAGTTGTTGCCCGGCCTCCAGCATTTTCCGCACCTGGGTGCCGCTGAGCGAGATGCGGGCCTCCGCGCCGTGCGGGCAGGTCTTGCTCGTGATGATGCTTGCGCAACGGGTACAGTAGAAGGCGTGCTCAAAAAAGAGCGGAGTGATGGCCAGCTCGTCCGGCCGGAATTCGTCAAAGATATGATGTGCGTCGTAGCTGCCATAGTAGCTGCCGACGCCGGCGTGATCGCGACCAACGATGAAATGGGTACAGCCGTAGTTCTGGCGCGCGATCGCGTGAAAAATGGCCTCGCGCGGCCCGGCGTAGCGCATGGTCGCAGGGTAGACGGCCAATACCACGCGATCCGCCGGGTAGTAGCCCTGCAGGATCGCCTGGTAGCTCTTCATGCGCACGTCAGCCGGTATGTCATCGTCCTTCGTCTCCCCGACCAGCGGGTGCAGCAGCAGCCCGTCGACCATCTCGAGCGCCACTTTCTGCAGATACTCGTGGGCGCGGTGGATGGGGTTACGAGTCTGGAAGGCTACGATGCGCCGCCAGCCGCGTTCGGCGAAGACGCGCCTGGTTTGGATCGGATCATAGCGAAAGTCCGGAAACTGCGACGAAGCGCAGCCCGGCCGGTTGAGCAGCCATACATCCCCGGACAGCAGCACTTCGCCCTGGGCGTAAAGCCGGGCCACGCCTGGGTGCCTGTCCTCGGTCGTGCGGTACACCAACTGGGCCTCGCGTGGCTTGTCGTACGCGAACTTGCCGGCCAGCTCCAGGATTCCCAGGGTCGCCCCCGCTGTTCCGTCGTCCTGTCGCTCCAGCAGTGCGACCTCCTGGCCGATTGACAGCCTGTCTGCCTCCTCACGGCTGACCGGCAGGGTGATCGGGATGGTCCAGGCCAGGCCCGAGGGCAGGCGCATGTCCTCGACGACTGACCGATATGCCTCCGGCCCCATGAATCCGGTCAGCGGGCTGAACGCGCCTGTGCTGATCATCTCGAGATCCGATGCGGCGAACCGATTGAGTAGAACGGACGGCAGGCAGCTGGCGCATTCCAACGCCGCCTCGCGCACGACGCCGCGCAGCACGCGGTCCACCAGGGTACCGCCGTGCGGGGGCATTTGACGGATGCTTTGTGTCATTTACTCGTCCTTGCTGATCTCCTCAGGGAGTAGGAGGGCCCGCCCATCCTTAATCAGTGGTGAGGCGCCGCGCGCGCTCGAAAGGGACGACCGGCGCCATTCAAGAAGAAGAATATCTGAGGTTCCGAACCGGCCGAGCCACCCGCCTGGGCATTCCGGGGCAGGCGCCGTTTGAGGAGGTTGGCCCTCACGCCTCTAGGTCTCGGCCGTGACCGGATTTTCCAGCACTCCCACTCGCTCGACCTCGACGCGCACGACCTCGCCGGGGCGGAGGAAGCGCGGTGGTTTGCGATAATGCCCCACCCCACTGGGTGTCCCCGTGGCGATCACATCGCCGGGCTCCAGGGTCAGAATGTGGCTCAGGTAGGATACGAGGTACGCGATCGGGAAGATCATATCGCGTGTGTTCCCGTTCTGCAACATCTCGCCGCCAATGCTCGTCCGGACAGAGAGGGTCTGCGGATCAGGGATTTCGTCGGCGGTGACCAGGGCCGGCCCCATTGGACCGAAGGTATCCGGGGATTTGCCAAGGGTCCACTGGCTGGTGAGGAACTGCAGGTCACGCGCGCTCACGTCGTTGAAGACCGTGTAGCCGGCCACGTAGTGTAGGGCTTCTGCCTCCGCCACATGGCGGGTCGGGAGGCCGATCACGACTGCCAACTCGCCTTCGTAGTCTACTTGCTGGCTGATCTTGGGCAACACGATGGCCTCGCCGGGACCGATCACGACATTGCTGTATTTGGCGAATACGACCGGCGAGGTAGGCAGCGGGGCGTTGCCCTCGGCCGCATGTTCGGCGTAGTTGCGGCCGATGCACAGGATTTTGCCGGGCACGGGGACCGGCGCGCGCAGCACCACCTGGCTGAGTGGCAGGCGGGCGGCTGGGGCCGCGAGGGCTGAGGCCGCGGTGGGAGCCGAGCGCAGAACGGCCTCGGCCAGGGCGCGTCCCTGCGCGCCGGCGCGCAGAAAGTCGAGCATGCCGGCCGGCAGACGCGGCTCGCTGCGCTGCAGGTCAACCACCGTCTCGCCGTCGGGGCCGCTTTGCAGTGCGCCCAGACGATCCTCTCCCTCAAACCGGAAGGTAACCAGTCTCATTCGGGTTCCCCGTAATGGCGCTTGACTTCCTCATAGGCGACCAGCGAATGTTGCCCGATCAGCGTGCTGGCCCGGTCCTCATCACGTGCTCGAAAAGCGGCCAGCAGAGCCCGCTGATCGGCGATCGACATCTCCAGGAATTGCGGCTGGGCCACTGCGTGGCTGAGCATAAGCATGTGAATGAGAGGGCGCATGTGGGTCCAGCACTCGATTAGCAGCCGGTGCTTGCTGGCCTGGTAGACGGCATGATGAAAGCGAACGGAGGCCTCGGCCGCGTCCTGGCCGCTCATCCGGGCGCTGCGCTCTTCCATGGTGTTGATCATCGCCTCCATCTCGTTGAGCTCGCCCGGCGTCGCGTTGCGGGCCGCCAGTCGTACTGCCAGTGGCGCCAGGACCTGGCGCAGGCTGTAGACTTCCTCGAGGTCAGTTTGCGACAATCGTGCGACGAAAGCACTGTGGTTGCGAGGCAGGATGACCAGTCCGTCACGTGCGAGCTGGCTCAGAGCCTCCCGCACCGGTCCGCGGCTGACCCCCATATCTTCAGCCACCGTATTCTCGCGGAGCAGAGCGCCGGGAGTCAGCCGGCCGCTCAGGATGTCCTGTCTCAGGCGATCGGCGACCTCTTCGCCCAGGGTGCGCTTCGATGAAGGCAGCAGAGTCTTGTTCAATTGGTAGGCGCGCATCGTGGCGGTTCTCTCCCTCGTTGATGAAATTCATGACGTTGCCGGGCGCCGGCGCTGGGATGCCCAAAGCGTCCCGCGCAGATTCGCATGGATCCGGCCTGTGTGAGGTGATGAACAAAGTTAGTTTAGCACCAGGACGAAGATTGTGCAACTACCTTAAAATCGCTTCAGTGGAGCGTGGGCGCGCAACTGGCGCTCTCGATTTGACGAGGGGGGGCAGCCCGCATATAATGGCTCTGTCGGGTGAGCGAAGCGCTTGCCCCGCACACGGGTCGCTAGCTCAATTGGCAGAGCATCTGACTCTTAATCAGAGGGTTCAGGGTTCAAGTCCCTGGCGACTCATCATACTGCTACGGGTCCGAGGCCACTTTTAGCCTATATCTAGTGGTTCTCGGGCCTTTTTGTTTCCCCGTTCAGGCGCCATAGTGCCATAATGTTGCCATTCGCGCAGAATGGTGTTTTTCATTCGGCAGCGACCAATCGTTGCACCAGGATCGCCGCCCGGGACTCACATAGCCTGCGCGCGCGGCGATAGCACACGAAGCGCTCGTTGAAGAAGGACGCCCAGGAGGATAGGGTGGGGTGCGCCAGATTGCCTGGGCGCCTGTAACGTCCTGGTCGTCGGCGCCGACAAGACCGGCCGGCTGACCGGCCCAATGCTTACGGGAGCGCGGGGTGCGCACCATTGCCGTCGCCAACCGCAGCCATGAGCACGCGTGAGTGATGATGATCAGCGCCGCCCGGAAGCAACGCTTCCGGGCGGCGCTGATTCGTTGGGTTGGGGTTCCCTGACCAGGCTATCCTGCAGACAAGCAACTTGCTCAGTAGCGCTGCCACCACCGGTCATCGACGTCTGCCGCGTACCACTCGCCCCAGGGGCGCGCGTGGGCGTGGGCGATCTGCGATAGCTCGGTCAGGCGGCGCGTCGCCTCGCCGGCCAGGAACTGCGCGCGCTCCTCGCCGCGCAGGGCGCCGGCCTCCTTCCAGATCGAGCGCCCGGCCAGGAAGCCGGACGCGCCGCCCCGGCAGGCCAGCCGCACCTGCCGGCAGAAAGTGTCGTGGTCTACCGCCGCACTGAGCACCATCCACGGCACGCCGGCGGCCTCGGTGACGTCCTCGCAGGCGCGTAACAGCCGGCCCTCGTCCTTCTCGAAGCGCATGTCGGCCGGGAACTCGGCCTTGAAGGCGTCCACCCCCAACGGGCACAGCCGGCGCGCCGACTCGGCCACGACCCACGGGCGCGTCGCCGCGTAGCCGGCCGAGTCTGCCTTGACGGCCGGGTCCGGCTAGTAGGTCAGCACCTCGAGCACCAGCGGGATGTCGTAGGCCCGGCAATCGGCCGCCACCTGGCGCAGCAACGCCTCCTGCTGGGGGGCAGCCTCGGCCTGCGGATGATAATAAAGCAGCAGCTTCACCGCCGAGGCGCCCACGCGGCGGATCTTCTCGACGCTCCAGCCCTCCACCAGCCGCGCGCGGCGCGCATGCGCCGGCCCCAGGTACCCCGATTCCTCGATCGTCACCAGCAGGCCGGCCTGGCCCGGCAGCGCGTCCTGCCCGATCACCTGCGGCACGCCGTAGGTTACGTCGGTGAGAAACGCGCTGGCGTGCGGCGTCAGGGCGCGCGCAACCGCCACCTTGAACTCGGCCAGTTCGCCATAGCCGATGCGCTCAGGGTCCTGCGGGTCAAGCAGCTTGCGCAGAGACTCGCGATGGTCCAGAGCCAGGATCGTGAAAATGCCATCCCGCGCGATCTGCTGCAGGCCGCGGTACTTGCCGAGCGATAAGGCTTGCTTGGGCATCAGTTGTTTCTTCCTCTCATTCGCCGCTGGCGGTCCCCACCATCAGGCTCACCAGCTCGTCGGTGGTCGTGGCGTTGGCAGCACGCTCGCCGACCTTGCGGCCGCGGCGCATGACGACGATGCGATCGGCGACTGCAAACACGTCCTGCATATTGTGGCTGATGATGAGCACCGGCACGCCGCGCTCACGCAGGGTGCGCACCAGCGCCAGCACCTTGCGCTGCTCGGCCACGCCCAGCGCGGCGGTCGGCTCGTCCATGATCATCAGGCGTGCGTTCCAGTACACTGCGCGCGCGATGGCCACCGATTGGCGCTGCCCGCCCGACATCTGGCGGATCGGCCGGCGCAGGTTGGGGATCTGGATGTCAAGCTGATCCAGCACCTTGCGGGATTCCTTGAGCATGCTGCGCCGGTCCACCACGTCCGCCAGGCCCAGGAACTTGTGCACCGGCTCGCGCCCCAGGAAAATATTGACCGTGGCGTCGAGGTTCTCGCACAGCGCCAGGTCCTGGTAGATCGTCTCGATGCCCCGGCCGCGCGCTTCCATCGGGCTGGCGAAGGTTATCTCGTTGCCGTCCAGGAAAATCTGTCCAGCATCCGGCCGCAGAACCCCCGAGACCATCTTGATGAAGGTGGACTTGCCGGCGCCGTTGTCGCCCACCAGCCCGATCACCTCGCCGGGGTACACGTCCAGGCTGACTTGGTTGACCGCCACCAGGCCCCCGAAGTGCTTGTAGAGCTCCACTGCCCGCAGAATGGGCTGCCTGTCCTGCATAACGCCCTTGTCCTTACTTGATCAGCCGTGCCCTGGCCTGGTCGACCAACACGGCCAAGATGATCACCGAGCCGATGGCCACGTACTGCCAGAAGCCGTTGATGCCGAGGATGACGAAACCGTTCTGGATCACCGCGATGATCAGCGCGCCGATCAGGGTGCCGAGGATATTTCCTTCACCGCCGAACAGCGAGGCCCCGCCAATCACCACTGCAGCGATCGAGTCTAGCAGCAGCGCCTCGCCGGCGTTGGCCGCCCCGTTGCTGAAACGCACCGCAAACAGCACGCCCGCCACCGCGGCCATCAACGCCGAGAGCACGTAAACCTTGGTCAGGTGGTTTTTGACCGGGATGCCGGCGCGCGTGGAAGCTTCCTCGTTGCCGCCCACCGCGTAAGTGTGCAGGCCGAAGCGCGTGCGCTGCAGCAGCCAGGCGCACAGCAGCGTCAGGACCAGCATCAGCAACACAGGGTTGGGCAAAATGCCCACCACCTCGCGGATCTGGGCGCCTTGCACGCTGGCCGGCACGCGCAGGAAACTCAGCGCGCCTTTGTAGAGGTAGAGTAGGTAACCGTTGCCGAGCTGGCCGACTGGCAGGTACACCGGCGTGGGCATGCCGCCGGAGATGACGAAGCCGAAACCGCGCGCGATACTGTACATGCCCAGCGTGACGATGAACGCCGGCACGCGCAGCCGGGCTATAATCAGGCCGTTGACCAGCCCCGCCAAAGCGCCCGCTAGCAGGCCGGCCAGCATACCGATCAGTACCGTGACGGGCAGCGGCAGGCTGGGTGCGAGCATCTGGAACGTAATGGCGGTCACCACCGACGCCAACCCCATGACGTAGCCGGTCGACAGGTCGATGCCGGCCGCGATGATCACGAAGGTCTGGCCCAGCGCCATGATCAGCACGATGGCCATGTTGGCCAGGATGCTCTGGAAGTTGAAGAGGGAGAGGAAGCCCGGACCGGTGAGCGAGAAGAAGACCAGCAGCGCGATCAGGAAAAACCATGCCCAGGCCTGGCCAATAACGCCGATGGCGCGGCGGGTGAGGCCTGGGGCAGCTGCGGCCGGTGCGGCAGAGACCCCGGATGCTTTCATTTGGCTCGTTCTCTCATATGAGTATACGTAGCGGACCGGGCGCCTTGCATAGCCGCCCGGTCCCAGGCTGTGGCAGTATTATCGCCAATCCAATACTAACACACGCATGGGCTGCCCGCAAGGTCGCTCAAGGGGCCGCCTTCGGCCATCCACGAATCAACCCTCGATACACAATTCGTGGATGGCCTGCGCCCGTGCCGCGACCCCAGGGCCCCCTGAGTGGCGTCCGCGCGTGTGCCCGAACGCTTACTGGCTCTTGTAGATCGCCCCCTGCGCCTCCGGCGTGTCGACGTTAGCGCGCGTGATCACGACGTAGCCCGTCGGGATGCGCTTCGGGATGCCCGCGCTGAGCCCCTGCAACGCCAGCGAGGCCGCGTTGACGGCGTCCATGCCGATGTCGGCGGGCTTCTGGGCGATGACAATGTCCACCACGTTGTTACGCAGGTCGTTGATGGCGGACTCGGGTGCGTCGAAGTTGGCGATCTTGACCACGCCGGTCAGGCCGGCGTTCTTGACCGCCTGGGCGGCGCCCTCGGCCGAGAACAGGTTGCAGCCGAAGATGGCGCTCAGCTTGGGGTTGCGCTGCAGGACGGCGGCGGTCTGCTGAGCGGAGGTGGCGGCGCTGTCGCCGTTGTAGTCCACGCCCTGCAGCGTCACCGCGCCGTTGGTGGCCTTGATGGCGTTCTTGCAGCCCTCCTCGCGCTGGTCGGTGGTGCTGATGCCGGGGTTGACGTTCTGGATGTAGATCGAGCCCTTGCCACCAATCGACTTGATGAGGGCGTTACAGGCGATCTCGCCGCCTTGCACGTTGTCCGAGCCGATGTAGGACAGCGGGAAGGTGACCGGCCCCTTGACGTAGTCGCCATCGCCGATGAATGTATCCACCGAGATGACCGGGATGCCGGCATCGTTGGCCCGCTTCATCGGCTCGATCATCGACTGCTTGTCGGTGGCCGCGATGAGCAGCGCGTCGATCTTCTTGGCGATCATGGCGTCGACGATGGGCGTCTGCTGCACCGCGTTGAACTGCTGTGGGCCGTCCACCGTCAGGTCCAGGCCGAGCAGGTTCGCCTCGGTGCGCGCGCCCTTCTCCATGGTCACGTAGAAGGCGTCACCCTTCACGCCCTGCACCAGCGCTACCGTGAATTTCTTGCCTGGCGCCGGCGCCGCCGCTGCAGCCGTGGGCGCCGCAGTAGGCACCGTCGCCGTAGTGACGGCGGTCGGAGTGACGGTAGTGGTGGTCGTCGTGGTAGTGGTGGGAGCGGTGGACGTTGAGACCGCCGCGGTGGGCGCGGGCGCCGTGGTCGCGGCCGGAGCAGACGTCGCGGCGGGCGCCTGCGTGGGAGCTGCCGGGGCGGGCGTGCTCGGCACACAGGCCGTGACGACCACGCTCAGCACGGTCAGCACGGCAAAGACGGAGAGCAACTGCGATCGATGACGAGCAAGCATATTTCCCTCCTTTAGGAATAATGAGAGGCTAAAAAGTAGTATAAGTCTCCCACGATCTATTGTCAATAGATTGTTCTGTTTTACATTAGAGCAGCCAGGGGGTGGGCCGGTGGGCGAGCGGAGACTTCACATAAAACGGTGTCCCCTTCCTCCGGTGAGGAAGGGGACGAGAGGTTGCGACGGGGCGCGGCCCGCCGTAACAGGGCTTTACATCGTATGCGACGGGCTGATCTATCCGATCAGCGAGCCCATGTCCCAGTAGTTCCAGGCCCGGCGGATCCTGGCCTGCCGGATCTCCAGCGTGGTGCTGCCCGGCAGTCTGACCTGCTTGTTGCTGGCCGGGAAGGTGTGGCCGTCGGGCGCCTGCAGCGGTTGCGTCTGCGTACCACTGGCGATCCAGTCCACCACCACGTGGTCGCCCCGGGCGATCACGCGCGTGATCTCGAAGTGCCTGTACGGGAAGGCGCCCAGCAGGCCGTCCAGGTAATCGTGCTGCTGCCGGCGGTCCATCGGGCTCGTCACCCCCGGCGAGTCCGCCCGGAAGCCATCTGACGCGAACCGGTCATAGCGGTCCAGGTCCTGCGCGTTCAAGGCATCGAAGCTGCCGCGCGCCACCTGGACGTTGGCCTGCACCTGTCCGGCCGGGCTGCCCGCCTCCGGCGCGCGCACGGTACGCGTGTCCGGCTGGCGTAGGTCCAGGGCATCGACCATCGCGATCTCGTCGCGCAGAATCTGGTCCCACGCGTGTGCCGTCTCGGGATCGCCGGCCTACAGCGCCAGCCTGGCCAGCGCCCGGTACGAAGCGATCTCGTAGTGCTCGGCCACGAAGTCGATCAACTCGGTGTGGAAGGTTGCGTCCGCGCCGCCGCCGTCGGCCCGGCTCAGCGCCGAGACCACCGGTTCGGCCGGTTTGATGCCCAGGTGGCTGTCGCCCAACCGTTCCAGGCAAGCCCTCATCAGCTCGGCGTGCCGCCGGGTCGCTTCCAGGTGATGGTTGATCTCTTGCTGCAACTGCGGGTCCTCGGCCACCAGCGTGGCCTGTTTCTTCAGGACCGGTATCAAGCCCATCTCCATTCAGCATATAATGACGTTGGTCCTGTTCAGTTCTGGTCGCGCCGGCCTCTAGATCGCTACCAATGCGCATGGTGCTCTTCGGCAAAGCCTACCAGGTTGTCGACCCCGTAGACATGGCCGTCGTCTGCGCACACTGTCCCCTGGTAGCGGCCAAACATCTGGTGAACCTCGCTGGTGATCACGAGGAGGTTGGTCCGGGCCAGTCTTTCCAGGAAGGGCACAAACTCCAGGTCCAGCCGCCCGTCTGGCGAGCGCATGTGCCACGGCCGCTTGAAGTCGCGAGGATCATAGCTGAAATCCACCTGCCCCAGTTTGTGGATGCGCCCGTCCAG
>Ga0209746_1000333_pt1 | contig 25101 bp, 22 predicted proteins | sample BarGraNGADG00211_3_FD_184496 | JGI IMG/M metagenome (GOLD analysis project Ga0209746, IMG submission 184496) | Arctic peat soil microbial communities from Barrow, Alaska - Barrow Graham LP Ref core NGADG0011-211 (SPAdes) (version 2) | ecosystem: Environmental > Terrestrial > Soil > Wetlands >... | reverse complement strand
AAGCCGCAGGCGGCGAGTCCACCGCCCTCAAAGACGCGTCTCCCTCCGGCTCCGCCGGGAAGACTGGTTAATGGCTATCGGGGCGTGGCGTCTTCGGCTGCCCCGCGCTCATCCGCCAGGGAACACGGCCCGGGTCCCGCGCAGGCCGGTTTGCCCGGGCGGAACCGGGCAGCTCCGCCGGCCACGACCCCAAGGGCTAAACCAGGCATTAACGCCCTGTTCCGGCGCTTCCGCATCCACCGACGAGATTTCTCGCTTCTTAGCCTGGCCTTCGTGCTCATGCTCGCCCTGCTGGTTGTCTATTCTATCGCCCAGAGTCGGCAGCCGCGCCTGACGGAGAACGATGTCAAGCAGATTGCCGGCCAGGTGCTGGCTTCGGCTACCCCACCGCCGCCCGTTGCGCAACAGGTGTATGCGTCCATCCAGCCCTCCGTCGTATTGATCGACACCCAGGAGACGGTCAATGGGAAATCGGAAGGAGGCAGCGGGACGGGGGTGGTCCTGGACCAGATGGGCGACATCCTCACCAGCCTGCATGTCGTGCAAGGCGCGGATAAGATCAACGTTGTGTTTGCCGATGGGACCGTTGCTCCGGCGACCATCGCCAGCCAGGAGCCCGACAAAGACATTGCCGTGCTGAAAGTTCAGGTGTCGCCACAACTGCTCGTGCCGGCTACCCTGGGTAATCCCGGCTCGCTCCAGGTCGGCGATGAGGCAGTGGTCGTCGGCAACCCCTTTGGGCTGATGGACAGCACCAGTGACGGCGTGATTTCCGGCCTCAACCGCAGTTTCAAGCTGCCTAACACGGACAAGGCGGTCGGCGGGCTGATCCAGTTCGACGCGGCGGTGAATCCCGGCAATTCGGGCGGGCCGCTTCTGAACCGGGACGGCGAGGTAGTCGGCATCGTGACGGCGCTGGCGAATCCCACCGACCAGAAAGTATTCATCGGCATCGGTTTTGCGGTGCCGATTGACGTGGCGGCATCCGCCGCCGGAGCCCCACCATTTTGAGAGGTCACATGATCAGCGCAGCAGTGAATCCCGAGAGCGCGCCGCCCATGGAGCGAGTGCTGTACCAGGTCAAGAGAGTTATCGTCGGGCAAGACCACCTCCTGGAGCGGATGTTAGTGGCGCTGCTGGCCCGCGGCCATTTGCTGGTCGAGGGCGTCCCCGGGCTGGCCAAAACTCTGGCCATCAAGACGTTGGCCGAAGTCATCCAGGGACAGTTCAAGCGCATCCAGTTCACACCCGACCTGGTGCCCGCCGACCTGGTGGGCACGCGCATCTACAATCAGAAGACCGGCGAGTTCAGCACCTCGCTCGGCCCAGTTTTCACCAACCTCCTGTTGGCCGATGAAATAAACCGCGCGCCGGCCAAGGTGCAGAGCGCGCTACTGGAAGTCATGCAGGAGCACCAGGTGACGATCGGCCGCGAGACCTATCGGGTGCCGGACCCGTTCCTGGTCCTCGCGACCCAGAACCCGATCGAGACCGAGGGCACTTACCCGCTGCCTGAAGCCCAGGTAGATCGCTTCATGATGAAGGTGGTGATCGGTTATCCCACCGACCAGGAGGAGTTTATCATCGTGGAGCGCATGACAGGCGCGCCGGCCACTACCGGCAGCGTTATGTCCACAGACCAATTGCTCGAGATGCAGCGCGAGACGGACCGGGTTTACGCCGACCCGGCGCTGATGGAATATGCGGTGCAGCTTGTCGCCGCGACCCGCCGCCCGGCCGCGTTCGGGCTGGACGACGTGGCTCATTACATCTACTATGGAGCCAGCCCGCGCGCCTCGATCAATCTGATCCTGACGGCGCGCGCGCTGGCGCTCCTACGCGGTCGCGGCTACGTTCTGGTGCAGGACATCAAAGATATGGTTTTGGACGTCCTGCAACACCGCCTGATCCTGTCGTACGAGGCGCTGTCGGACAACGTAACAAGCGACATGATCCTGGGGCGCGTTCTCGAGCAAGTGCGCGCGCCCTCTCAACCGTTGCGCCAACGAGCCGATGCGAACGCCAGCGTCAGCGCCTGAGCGCATCCTCCAGCGGCTCGACTGGCAGGTGATCCGGCGACTGGACGGCATCCTGCAGGGCGATTACCGCAGCCTGTTCTATGGCTATGGCCTGGACCTGGCCGATCTGCGCGAGTACCAGCCGGGCGACGATATTCGTTACATCGACTGGAACGTCACCGCGCGCATGGCTGTGCCCTATATCCGCCAGTACTACGAGGAACGCGAGATCACCGCCTGGTTCCTGCTGGATCTCAGTCCCTCGGTCGATTTTGGCCCTGCCGACAGCCTCAAACGTGATGGACTGGTAGATTTCGTGGCGGTCCTGGCGCGGCTGTTGACCAGACATGGTAACCGGGTGGGCGCGATCCTCTACGACAGCCAGATCGAGCGCATCATCCCGCCGGGCAGCGGACGCCTGCATGTCCTGCGCATGATCGACGATCTCGTCAATCAACCGCGGCTGCCGGCCGCGCCGTTTACTGACTTGAGCATCTTGCTCGACACCGCCCTGAACATCGTCCGCCGGCGTTCGCTGGTTTTCGTCGTCTCGGACTTCATCAGCGTGCCAGGTTGGGAACGCCCATTGGGCGTATTGAACCGACGGCATGAGGTGCTGGCGGTGCGGCTGTGGGACCCGCGTGAGCAGGAGCTGCCTGATATCGGATTGGTGCCGATGGCGGACGCCGAGACGGGCGAGCTGCTCTGGGTAGATACGCACGACCGCAAGTTCCGGCAGCGCTTCCAGGAAGCTGCGGCGCGCCGGCAGGCGGCGCTCGAGACGAGTTTCCGTCACTCCGGGGTGGACGTACTGGCGCTTTCGACCGAAGCGGACCTCGTCCGGGAGATTGCCGAGTTTGCCGGCCGGCGCCGCCAGAAAAAGCACATCGCCAGCCCTGCGCCCACGCGCAATCCGCGAATCGCGGTGTGAGGTAATATGGAGTTCACCTGGCCTCAGATGCTCTGGGGATTGTTACTTATCCCTGCGCTGGTGGTCGGCTACGTCTTGTTGCAGCGTCGCCGCCAGCGCTACGTCATACGTTATGCAAGCCTTTCGCTGGTCAAGGATGCCCTTGGCCGCGGACCGGGCTGGCGGCGCCACGTTCCGCCGGCGCTTTTTCTCCTCAGCCTGGCCGTCATGCTCTTCGCGCTTGCTCGCCCGGTGCGGTACGTGACTCTGCCAGCGGAAGAGGGAACGGTCATTCTGACCATGGACGTCTCGGGAAGCATGCGGGCGGGCGACATCAACCCCACCCGGCTTGAAGCAGCTAAAGCTGCGGCCCGCGCGTTTGTCGACAAGCAACCCCCGGGCGTGAAGATCGGCGTGGTGGGCTTCAGCGACAACGCCTTCCTGATCCAGGCGCCGACCAACGAGAAGGCCGCGGTCACCGCCGCGATCGACCGCCTCGTGCCGCAGCGCGGCACAGCCATCGGCTCGGCGCTGCTTACCTCGCTGGATGCGATCTTTCAGAGCGCTGTCAGTGAGGGTGACCCGTCCGGTCAGGCGCAGTCAAACCAGCCGACCCCCACGCCGGTGCCCCTGCCCAAGGGTGTCTACGAGCCGGCGATCATCGTCTTGCTGAGCGATGGCCAGAGCAACCGCGGGCCGCGCCCACTGGACGTGGTGGGCCAAATCGCGGCGCGCGGCGTGCGCGTCTTCACGATTGGCCTGGGCAGCGCGCAAGGGGTCGTCCTGCGGAATTTCGGGCGCTCGATGCGCGTTCAGCTTGACGAAGCTACGTTGAAAGCAATCGCCCAGGCTACCGACGGGCAATACTATAACGCGTCCACCACCACTGACCTGCAGGCCATCTATCGGAACCTTAACACGCAACTTGTGTTTCGCAGGCAGCAGACCGAGATCACTGCCTTGTTTACCGGGGCGGCCCTGGTGCTCGCGCTGGTCGCCGCGGCCCTATCGCTGTTCTGGTTCAGCCGGATATTGTGAAAGAGCCGGTTAGACTTGACGGCGCGCCCCAGTTAGGCTATCATCGGGCGGTCGCGTGCCATGTTTTGGTCCGGGCCCGTGGCCTAGCGGGAAGGCGTCTCCCTTGCACGGAGAAGATCGCCGGTTCGAATCCGGCCGGGTCCACTGACGAACAGAGCGCTCCCCCAGCGAGCGCTCTGTTGCATTAAATGAGCTGATGAGAGCAATCGGCCGAATTTGACAGGTTAGCCGCTTTTTGGTATCCTCTCTCCCGTCAGTCACGAACGTTGCGAAAGCGCATGCGGGTGTAGTTCAGCGGTAGAACGCCTCCTTGCCAAGGAGGAGGTCGTGGGTTCGAATCCCATCGCCCGCTCTTTTTCCCTGAGCTGGAAGCCGAAGGCTGGGAGGGACCGGCTAGGCTTCCGGTTTTTGTTTGGGCCGAGGTAGCTCAGTTGGTAGAGCACGCGACTGAAAATTGCGGTGTCCCCAGTTCAAGTCTGGGCCTCGGCACCATCTGATCTGTCCGGGCATTCGGGGGTCGTCTAAAGGCAGGACAGGAGCCTTTGGAGCTCCTTATCGGGGTTCGAATCCCTGCCCCCGAGCTGGTGTTGCTGAAACGAGTACGCTCCTTCACTCCACCTGCTGCACTTGATATGCAACCGAAGACGTGGTGGCCTTAGCTCAAATGGCAGAGCATCTGGTTGTGGCCCAGAAGGTTGAGGGTTCAAGCCCCTTAGGCCACCCTTAGGCGCAGAAGTGCCCGGTCTCTCTCTATTACAGAAGGCCGGGCATTGTTGCTTTAAAATGTCACGATATAGCGAAGCTGGGATTGGCAAATTGCACCGCGTACTGGTTCTTAACGCTACCTATGAACCGCTGAGTATCGTATCCGTTCAGCGGGCCATCGTGCTGCTCCTAAAAGAAAAGGCCGAGATGGTTGAGAGCGCCGAAGAACGCTTGCACGCCGCGTACGCCAGTCTGCCGGTGCCCCTCGTCATTCGCCTGGTTTACTACGTCCGCATTCCCCGCCCGATTATGCTGGCCCCGAGCCGCCGCAGCGTCATGGCGCGTGATAACTTCACCTGCCAGTATTGCGGCGCCACGCCCGGACGTGCAGTCCTGACGCTTGACCATGTCTTGCCGCGCAGCCGCGGCGGCCAGACAAGCTGGGATAATGTCGTGACCGCCTGCCGGCCGTGCAACGTGCGCAAGGGCAACCGCACGCCGGAAGAGGCCATGATGCTCTTGCGCCACCAGCCCGCCCGTCCCAACTACCTGGCTTTCCTGTTGCTCTCGGGTTCGGGAGCGCGTGAGGTGTGGGGAAAATACGCTTTCGCCGAGTGAGGGCGGCAAACGCGGGCCGCAATCAGCAGAGGAAGGCTAGCGCTATGGCGTTATGGCGCTATGGCGTCATAGCGTTAAAGAAAGACAGGGGGCGGATGTTATCCCGTCCCCTGTCCCCTGCGCCGTAGCATTACCTACTGAATGAACCGAGGTGATGCTACGGCACAACGCATGGTACTATCAGACATTAGCATCACCTCCTCGGTTTAGGATGGCATATTTGTGGCTTTTGAGGAGTTTCCCAGCCTCGCCAAGCTTTCACCCGGCTCACCTTCACGTCATCCAACGTGTTCCTCACAAGCAAGTGTATTATCGCTGATAAGGTGTGATCTGTCAAGTAAGAGCGCACCCAACAATTGAAAGCCGCTACCTGGCGGCAGCGGCTTTCATCCACTCTGCGATCGGCCTAAGGAAGCAACGAGGTCTGCGGCGCTTCAGAAAAATCGCTAACACAAACCGGAAAAGGTGCCCGTCCTTGGTCATCTCCCCGGGCTGCCTCGCACCGGACCGCAAAGGGTGGGGCTATATCGGGCCCACCTGGGTGTTGGTGGCTTTTCAACCACGGGGCATAATATACGTCGCTTCCTGCGCTATGTCAAACCGAACAGAGAAGCGATGGGGAGCGAGCTTACAGTCACAATGATGAGCGGGCCGCCATCATCCCCGTGGGAGACGAGATGGACGAAAGAATATATCCCTTAACATTTACCCCGGCCTTGCGTGATTACATTTGGGGCGGGCGTCACCTCGAGACACTTTACGGCCGGCAGTTGCCACCCGGCATCGTTGCCGAGAGCTGGGAGATCTCTGGCCATCCTAACGCGCCGACCTCGGCCGACGCCGGTTATTGGAAAGGCCATCCCCTGCCCGAGATCCTGGCGGAACTGGGCAGCGACCTCGTCGGCGACCGTGCCGCGTGGGCGCTGAAACGCAAGAAGTTTCCCCTCCTAATCAAGCTGCTCGACGCCAACCAGAACCTGTCGGTCCAGGTGCACCCCGATGACGAGTATGCCTTGGAACATGAGGGCGGCGAACTGGGCAAGACCGAAATGTGGTATTTCCTGCATGCCGAGCCCGGCGTGGAGATCATCCTTGGCGTCAGACCGGGCACGACCGCGGCGGATTTCCGCCACGCGCTCAGGACCGGACACCTGGACGCAGTTCTCCACCGCCTAGCGGTACGCGCCGGGCAGGCTGTCGCAGTGCCGGCCGGCATGGTTCATGCGCTTCTGGCGGGAACCGTCGTGACCGAGATTCAGCAGAATTCCGATACCACCTACCGCTTATACGATTGGGGTCGACTGGGGCCGGACGGCGAGCCCCGCCCTTTGCACATTGAGAAGGTGTTGGATGTGATCAATTTCCGGGCCCAGGGCACGATCGCCACGCCGCAAGCGCTCTCCGAACTGCCCGAGCTGTCAGAGATGGAGCTGGTACGCAACCAGTATTTTGTGGTCGAAGAGGTCAGCCTGGCAGCGGGCGCGGCTTTCTTCGGCGCCTGCGATGGCTCGACGATGGAAATCTGGGGCTGTGTGTCGGGCGAGGCGGCTGTCGAGTGGAAAGGCCGGGCGGTAGAATTGCCCGCCATCCGTTACGCCATTCTGCCCGCCGCGCTGGGCGAGTTCCAGATCATGGCCCGCTCGGCGTGCACCTGCCTGCGAGTGTATCTTCCGCGCAGTTGAGAGGCGAGATAACCACGTAACAGCGGCTCCATGCGCTCAGATCCGTCACTGGGTGCGTGGAGCCGCTGTCTATGTGCGTGATCAACGTTGCGGCTTGAGGATGATGCAGCTCAAGGGCGGCAGGGTGACCTCGATCGAATACGACTGGCTCTGCCAATTCAGTTCTTGCGCTTGCAGGCCCAGGCCGTTGCCTACGTTGCTGCCATAGTAGTATTGCGAGTCGCTGTTCAACACTTCCTTATAGGTGCAGTTTTCCGGCACACCCAGCCGGTACCCTTCACGAACCACCGGAGTGAAGTTGCAGGCCACGATCACGAAGTCTTGCTTATTCTTTGCCAGCCGTATGTACGACAGCGCGCTGTGTTCCCAATCGTTCGGGTCGATCCACTGGAACCCCGTCCAATCATAATCCAGTTCCCACAGAGCCGGTTCAGCTTGGTAGAAACCGTTCAGATCAGACATCCAGCGCAGAAGTTTCTGGTGTGGCTCGTATTGCGTCAGATGCCAGTCCAGGCTATTGTTCTCGTTCCACTCCATCCATTGCCCGAAGTCCTGCCCCTGGAAGAGCAGTTTCTTGCCCGGATGTGTCCACATGAAGCCCAGGTAGAGCCGCACATTGGCGAACTTCTGCCACATGTCGCCGGGCATCTTATCCAGGAGCGAACGTTTGAGATGTACTACTTCGTCGTGCGAGATCGCCAGGACGAAATTCTCGCTGAAGGCATACATCAGGCCAAAGGTCAGCTTCTGGTGGTGGTACTTCCGATGGATCGGGTCCTTGCTCATGTAGTCCAGGGTATCGTGCATCCAGCCCATGTTCCATTTGAATGTGAAGCCCAGGCCACCCAGGTAAGTCGGCCGGCTGATCATGGGGAAGGCGGTGGACTCCTCGGCAATCGTCACCGCACCCGGATGCTCTGCATACACCAACTCATTCATGCGGCGGAGCAGGGAGATGGCTTCCAGGTTCTCCCGGCCGCCGTACTGGTTAGGCAGCCACTCGGTGCGCGCGTAATCGAGGTAGATCATGGCTGCGACGGCATCGACACGCAGCCCATCGATGTGGTACTTATCGAGCCAGAACAGAGCGCTGTTAAGAAGGAACTGGCGCACCTCGTTGCGCCCATAGTTGAAAACCTTGGTACCCCAGTCCTTGTGCTCGCCGATCCGGTCATCCGCATACTCGTAGAGCGCGCTGCCGTCGAAGTTGACCAGCCCGTAGTCGTTCTTGGGGAAGTGCGCCGGCACCCAATCCACAATCACGCCGATGCCGTTCTGATGAAGATGATCGACGAAATACTGGAAATCGTCCGGGTTGCCGAAGCGACTGGTGGGCGCAAAGAACCCGGTCACCTGGTAGCCCCAGGAGCCGTCGAAAGGGTACTCGGTGATAGGCAGCAATTCGACGTGGGTATAGCGCTCTTGCTTGACATAGTCACATAGCTTCTCGGCAAGGTCGCGATAGCTCAGGTAACCATTGCCTTCTGGGACGCGCATCCAGGAAGCCAGGTGTACTTCGTAAATGGACATGGGCCCCTCAAGCAGGTTACTTTGGGCCCGTTGTGCCATCCATGCTCCGTCCTGCCAGGCGTGTTTGTCGATATTCCAGACCACTGAAGCCGTTTTTGGCCGCATCTCGCTGTAGAAGGCCTGGGGATCGGCCTTGAGGAGGACGGTGTCGTACTGCGTCTTGACCTCGTATTTGTAGACGGTGCCCTCGTCCAGGCCCGGCAGGAACAGCTCCCATACCCCCGTGCCGCCGCGCACCCGCATGGGGTTGCGCCGGCCATCCCAGCCGTTGAAATCGCCGACGACGCTTACCCGCAGTGCGTTCGGCGCCCAGACGGCGAACAGGACACCCTTCACACCGGTGACTTCCATGACATGCGCGCCCAGTTTCTCGTACGCATGGTAGTGGTTGCCTTCGCCGAAGAGGTACAGGTCCAGGTCACCCAGCAGCGGCGGAAAGGCATACGGGTCCAGTTCCTCTCGCCACTCCCCGTCTTTGCCAAGCACGCGCAGCTTATACGGGAAGATGCTGCTCTGGCCGGGGAATTGGGCCTCGAAGAAGTCGGTGCCTTCCTGCCGTTCCAGCGGCTGGGGTTCCAGCGCCGTGCTGCCGTCTGTCTGTGGCACCACCCAGGCTTCCTCGGCAGAGGGTAGGAAAGCACGCACCGAGATGGCAGGCGCGCCGTTCAGATCGACAACGTGCGGGCCAAGGACCTCGGACGGATCGTGGTGATAAGCATAGACGATCCTATAAAGCTGGTCCTGAGGCACAGTGAACTGCATGGTCGGCTCCTCTGCGCATCAAAAGCGGCGACTCGCAAACAACCCAAAATACTGGACGCCGGCCGCCCAGGTTGACTCGTTCATCAACTGAATTGTAGCCCAATTGCCGGGAAGCGACAAGCACAAACGCGGCCCCTTATTCTGCTCACGTACCCGGTTCATGTACAATGGGGCTTCGGCGATACCTGGAGGGAATTGGAGTAGCTCCCATGGTCAATACCCATTACAGACCGTTCTTGCGCCGGCTGGCCCGGCGCGTTTTCGTACATACTGCGCTGGGCGATGTCACCGGCCGCACGTTCTTCGAGATCGCTCTGATCGTAGCCGGCGCAGGCCTGATGGCCCTTTCGGTGGATATGTTCCTCGACCCTAACAACGTGGTACCTGGCGGCTTCACCGCGTTGGCCATGTTCGCTAACCGCTGGTGGGGCTGGCCGGTCGGCGTGACCCTTCTCGCCCTCAACCTGCCGTTCCTGATCCTGGCCATGCGCCTGCTCGGCGCGCAGTTCGGCCCAAAGACCCTTTTTGCCGCAGCCATCTGTTCGCTCGCCATCGATCTTTTAAGGCCGCTTCTGCCTGTCGTCCAAGGTGAGCCTATGCTATACACCCTCTACGGTGGGTTGCTATATGGGCTCGGCCAGGGGCTGGTATTTCGCGCCAACGCGACCTCAGGCGGCACAGGAATACCGGCGAAACTCCTGGAGCACTTCCACGGCACACGTATGTCGACCTCGCTCCTGGCGATGGATGTCGTCATTCTGGGGCTGGCCGCGCGCTTCTTCGGCCTGGCGCCGGCCCTCTACGCCCTGATCATGGCCTGGGTCACAAACCGCGTCATCGATTTCCTCGAGACGGGCGTAACTGCCGCCACGACTGCCTTTATCGTGACAGGCAATCCGACCACTGTTCGCCAGGACATCCTGAATGATATGGGGCGCGGCGTAACCTTACTGCGAGCCGAGGGCGGCTATACGGGCACCGAGCGGCTCGTGCTCTTCACCGTCGTCAACAATCGGGAGGTATCGGCCTTGCGCGAGATCGTCAGCCAGGCTGATCCGGACGCCTTCATGGTGGTCAGCCCCAGCCACGAAGTCCTCGGCGAGGGCTTCAAGCCGCTCACCCGCAGCCGCCGGACATAAACCAGGCCCGTTTTTCGCACCCAAAATCGATCATAAATTGTTGACCGGGCGGCGGGAAGCGTAGTATAATAGCAGCGCGACCGACCCCAGTGGGGCGGACAGCCGGTGCTCAGTCAGTGTTTAGTCATTTATAGCACAACAGTGTCGCTTGGATCGCTGTGACGTCCCAGATCTGAAGGACGGCGACCGAGACGGCCGGATAATGCAGTTCCTGCGCTGCCAGTTTGCTTTCCGCGCCTCTCGGTTCTCTCGACCGGGGGGCGTTTAGTTTAGGGAGGCATGTATGGCAGGTAAGAAGGTTTCGATCATCAGCTTGCACGAGAAGAAACAACGCAGCCAGCCGATTTGCATGATCACGGCTTACGATTATCCCAGCGCGCTGGCGGCTGACCGGGCCGGCGTCGACACGATCCTGGTAGGCGACTCGCTGGCGATGGTGGTGCTGGGCCACGAATCCACCGTGCAGGTGACCATGGACGAGATGCTGCATCACTGCCGGGCAGTCCGCCGGGGGGTGCAGAATGCCTACCTGATCGGCGACATGCCTTTCATGTCTTACCAGGCCGAGCGCGGAGAAGCGATCCGCAACGCGGGGCGCTTCATCAAGGAAGCCGGCATGGACGCAGTGAAGTTGGAGGGCGGGCGCGAGGTGGCCGGCACAGTGCGCGCGATCAACGACGCCGGTATATCCGTCGTCGGCCACATCGGCTTCACTCCTCAGTCGGTAGCCAAGCTGGGCGGTAACCGGGTGCAGGGCAAAACCGCCGCCGCCGCACGCCGGCTGTACGAAGACGCGCAGAGCCTGCAGGAAGCCGGCGCGGTGATGCTTGTGCTGGAAATGGTGCCCGACCGTCTGGCCGAATACATCACCTGCCATCTGAGCATTCCTACCATCGGCATCGGCGCCGGCCCGGCCTGCGATGGGCAGGTGCTGGTGCTCCACGATATGCTGGGCTTGTTCGATCGCTTTACGCCGCGCTTCGTCAAGAAGTACGCCGACCTGGGCGGCGAGATGCAACGTGCGTTGTCCGCCTATCGTGAGGACGTGGCCGAGCGACGCTTCCCCGCGGCGGAGCACACCTTCAGTATGGAAGACGCGGCGTGGGAAGAGTGGATGCGCGAGATGGAGCCGGACAAAGGGTAACCATGCGTGTTGTCGTCCTGGGTACGGGGGCGTTGGGCTGCCTGTTCGCGGCACACCTGGCAGCGCATGCCGAATTATGGATGTTGGGCACCTGGGCCGAGGCGCTGGCTGCAGTCGAGCGTGAGGGCATCTGCATCCAGGAGGGCGAGCGCAGCTGGCAAACCAGGGTGCAGGCGACCGGTGATCCCGACGCCGTGCCGCCGGCGGATGTGGCAATCCTGGTCGTGAAAAGCCACCAGACGGAACGCGCCGCCGCCTGGGCAGCCCGCTGCCTGGGCGCCTGCGGCCTCGCCATCAGCCTGCAGAACGGGCTGGATAACGGCAGCAAGCTGGCGGCGGCGGTCGGAGAAGGGCGGAGTACCATTGGCGTGACCTTCGAGGGCGCGACGGTGCTGGCACCCGGCCAGGTGCGCCACGCCGGGCGCGGACCGACGCTTATCGGCGAGACCCCGGCTACGGCGCCGGGCGTAGCGCGGCTGGTCAAGCTCCTGCAGCAGGCGGGCTTCGAGGCCCAGGCAACCGCGGAGATCGAGGCTATAGCCTGGGGCAAGGCGGTGGTCAATGCGGCGATCAACCCGCTCAGCGCGCTGCTGGGGGTCAGCAACGGCGAGTTGCTGGCGAACGCCGACAGGAGATCGCTCCTGGCAACGTTGGCTCAGGAGGCGGCAGCCGTGGCAGCCGCGCACGGGTTGGCGTTGCCTTTCTTTAACCCGGTCGCACGTGTCGAGCAGGTTTGCCGCGCCACCGCGCTCAACCACTCTTCCATGTTGCAGGACGTAGAGCGCGGCCGCCCTACGGAGATCGACAGCATCAACGGCATTATCGTAGCAGAGGGCAAGCGCCTGAATGTCGCTACACCGGCCAACGAGACCGTGTGGCGACTGGTGAGAGGAAGGTAAGAACTTATGCAGGTCGTACAAAGCGTCGCCGATGTTCGCCGTATCCATCTTGAACTGGGCGGCAGCTGGGGCCTGGTCCCCACCATGGGGTATTTGCACGCAGGCCATGTCTCACTCGTCGAGCGGGCACGCGCCGAGAATGACCACGTCGCGGCCTCCATCTTCGTGAATCCGACCCAATTCGGCCCTAACGAAGACCTGGCCGCCTACCCGCGCGACCTGGCGCGCGATCTCAGCTTACTGGAAGCGGCCGGCACGGACTTGGTCTGGACGCCACCCGTCGAGGAAGTCTATCCGGCAGGCTTCCAGACCTACGTGACGGTGGAGGAAGTCACCAAACCGCTCGAGGGCGCAGCCCGGCCCACCCATTTCCGAGGCGTCGCGACGGTGGTTGCCAAGTTGTTCAACGTCTTCCAGCCCGACCGGGCCTACTTCGGGCAGAAAGATGCCCAGCAGGTGGTGGTCCTCCGGCAGATGGCGCGCGACCTGGACTTCCCACTCGAGATCGTGGTCTGCCCCATTCGCCGCGAGGCGGACGGCCTGGCCCTTTCTTCACGCAATACCTACCTAACGCCGGAGCAACGCGCGGCGGCTCCCGTTCTATTCCGGGCGCTGTGTGCGGCGCAAGAAGCGTGGCTGGCCGGCGAGCACGACGGCGAGGGCCTGCGCCGGGTCATGCGGGATGTGCTGGCGCGGGAGCCCCTGGCCCGGCCAGACTACGTCAGCGCCGCCAATCCGCAGACCCTAGTCGAGCTGGGCGACGCGCGCCGAGGGGTCCTCTTGTCGATGGCGGTACGTATCGGCAAGGCCCGGCTGATCGACAATTTGCTGTTAGCTCAGGAGGCATGATGTTTCGGACTTTTATGTTCGCCAAGATCCACCGCGCGACGGTGACCGGGGCTAATGTGAACTATGTCGGGTCGATCACTATCGACGCCGAGCTGCTGGCCGCGAGCGGGATACGCCCTTACGAGCGCGTGCAGATGGTGGATGTGGACAATGGCGAACGGCTGGAGACGTATGCGATCGCCGGTGCGGCGGGTAGCGGCGTGATTGAGCTCAACGGCGCGGCTGCCCGCCTGGTGCAGGTCGGCGACAAGGTCATCATCATGGCCTACGCCCAGGTCGCCGAGCCCCTGCCCGACGACTGGGCGCCCGTGGTGCTGCTGATGGACTAGCATAACCGCGTCAGCGAGCTGCGCCACGCCGAGCTGGCTGGCGAAATGTGCTGCTGCTAGAAAGAGCTTTGAGCGACGGGCGACGGAGGAGCGCATGTTACTTGCAGTCGACATAGGCAATACCAATATCACGCTGGGCATCTTCAAGGATGAAGAGTTGTGCGCTCACTGGCGCCTGGCGACTGTTCACGAGCGCATGCCCGATGAATACGGCGTCCTGCTGTTACAGCTTTTCGCGCATCGCGGCGTCCGCCCCGAGGACATCTCCGGCGTGGCCGTTGCCAGCGTCGTGCCTGCTCTCACCGGCGTGTTCCGCGAGCTGAGCCAGGCGTATCTGAGTCAGGAGGCGCTGATCGTGGACGCGGGGGTAAAAACGGGCGTGCGCATCCGCTATGAAAACCCGCGCGACGTGGGCGCCGACCGGGTGGTAGACTGCGCCGCGGTGCAGCATAAGTACGGCGGGCCGGCTTGCGTCGTGGACTTCGGGACGGCGACCACCTTTGACGCCATCTCGCGCGAGGGCGAATACCTGGGCGGAGCGATCGCCCCTGGCATTGGCATTGCCGCCGAGGCGCTCTTCGCGCGCGCTTCCAAGCTCTACCGCGTGGAGATCGCCCCCCCGCCGCGTGTGATCGGCTCCAACACGGTGATGGCCATGCAGTCGGGCATCTTCTTTGGTTACGTGGCCCTGGTAGAGGGTCTGGTGGCGCGCTTCCGCCGCGAGCTAGGCGAAGATATGAAAGTCATCGCCACCGGCGGCCTGGCCGAGAAAGTGGCGCTTGAGACAAAGGCGATCCAATACGTCGATCCGTGGCTCACTCTCGATGGCCTGCGTCTGGTCTATGCCATGAACAAATAGACCGGCTAGGCGTAGGGGAACGCCCAGTGTCCCGGGCCATGCCGGGCATCGTAGATCCGCAGAGCGTCCCATAGGTCCGCAAGCATCTCCGCAGGCTGCTCGCGCATCCACCAGAGGAAATCGGACGTCCACGGCAGGGCTGTCAGTACCGAGCGACGGAACAGCTCTGCCGTCACTCCCCCGGCGGCCAGCAATCCTGATTCGACAAATCCTCGGTCGACTTCGGCCAGATCGTAGGCCACGCGGCGGATCTCGGCCTGCCAGCCGGCCTCGTTGCCCTCCAACCAGGTATAGCTGGCACGCGTGTCCCCATCATAACACGCGCCCACCGAACCATCGTTAACCACCTGCCAGCGCCCCAGCCGGCGGACCATCGGAAAATTGGTGTGCCCATCAGCGACCGTCTCCTCGGCCACATTGGCCAGGTGGCCGGCTGCCCATTCCTCAGTGCCATCCGGCCGGAAACCGATGAAGAAGTTGCCCGGCACGCCGTGGAACAGGCGCGGGGGCGGGGCGCCCGCCAGGTGAGGGTTCAGCTCGAGCGGCAACTCCTGCAGACAGGTCAGGTGGCGGCCTGACAGGTGCTCGCGCGTCCACCATAAGGTCTCGTAGCGCTCCCGGTTGGCATAGCGCGGCTCCATGCGCGGCGTATCAAGCTGCAACACCGCATCGTCGTGATTACCCAACAGCATCGGCCAGCCGGCATCGATCAACAGGTCCATCACCTCGGCAGTCCACGGACAACCGTTGGTCATGTCGCCAAGCACATAGACCGCATCGGGTCGCCTGGAAGCGAGTTCGGCAAGCACTGCCTTGAGAGCGGGCAGGTTACCGTGTATGTCGGACAAAAGCGCGACTGAAGGCATACCGTGATTATAGCGCAGCGCATCAAGCGCCAGAGGAAAAAAGGCAGGCCCGACAACGCCGGGCCTGCCCAGGTCCTTTGCCTTATAGCCCGCAAGCTAGAGTCGTTCTATGAACTGGCTGACAGGTCCCCGCAATCCCGCCGCCCAGCCTCGCTCCATGCCCGTGCGAGTTACCAGTCCCACGAACTCACCAGCGCAGTCGACGACGGCCAGGGCCGCGTACTGCGAGCTCATCAAACGATCGAAAGCCAGGTGGGCGGGTGTATCAGCCAACAACACCGGCACCTGGGGATCGAGCCGGACGGCCTGCGCCGCCTTCTCTCGCTCCACCGCTTCCTGTCCTTCGGCGCCCGCGCCGGTGAAAACAAACAGCGCAACCACCGCCAGGAAGATGTTGGCCGTCAGGATGCCGGTCACGCCGAAGAGGATGGCAAACAGGCGCCCACCGGCCACCGCCAGCTTGGTGGCCCGCACATAGGGAAGCTTCATGGCCAGCAGGGCCCGCAGCACGCGACCACCGTCCATCGGAAACGCCGGCAGCATGTTGAACACAAACAGCGAAACGTTGACCATGAACAGGAAGGTGACGAAGTTCAACAGACCGGGGACGGTTAGAGAGGGCAGGCCCAGTTCGCCGGTAGTCATGGCGTTCAAAGCCATGCCGCCCAGCAGCAAGGGCCCAGTCAGCAGCACGAGGGCCAGGTTCACGGCCGGGCCGGCCAGGGCCACAACCAATTCCTGAACTGGCGCCTCGGGCATGTGACTCAGGCGCGCCACGCCGCCGATCGGCAGCAGGATGATGTCGTGCACCGAAATCCCGTAACGCTGAGCGACCAGAGAGTGCCCCAGTTCGTGCATTACGACTATCACGAAGAGGACAAGCGTCAGAAACACACCGTACAGTGCTCCAGTCCAGCCGCCATTGCTCCAGAGAAAGCCACCCCACAACAGCGCTAGAACAAAAGTGGCGTGCACTTTTATGTCAATGCCAAAGATGGTAAGCAGCCGCCACGACCATCGCATCACAACCTCCCAACACTCCGCCGTTACCATAGACCCCGGGTGATGTGACCGCAGTAGTTCGGCTTCCGTTCCGCGCCCCATAGGTGGTATACTGTAGCGTACGTCGTAACGTACGCCATCCCGATGTTGACTCTCGCGCAAAGGATCGTGATGCTAGCCGTCGCGGCTGATCTGCTGACTTTCTCCAGGCTGATTGCGGCCGGGATAATGCTCTGGCTGGGCCTGCAGGGACCGCAGACTCTTCCCTGGGCAATCCTGGTGGCCGTGCTGGCCTGGACGACCGACCAGCTCGACGGCTGGGCTGCGCGCCGTGCCAGCACGCCGACTCACCTGGCTCCGGCCGACTTTGCGATAGACAGCGCACTCTACGCCTGCACGCTGGCTTACCTGGTCATGACGGGTTTTGTACCGGCTGCACCGGCAATCGCTTTTGTCGTGCTGGCGCTGGGCCTCTGGTTGATTTACCGCCGCAAGGCGATCGCCATCCTGTGCGTGCGGCTGATCGACCTGCTGAGCGCGCTGGTCATCTTCAAACACAAGCCGCTGATAGGGGCGCTGCTGGTAGGATGGGTAGTCGTTCTGGCCATCCTCTATCGCCGTCGTTTGATGGAGCGTGTACCACTCTGGTTGGCGGAACTCGCTCACCTGGTGGGTTGGAACGGTGCGCACAGCGGGAAGACTCGCTAGGCTACGGAGAATAGAATGCTTTATGTCGGGCAGCGAGCCTGGAGCCGGCCGCACGCCAGCGCACTGGCAGTGGCCGTTCTTTTGCTCGCCTCGGTCACTTTGGCCGGTTGCCGCCGGAGCGCGCCCGTTGCCCCGACGCCGGCCCCTACCACCACCGCCACCTTGCCTGAGCGGCAGGCCACGGTGCTGATTAAACCGGATGCCGGAGGAGTGGTCGCGCTGAGCAGTGGGGCCCAGGTAAACATCCCCCCGGACGCGGTCACCGGCAGCGTGCTTGTTAGCTTCCACATATCCGATAAGCCCCCGCAGGCCCCCATCCCGCGTAGCATGATCGGCTCGGCGTTCGAGTTCTCACTAGACGGCGCCGATCTGACCGGGGTTGGCCTGGTCACACTGCCTCTGCCCGCCAATGTCAACGCCGATCAGTACGACCTGGCGCCCTATCGCTGGAGCGGCCGCGCCTGGGAGCGGATGAGCGGCCGCGTCAGCGAAAGCGGCGTCCGCTTCGGCACCGACAAGCCCGGCATCTTCGCCTTGCTCGGCCAATGGCGCGGCGCCGACGTCACGGCCACCGTGACGGTCCTCAGTGTGGAGGCCGGGCGCCAGACGATCCCGGTCCAGGTTGCAGGCGAGTACCGTTACTCATCACTGCCCGCCATACAGCATGAATATACTGAGGCCAACCTGCGGCTCAAACGCGATAGCTCTGGCGGGGCAGGCCAGATCAACGGTGACGAATCGCTGGACCAGACGGTCGCCGAGACGGTGTTGTGGTTCAAGCCCGATCCGGCTCAATCCAAGGGCTTGATTGACTATTCCTATACTTTTGAGGTCTCTCCGCAGCAACTTGACGTGCCTCTGGGGGGCACGGCCCAGTTATATGCCGTGCTCACTGTGGCCGATTCCGCTGCCCCCATCCGCCGGTTCAGCAGCGCCGCACAGTATATCCAGGTGGTTCCGATTCAGGTAGTCGGGACCGACGTAGTCGGGCCGGACGTGGCAGGCGCGACCGCCGCGAATGCTCGCTGGCATGTCTTCCTGAACGGCGAAACCCTGTTTGTCCGCCCTGCCGCCCAGATGAAGCTGTCCTTGGCCGAGGCCCTGGCCCAGGGCGGCCTGGGCGAATACAAGATCGTGCTGGAAACGGAGACAGACGGCAAGTACGTGCCGGTCAGCAACGAGGTCATAGTACAGCTTGCGCTGCCCACCACGGCCACCGCGACGCCACTCCCAGTGCCCAGCGCGGGCCCAGGCGACGAGTCCACCCCGACACCGCCTGTCGGCACTGTCTCGCCATTGGGCACTATGCCCCCGACGCCTACCCGGCGCTCGCCGCCGCCTCAACAGAGCCCGACGCCGACCAGGGGCGCGGCCCTCGCAAGCGCCACTCCGGCGCTCACTGCAACGGCCACGCGCCCGGCCTGGGCCACCATTTTCTGGGCCGATAACTACACACTGGCTCCCGGCGCTTGCACGCTGTTGCACTGGCACGTGTCTGGCATTCAATCGATCCTGATCGACGGCAATCCCACAGTCGGCGACATGGACAATTTGCAGGTCTGCCCGAGCGTCACCACGAGCTACACGCTCCATATCGTGGATCAGCAGGGCCAGACGCAGGACCGGCGCGTCACGGTGGCGGTCACGACCGAAACGCCCGCGCCCGGGAGCTCGATCCAGTTCTATGCCGATCCGTTCGTCGTCACGGCCGGCAATCCGGCGATCATTTATTGGAGCGCGACCGGCGTTCAGCGCGTATGGTTCAAGCACGATGGCACGGTTGAGGGTGTAGCCGGGGTGGACCAGCGTTCCGTCACCCCGGCCACCACGACCGGTTACGAGCTCCAGGTGGAGACCGACGCGGGCACAGTGACTAAACAGACGACAGTCTACGTGCTGCCGGCCAACACAATCATCATGCACTTCTGGGCCGAGCAATACGCGCTGCAGCCTAACGGCTGCACGACTCTGCACTGGTCGGTGAGGGATGTTCAGAAGGTGTACCTGAGCGTCAACAATGGCGCCGAGGAGCGACAGGCCGGCGAGAGCAGCCGCGATCACATCTGCCCAAGCGGCAGCGCGCTCTATGAGCTCCGGGCGGTGGCCGCCGACGGTCGCTCCAGGACGATGACCGTTCTCCTGCAAGCAGGTCCTCCCGTCCCGGGCGCCAACCAGGTGTACGCGCAAGGACTCATCAGCAAGGTCGACCCGCTGACGGACGCGGACGCAACGCTGCCCGGCGACCAGCCGGGCTGGGAAGTGACCATCGACGGCGTCAATCCCATCACCAAAGGGCCAGGACCCTGCTGCCAGCAGGTTATGAAGTTAGTGCTACCACAGTACCAGGTCGCTGCGCCCGATCCGCAACCGTACGCGAGCTGGATCGACTGGCCTCTGCAGCCCGGCCAGTCAGTGGAGTTTTACGCGCTCTGCGACGCAACGCGTTGCCATCTTGCGAACAACGACAGCCGGACCTTTTATTTCAAGCAAACTTCACCTTGAGAAATCCGGCTATCAAACGGAGGCACTCATGACCCGCATCGTAGCGGATACGACGTCCGGGATTGCCCCGGACATGGCTCGGAAGCTGGACATCCCGTTGATCCCGCAGATCATCAACTTCGGGGAGGACTCATTTCGCGAGGGAGTGGATATCGACCAGGCCGGATTCATGAGCCGGCTGCGCGCGAGCAAGGCGCTGCCCAAGACGGCTGCCCCTTACCCCGGCGACTTTATCGAGGCTTTCAAGCGCTTGACCGCCAATGGCGAGAGTGTGGTCTGCATCCATCCGTCGATCGACGTGAGCGGCACGGTACGGTCGGCGTTGACCGCCAGGGAAGCCTGTCCGGGCGTTGACATCCGCATCGTCGACACCCGGACCATCGCCGGCCCCCTGGCCAGCATGGTACTGGAGGCCGATCGGGCAGCCAAAGCCGGGGCCAGCGCCGACCAGGTGGAAACGCTGCTGAACGGTATGATAAAGCGTGCCCGTATCTACTTCATGGTGGACACGCTCGAATATCTCCAGCGCGGCGGGCGCATCGGCGGAGCCGCGGCGTTGCTCGGCAGCGTTCTGCAGATCAAGCCCATCCTAACCTTCGCCGGCGGGCGGATTGACCAGTTCGAGAAGGAACGCACCAAACGGCGGGCGCTGGCTCGCATCAAAGAGTTGGTGCTGATCGAAGCGGACCGCTCGGGCCAGGCTCATGTGACCGTGATGCATGCCGAAGCCCCTGAAGAGGCGGAACAAGTCGCTGCCAGTCTCAAGGAGAGCCTGGGCAGCGCCGAGATCCTCATCATGGACCTGGTCCCGGCCATCATCACCCACGCGGGCCCCGGCGCACTCGCAGTCGGTTTCTTCACACCCGCCATTTAGTCTGGAGCTGCTCACATGGCATTGCAGGTTATCAAAGTTGATACCAATTCCCGCCGCGACGTGAACCGCTTTATCGAGCTACCATTTACTCTTTATCGGGATTGCGCCCAATGGGTGCCGCCGCTGATCGACGACATGAAAATGCAGCTAAACCGGCGCAAGTATCCCTACTACGAGCACTCGGAAGCAGACTTTTTCATCGCCGAACGTGACGGCCGGCCGGTGGGCCGCATCGCCGCCCTAAACAACACCCGCTACAACAACTATCGCAAGAGCCACAGCGCGTTCTTCTACTTCTTTGACGTTGAGAACAATCCCGAAGCCAGCCAGGCTTTGTTCCGGACCATCGAGGACTGGGCAAAGGTGCGCAAGCTGGACAAGATAGTTGGAGCCAAGGGGTTCTTGCAGGCCGATGGCATGGGAATACTGGTAGACGGGTTCGAGTACCGACCGGCCATGGGGATCCCTTACAACTTCCCGTATTACGGGGAGCTGATCGAAGCTGCCGGCTACACGCGCCAACGCGACTTTCTGTCGACCTATCTCCCCGGCCAGGCAGACTTGCCCCCCCGCCTGCGCGAAATTGCCGAGAAGATGATGGTGCGGCGCGGCTTCACCATCAAACGCTTCGCCAGCAAGAACGAGTTGCGCGCGCTGATCCCCGAGATCGTCGAAACCTACAACCAGACCTTCACCGACAACTGGGAATTCGCACCGATCACCCCCAAGGAAGCGAAGGTCATCGGCGAACGGCTACTGGCCATCGCCGACCCCAAACTAATCAAGCTGGTGATGAAGGGTGACAAGATTGCCGGCTTCCTTTTCGGGTTCCCTAACCTGTCGGACGCGATCTGCCGCAGCAAGGGCCGGCTATGGCCTTTTGGCTGGTTCTGGTTGCTGCGCGAGTTCAAACGCGCCAGGTGGATCGATCTGAACGGCGCAGGCATCCTCGCCCCATACCGCGGCCTGGGCATCAACGCGATCATGTACGTGGAGATGGAAAAGACCGTCAAAGAGGGCGGTTTCGAGCATGCCGACATGGTCCAGATGGAAGAGCACGTCCTGACTTTGAACGACGCCCAGACCATGGGCGGAAAGATCTTTAAGGTACACACGATCTACGAGAAGAGCCTGTAAACAAAATGGGAGAGCGGGAGAATGGGGAACCGGCTGTTCCCCGCTCTCCCATCGACGGTCGCCTGGCTTTCGGCAGAACCGCTCGACGTCCTACGTCACGCCGTCTCCCGGTTCTGCATCCGGCGTCTGCGGTGCGGACCATTCGGCGCGCCGGGCCAGGGCGTCTTCCGCGGCGCGTTGCGCGGCGGTCTGCTTGTTTGGTCCCTCGCCATCGCCACAGACGTACTCGCCGATGGATACCTGCACCGTGAACACCTTGGCATGGTCCGGGCCCTCGGCCTTGGTCGTGCGGTAGCGCGGCGTTGACCCGTAAGTTGCCTGCGACAACTCCTGCAGCCGGCTCTTGGGGTCCTTATCCTCGGCCTCAACCCGGGCCTCGACCAGCGTACGCTCGACGAGCGGCATAACCAGCTTCTCGACCGCCTCCAGGCCCTGGTCGAGGTAGAGAGCGCCCACCACCGCCTCGAAAGTCGCACACAACGTGCGCGAGCTTTGACGCCCGCCCGTCTCCACCTCTCCGTGTCCCATCAGCAAGAACTGCCCCAGCAACATCTGGCGCGCAAAACCCGCCAAGGTGGGCCGGCGCACCAGCACCGCCCGCAGGCCGGTCATATCGCCCTCGGTCGCTTCCGGGAAATGCCGGTAGAGATAGCCGGCCAGGAGAAAATCGAGCACCGCGTCTCCCAGGAACTCCAGGCGCTCATTATCTTCCCAGGGCAGGTCGGGATGCTCGTTAAGGAACGAGCGATGCGTCAGCGCAGTACGCAACAGCGCCAGATCCTTGAAGTCGAGGCTCCGGCGTTGCGCAAACTCCGCGACTGATAGTTCATAATCGGGCATGGTAAACTCCGGGGCGTAGTATAACATGCGCAATTGGCTTTGTCATTACCATCGGTCTCATGTATAATAATAGCGTACGGATTGACCCCAGACAGGCCTGGTCTGGGCTTTTTATTGACGCAATTGGTCGGGCTCTGCTCGACATATCATACGGGGGAGTGGCACTTGTTCGGACGATTTCGCAAGCCGGCGGAAGAACAGGCCGAAGATCAGGCAAAACTACAGGCCAGCCTGAGCAAAACCCGCCAGGGGTTCTTCGGGCGCATCGGCACATTGTTCCAGGAAAACGAAGTGACGGAAGCGACCTACGACGAGCTGGAAGAGCTGTTGATCCAGTCGGACGTCGGTATCAACACAGCGCTCGAAGTGGTCGAAAAGCTGAAAGCCAGGGTGAAGCGCGACAACCTGAAGCGCGTACAGGACGTGCGGCAGGCGCTCAACGAGGAGCTGGCGTCGCTGTTGGCCCATCCGGAACCGCTCACCATTGACGAGCCTCGCCTGCTGACCGTAGTGCTGATCGTCGGCGTCAACGGATCGGGTAAGACGACCAGCATCGCCAAGCTGGCCCAGTACTACAAGCGGCGGGGCAAGAAGGTCGTCCTGGCCGCAGCCGATACATTTCGCGCGGCCGCGATCGACCAACTCAAAATCTGGGGCGAGCGGACGGGTGTTGAGGTCATCGCCCAAGTCCCTGGCGCCGACCCCGGCGCGGTCGTCTTCGACGCCATCCGCGCCAGTCAGGAGAGCCGCCAGGGCGACCTGCTGATCGTGGATACGGCCGGGCGGCTGCACACCAAGTACAACCTGATGAAGGAACTGGAAAAGGTGCATTCGGTGTGTGCCCGCCAGGTCCATAACGCGCCGCACGAGACACTGCTGGTGCTGGACGCGACGACGGGTCAGAACGCGATCAGCCAGGCCAAGCATTTCAAGGAGGCGGTCGCGGTCAGCGGCATCATCCTGACCAAGCTCGACAGCACCGCCAAGGGCGGGATCGTCTTTGCGATTGAAAAAGAGCTCGGCGTACCGGTCCGCTTTGTCGGCACCGGCGAGAAGACCACCGATTTCGCCGAATTCGACCCGCAAGCCTTCGTAGAGGCTATCCTGGGCTGAGTCAGAAACCGAACAGAAAGAGGAGAGATCATGGACGAGGTTCGCGAACAACTAGCCACCCTTGCCGACCAGATCGACGCCATGCGGAGGCGTCTTTGACTTAGATGGCAAACGGACACAGATCGCTAAGCTAGAAGAGCAATCCGCCGACCCGGCCATTTGGGGTGACCAGCAAGCAGCCAAGGTGGTCATGCGCGACCTGGCGGACCTGCGCGAGCAGGTCGGCACCTGGGACAAGCTGCAGCAAGACGCGGCCGACACGCGCGAGTTACTGGAAATGGCGGCCGAGGCCGAGGACGAAAGCATCCTTGCCGAGGTGAGCGCCGAGGCCGAGAAACTGCGCAAGCGCTACGATCAGCTCGAATTCCAGTTAGCGCTGGGCGGCCGGTACGATCGCAGCGCTGCCATCCTGACAATCCACGCCGGCGCAGGGGGCACCGAGGCGCAAGACTGGGCCTCGATGTTGCTGCGCATGTTCCTGCGCTGGGCCGAGCGCAAGCGCTACGAGACTGAGATCACCGATCAGTTGGAAGGCGAAGAGGCGGGCATCAAGACGGTCACCGTGGAGATCCACGGACCTTGGGCGTACGGCTACCTCAAGTCGGAGCGCGGCGTGCACCGGCTGGTACGCATCAGCCCCTTCGATGGGTCAGCCCGGCGCCACACATCCTTTGCCCTGGTCGAAGTCGTACCCGTCCTGGACGATGACATCGAGATCGACATCCGGCCCGAGGATGTCAAGATGGACGTTTATCGCTCGGGCGGCGCCGGCGGGCAGCACATGCAGAAGAACTCGACGGCCGTCCGGCTGACGCACCTTTCCAGCGGGATCGTCGTGACCTGCCAGAACGAGCGCAGCCAGTTGCAGAACCGGGAATCGGCCATGCACGTGCTGCGTGGTAAACTATATGATATCGAGCTGCAGAAACTCGAAGCCGAACAGGCCCGCTTGAAGGGCAAGCATGTGGATGCAGGCTGGGGCAACCAGATCCGCTCCTACGTCCTGCACCCTTACCAGATGGTCAAGGACCTGCGCACCGAGGTAGAGACCAGCAACACTGGTGGCGTCCTCGACGGCGACCTCGATGCCTTCATGGAAGCCTGGCTCAAAAACCAGGTCGGGACGAGGGACGGGGACGGCAGCAATTAGGCTTTCGCAGGCGGAAACCGGGCTTCTGCGAGGAACCCGGTTTCCGCCTGTTTTGTTTATTCCTCTAGCACTACGATCTCCCCCTGCAGCTCGCGCCCGCGCACGTGGAGCAGGGCCAGGCTGGCTGCCAGGCTGAAACGGCGCGGCCCCGCGCTGCCAGGATTGAGATACAGCACTCCGCCGCGCTCCTTGACGGACGCCTGATGCGAGTGCCCGCTGACGACAGCGCTGAAACCGCCCCCTGCCGGGTCAATGTCAATCTCGTGCAGATCGTGCAGCACATAAAGAAAGACGTCGCCCGCCAGGACCACCCGTGTCACCGGTAGATCCTCGTTCCATAGCTCGCGGTCTACATTGCCGCGCACGGCCATCACCGGCGCCACCGTGCGCAGTCCTTCAAGCACTTCCAGCTTGCCGACGTCGCCCG
>Ga0209746_1000332_pt1 | contig 25122 bp, 18 predicted proteins | sample BarGraNGADG00211_3_FD_184496 | JGI IMG/M metagenome (GOLD analysis project Ga0209746, IMG submission 184496) | Arctic peat soil microbial communities from Barrow, Alaska - Barrow Graham LP Ref core NGADG0011-211 (SPAdes) (version 2) | ecosystem: Environmental > Terrestrial > Soil > Wetlands >... | reverse complement strand
GGGCTAGGGCGGTCGTCGCTTCGCCCCCGGCTTCCGTACTGGTGGCGGTATCGATGGTCGCGGTGCTGACCGAGCTGGTGGTGTTCAATCGCCTGCACTGGCTGGTGGACAGGCTCCTGTGATGGCGGAGACGCGGGAGCGGAGGGCCTGATCCCGGGTCAGTTCCGGCTCGGACTGGCCGTCGCGACATCGGCGTCCTTCGAGACGACCACACGCGAGAATTTCTTCAAAGGCCCCAGGTGCCTGGTGAAAAGCGTATTGATGTACTTGACCACGGTTACCCTGACCGTAGTCTTGTTGGCATCAGCCTCAGGCAGGAACTGGACAACGCTCTCTGTGATCTCCTGGTCGTCGAAGGCCATCAACCTCATCTTGTCGCCGGCTTCCTGCCTTGCCTCCTGCTCGTTGTGATACATCTTGTAGTTGAAGGCGATCGCTCCCGCCAGGTCTTCCGCGGACTGGGCGGCCGACAGGCGCCCCCAGATTATCAGCCCTCCCTCGGCAAGCAGGAAGCCGATGGCGACGACGATCAGGAGCGCGACGATGAGCTGCCTCGCTATGATGTCGCCCCTGTCGCCCGAGAAGTGGCGGATGCGAAACACCGGGTGTGTACCTCCAGGTCCGAAACGATTGCTACATTATTATCTTAGTATCATCTATCGGTTCCGTGCCACCTTGAGATAAATCACCTTCTTTTCTTTTCGCCAGCCTCGAGAGGAGGCCGCGCAGCGCCCGCATCTCCTCCGACCTCAGCAGGAACGCCATCCCGGTATAGACGGCCACAGACACGAGTATGGCGACAGACACCTGCAGCAACTGGGCACCGAAGCTCTGGACACCGACAGTGGACTCGACGAGCCAGGCGGCCGCGTAACATGCGCCGCCCATCACGGCGGATGCGACGCATATCTTTGACAACGAGCCGCCGATCCTGCGCCCGTCCAGGCTTCCCAGCCTATTCCTGAGCACCCATACGAGGGCAACCGCGCCCACGACGTAGGCCGTCGTGTTGCCGAGCGCCAGGCCCGAAACCTTCATCACGTTGCCCGAGAAAGAGTAGAAGTAGATGAAGTCGACCGCGATGTTCAAACCGATTATGAACGCGGCGATTATCATGGGAGTCCTGGTGTCCTGCATCGAGTAGAACACCTTCAGCACCAGCATGAAGATGGAGAAGAAGAACAGGCCCAGAACGAAGTACAGGACCACGCTTGCCAGCATCCGGGTGTCGCTGGTCCCGAAGTTAAGGTGCTGGAGGAGGAGCCTCACTATGGGCGTGCTGAGTATCGCGTAGCCCACCGATGCCGGGATGACGACGAAGGCGGTGGTCCTTATCCCGAGGGAGACCGAGTTGATCATCTCGTGGGTGTCGGCCCTGACCGACTGCTCCGAGAGGGTGGGGAAGAGCGCGGTTATTATCGAGACCGCCACGATGCCGTATGGAAGCTGGAAGAATATGTAGGCGTACTGGAAGGCCGATATGCCCCCCTGCACCTGCGCCGCCAGGATGTTGACCACCCAGAGCCCGAGCTGGTTGATGAGCACGTACGCGACGACAGGTATAGCGAGCCGACCCAGCTTGCGGACACCCGGGTGCTTCAGGTCAAGGACCGGCCGCCACCTGAACCCGGTCCTCCTGACCCACGGTATCTGGACCATGGCCATGGCCACCACCCCGAGAGTCGCGCCGATGGCCAGGATGAACTTGTTCGGGTAGAAGTAGTAGATGGCGACAGTCGCGATGACCACGACGTTGTTGGCGATGGGGGCGAACGCCGGGATGGTGAAGTGCTTGTACGAGTTCAGTATCCCGGTATATATGGCGCAGAAACCGTAGAACACCACCTCGAAGATGAAGAACCTCAGCAGGAACGTGGCGTCGGCCTCCATCTGCCCCCTTCCGTGGGCGAGGAAGGTCTGCGCCTTGATCACGTAAGGGGCGGTGACGCACAGGACGACCGCGACGACGACCGCGGTCACCAGCGTCAAGTTGAAGATGGAGTTCGCCACGTGCCAGGCCTCGTCCTCGTCCCGGGTCGTCAGGTACTCGATGAACACGGGTATGAAGAGCGACGACAGAACGCCCCCGAGGATGAGGTCGTAGACAATGTTGGGGGTGATGTTGGCGAGGTTGAACGAGTCGGCCATCGCCTTCGCGGTGAGGCCGAGCACCGAGGCCAGGGCCGCCGTGCGGACGAAGCCGGTGATGCGGCTTATCCCCGTGCCCACAGTCATCACCGAAGCGCCGCGCGCGAACGAAGCGGGTTTCAGGCCACGCTTCTCATCCTTCTTCTTCGGCTGTGCCGAGCTGTCCTCTCTTATGCTTTCCCACCTTCCTGCGCCTCAGCATCCTCATCCCCCAGAAGAGGAGTATGACGCCGAGCAGGCCCGCCACCACCATTATCGCGAAGCTGCTGAACGTGCCCGTCCGCACCGAGACATCGACGGTGCCCAGGTTAGTCCCTCCCGAGTCCAGCCTCGCGGTGAATTGGACCCTGCCGGTCTTCTTGACCTTGACGCCGACCTCGAAGATGTTCTCCTTCGGGGCAAGGGTCACCCTCCTGGCCGCGCCGCTCGGGAAGGAGAGGCCGTTGCTGGTGCACACCAGCGTGGCCTTCACCTCGTAGCCGGTGGAGTTGATCGCGGTCACCGGGATCTTCGCCCTCTCGCTCGTGAGCGTGATGTCGGTCATGGCCGGAAGCGTCACTTTCGCCAGCTCCGTCTGGACGGACTCGCGTACCGCGCCCGCGAACCTGGCTCCCTTGTTCGGCAGGTCGTACTGTCGCCAGATGTCGCTCTCCGCCACCATCAGGTTCTGCGTGAAAGGCGCTATGTTCGGGTTCCCGCGGAACACAGCTTCGGAGTATGCCTGCAGGGAGCGGCGAGCCCCCGCGACCAGCGCGAAGTAGTCGTCTTCCGCCTTGCTCCCGGGGGCCGCGGGGATGTCGAGGATGGCGCCCTGGATCTGCGGGACCGAGAAAACCACTTCGCCGACCGTGACCGTCTGCACCCATGGGGTAACGGCCAGCGCCTTCATGATCTCGTCGAAGACGGCCCTGGGAGGCCGCCAGGAGCTGGGCCAGGCCAGCACGCTCACCCGGTCTCGAGAAGGCCGCTCCAGGTAGAGGTTAGTGAGCTCGCTCACGAGCGCCTGGGTCACCCCGTGGGGGTCATGGCTGGGGGCCAGCCTGGTGGCCAGTTCCTGCAGCCGGGAGTCCGCGAAGAGAGCCGTCTTCGGCGCCCCCTTCTTTCCGTTGACCGCGACGGGCGAGGTGAGTGAATACCCCTTCAGAAACCTCTTGCCCTGGCTGCTCCTGTCGAGGAGCTCGGGGCCCAGCACGAGGTACTTGCCCACCTGCCCGCTGAGGCCCGCGAGGACCCGGGTGTTCGCGCGCATCGCGGGGGGGAACAGGTAGTCGCTCGCCAGCTTGTCGTCCAGGTACTTGTCGAGCACCTTCTGCCCGCGTGAGATCTGGGTCTTCAAGTCGTCCCGCCACCCGAGGGCCCACAGCCGCTCCATGTCCGGAGACGTGTACGGCGTGTTCAGGAACTGGAACCTCTGTTGAGCCGCCATCTGCTTGAAGGTGTTGTTCACCTTCGAGATGTCGGCGGCCCCGGTCGAGTCGGCCGAATATTTGGTCTCTTTGGCGCCCTGCTTGACGGTGTATCCGCCCGCGCAGCTCGTCATCTCGTCGGCGAGCAACGGGGACAGCGAGAACGAGAGGTGCAGGTTCTGCCACTTATCCGCCTCCGACTGAAGAGTCGAGAACCACCCGGGGCCGTGCACGTCAGGGCTGCATTCGGCGGCCAGTTCGTCGTCTCCGTAGGAGCCCGACGTCTGGCAGTGCGGCGGCTCCGCAAGGTCGAAGACGACCGACAGCTTCAGCGGCCTGGTGTCGGCTCCGTCCTGCTTTGACATGACCACCAGCTCGGTGACGGTGGAGGCAAGAGCCGTGCCGGAATTGAGGGCGGCGATCTCAAGCGGGTAGACGCCGTCCCCGAGCCCATGGTCGGAAAGCGGCATCTCGACGCTGTAGCTGTTGGTTCCCGGCTTGAGGGTGCTGTCTCTCTCGAACGTCTCGGTGAAGAGCGACGACTTTCCCGGTTTCCCGTCGATGGACTGGTCAAGGTCCGACCTGGCCGAGTTCTTCGCGAAGGCCCGGACCCTCAGCGATACGCCCTTGATCGTCTGCGAGGATTTGTTGTCCAGCGTCACGCGCAGTATCGCTGTGCCCTCGGGGTCGTACCAGTACGCGTCCTTGGAAAGGGCGATCTGGACCTTCGGGCGCTCAGAAGTCGCCGCGCGCGCCGCGCCCGTCGAGCCGGCGGCCCCGGGCAGCAGCAGCGTGGCCAGCACCGCGACGAGCGCCACGGAGGCCTTCGCGCGCCAACCTGCTTTCGTTCCTTTGTCCTTGCGGTCTATCTCTGCCTTCTCTCTCCGACGAGCGTGTACGCCCCACCTTATTAACGGGCGGGAAGCTTTATCAGACGTCCTTGCAGGGGTTTTGTTTGTCAGACAATCATAGGCCTATTATCTCATTAACGATGAATATCACGCCGAAGACCAACACCAGGATGCCGAACCCGGTGTACAGAAACGGCTCTTTAGCCTTTATCGACAGCTTCGCGCCGATGTACGCTCCGGGGACCACGCCGATGACCAGGTACAGGAACAGCAGCCACGAGATGTGACCCAGCAGAGCGTGCACGATCGTTCCCGGTATCGCGATCACCGCAATGACGGCCAGCGAGGTTCCGAAGGCCTTCTTTATGGGCAATCTCAGCAGGTAGAGGAAGGCCGGGATGAGGACGATGCCGCCGCCCAGGCCGAGCAGGCCCGAGAAGAACCCGCCTCCGAGACCGACCAGGACGTACGCGACGTCCGAGTGCCAGAACCCGCCGCCCGCGGGAACGGCTGCCTCGTCCGCGGCCACTTCGTCGCCCTCGACCGGCGAGACACCGATCTCCTCCGGTCCCTCCGGGACCTTGCCCGTCAGACCGCGGTACGCCGTTGTCGCGCCCATGTAGAGGACGATCACCCCTGTGAATATCATCAAGAAGTGAAGGTTCAAGACCTTGGTGAGTAGCGCCCCGCCGACGCTGCCCACTATGCCGCCCAGGCTGCAGTAAAGAGCCACGCGGGTGTCGAGGAACCCGCTCCGGTAGTAGGTGTAGGCGCCGGCTATGGCGGTCGGGATGACGACCGGCAGCGTTGTGCCCAGGGCGATGCCCGGCGATGCGTCGAGGAAGACTCGCAGGGCGGGGGTCGTCAACCCCGCCCCGCCTATCCCGAACATGCCGGCGAGCACGGCGGCGGCAAAGCCTATCACCAGCGCCAGAAATACGTGCAATTCCTGTTCCCCCGACTCTTGCGCCTCTCAGATTGCTTTCTTCGCTCAACGTGCCCGGCCCTTCAGGCCTCGCCCCGCGGCGTCAGGCCCGGGCGTCGCGCGGCGCCCGTGGCGGCCGGGAACGCTCGCGATTATGATATACGCGCAACCGTGTCCCAAGGCGCGAACCGGCCGACAGAAGGGGGCAACCGACTTGAATCGTCTTCTACGCTCGATCCTCGACAGGACCATGACATCGAGACCACTGAACCAGGCGACCCTTGTCCTCCTCGACAGCGCATTCGAGAGGTACGGCCACCTGATACCGCGGGACGCGCTCGAGGGGCTCGACTCCCTGTTCTTCCGCGACATGATGGGAAACGTCGACCTCGACGGCGATGGGGCGGAGGACTCTTTCCGTATCACCGTCACCAACCCGTGGTACGACCAGCGCATCAACGGGATAGAGCTCTTCATCGACGGCAGGCGGATACCCCCGGAGCGTATCGTCTTCAGGAGCGATTCCGCTGACACCCGGGCCTCGGACGTCGTGGCGCTCGAGTTCGCGCCGGGCGTGGCGATGCAGATCATATCGCGCGGTCTGGTGCTGGCAGATGGGCTGCACCTCGTCGAGATGACGCTGGAGATGGAGCTTGCGCCCCAGATAATCCCGATCCTGCCGATACTGGTGCGCGGCGGCGCCGGTGACATCGCCGTGCTGGCATACCGCTTCCAGGCCCAGGCCTGGCCACCCCTGGAGCTGGAGCCCGGCACCGTGCACGTGGTGCCGCACATCCACTACGACGTCGAGTGGCTCCAGACGCGCGAGGTCTTTGAAAAGGTCGGGGCGGGCAACCTGCTCGAGATGCTGCGGCTGATGGAGGAGAACCCCCGGATGACTTTCGCGGTCGACCAGGTGCCGCAGCTCGAGCCTTTCCGCCGCTCCTACCCGGAGGCGTTCGAGCGGATCGTCGAGCTCGTCGGCGAGGGACGGATAGAGCCCCTGGACGGGATGTACTCCGAGCCCGACGTCAACCTGGTGGGCGGCGAGTCCCTGGTGCGCCAGTCCGTCGCCTGGCAGCGATACGCCATGGAGCATTTCGGAGCTTTTTCCAGGTGCGGCTGGCTCATCGACTCGTTCGGCATGTCTGGGCAACTGCCGCAGATATTCGCGGACACCGGCGTAGAGTTTTTCGCCTACTCGCGGGCCAGGCCCCCCGAGGGGACGCCCAGCGAGTTCCTGTGGGAGGGCATCGACGGGACCCGCATCGTGACGACCGCCATGCCGCTCAAGTACAACGTGGGGCATCCCATGCCGGTGGAGGAGGCCAGGGCCCTGAGAAAGATGCTCAAAGACTACCGCTTCCTGAGGTCGAGGTCCGCGACCGACCAGGTGTTCTACCCCGCGGGAGTCGATCACGGCCGGCCCCAGAAGGAACAGACGACGATGGCGACGGCGTGGAACGAAAAAGTGGACGGCGTTGAGTTCCGCCCGTCTCTACCGAGCGCCTTCTTCGAGTCGCTCCCGCGTGACAGACTCCCGGTCGTGCGCGGCGAGTTGCAGAGGGAGTTGTGGGGGACGTACAGCTCGCGGATAGAGATCAAGCAGCTCGACCGGGCATGCGAGTTCGCCCTGCTCGACGCCGGGAAGCTCGCGACGATCGCAACGCTTGCCGGCGCACCTTACCCGCGCGACGAGTTGTCGGACGGCTGGCGGGACGTGATGGACAACCAGTTCCACGACCAGATATGCGGGTGCTGCACTGACGAGGTCGCCACCGGGATGCGCCAGAGGTTCGGCAGGGCGCTGAGGGCTGCCCGGGGAGTGATGGAGGGCTGCGCGCGGTTCCTCGCGGGGGCGCCGGCGGCCGGGAGCAAGGCCGGACGTCCCGACGATGCGCTGCTCGTCTTCAACCCGCTCGCTGAGCCCGTTACCTCCTTCGTCGAGTTCGAGGTGGCCCCACCGCCGGGCTGGAGCGGGCTGTCGGTAGGCGACGGGAAGGGGTTTCTTCCGGTCCAGATCCTCGACGCGAGGCGCTACGGTGACGGGACCTTCAAGCGGGTGCGCGCGGGTTTCCTGCCCACGCTGCCGGCGACCGGGTACCGCATCTTCGAGCTCGGCGCGGGGGCGGCGGAGCAACCCGCGTCCGCCGAACCCGTCCGCGTCAGCGATACGGGCATCGCCAACGGGCTCCTCGAGTTACGGGTGGATGGGAGCACCGGACTCCTGGGAGAGGTGCTGCTTTCCGGCGGGACGCGGCTGGACCTTTCCGGAGGCAACCGCCTGACGATGCGACGCGACTTCGGCAACCTCTACGAGTCGATGCCGCTGGGGCCCTCTTCCATATACAGGAGGAAAGTCAGATCTGTCCGGGCGGTCGAGTGGGGGCCGTTGAGGGGCACGATAGAGGTCGCGGGGACGATCGGCCGCACGGCCTTCGCGCACAGGATATCGCTTACAAGTGGCTCGCCGCGCATCGACATCGAGACGCGCGTCGATTACAGGGACAGCGGGACGATGCTGACCTGCACCTTTCCGACCGGGATACGGGACGGGAAGTGGACGCACGAGATACCATACGGCTGCATCGAGCGCCCGGGGGAAGAGCTGCCGGCTATCAACTTCGTAGACCTCTCCGGCAGGCGCGAGGGAGTGACGCTGATCAACACGGGGATCCCGGGAAACGCGTGCGACGACAAGGGCACGATCGCGCTCACGCTGCTGCGCGGGGTCGACGGGATCTGGCTCTGGAAGGCAGGACAGGGCGCCCTGGGGCTTGGGGAACACACCTTCCACTACGCGCTCTATCCACACCGGGGCGATCGCGTCGAGGCGGGGTCGGTCGCCGAAGCCTACAGGCACAACGACGCGCCCAGGTCGTTTGTGATCCCGGCCGGTCGCGGCGAAAACGGGATTGCGGCCGAGTCCGGCGCCCTCGGCTGTTCAGGCGGGCATTTCCAGGTGTCGGTCCTCGAGCGGGAAGACAGCGGAGAGATCGTCGTCCGCCTGTGGGAGACCGACGGCTCCGCGGGGAAGGCCGTGCTATCGCTGGGCTGGGACGCGGCGCGGGCCTGGAAGACGGACATGCTGGGGCGCAGGAAGAAGGAGGTCTCGCTCGAGGGCCGCAGCCTCGCGGTCGAGCTCGGACCGTACGAGATAGCTACCCTGGTCGTCTCGTGACGCGGCGAGGCGCCGTCACCGGTGCCGTTGGCGAATAGATATAATTATCGGGATGAACATATTCAAGGATTTCGAAAAAAAGCTCGAGGGGCTCTTCGAGGGCGTGCTCCTGCGCGCCTTCAGGTCCGGGGTGCAGCCGATTGAGCTGGGCAAGAAGCTCGTCCGCGAGGTAGAGGGCCACAAGACGATAGGCGTGTCGAGGGTATACGTCCCCAACCGTTTCGAGGTCGGCCTGTCACCACGGGATTACTCACGCTTCGAGTCGTACCAGGCTGTCCTTGCGACCGAGCTCGAGAACCTGCTGATAACCTACATCAAGGACAAAGGATACGTGGTGCTCGACCGCCCGAGAATACGGTTCATCGAGGACGAGCACCTGCGGGAGGGAGAGTTCTCCATCGCCTGTCGCATCGAGGGAGACCTGCCGAAAGAGCGCAGGGCCGAGCCCGCGCCCGGCGGAATACTCGAGCGTGAGCCGGCCGACGGGCCTCCGACGCTCGAGCTCATGGACGGAAGCGACGTCTCGCCGTTCTTCCGGCTGGACGCCGATACCGCCCAGATAGGCCGCACGCAGAACAACGACATCATACTGCCGGACCCGAACGTGAGCCGTGTCCACGCGCGGATCACACACCGGGACGGCAGGTATTTCGTGGAGGACCTCGACTCCAGGAACGGCACCTGGGTCAACGAGCAGCGCGTCCGGGAGCACGAGCTCCAGGAACACGACGTCTTACGCCTGGGAACAACGCGGCTCATCTTCCGGAGGTCCGCCGATTGATCCCCAACATCGTATTCATAGCGCTCAAGTATTTTTTCCTCGTCCTGCTGTACGTGTTCATAATCCTGGTCATCCGCGCCATCTACAAAGACGCCAGGGCGCCCGGCGCCGACAACGCGGCGCAGAGGGGCGCGCGCCGGAAGAAGCGCGAGTTCAAGCCCCAACTGGTGGTGCTGGCGGCCGACAGGAACCTGGGGGCGAGGTACCGGCTGTCGGACGAGCTGGTCATCGGAAGGGCCGAGGGCAGCGGGATACTGCTGGACGATACCTACGCGTCCCAGCAGCACGCCAGGGTCTTTTCACAGGGAGAGTCTTTCTTCGTGGAGGACCTCGGCTCCACCAACGGCACCTACGTGAACGGCAGGAAGATATCCTATGCCCTTGAGCTCCGCCCTGGAGACCGGATCAAGATCGGCAAGACCGTGTTCGAGTACTGCGTCTGAGGGCGGGACGCGTCGCGGGCCGCAAGAGAGGCGATCAACTTAAGAGTCATTTCGGCTTCACTTTCCGACATCGGGAAGGTACGAGAGATAAACGAGGACTCGGTAGTGGAGTCCGGCAACCTCTTCGGCGTGGCCGACGGGATGGGAGGGCACCAGGCTGGCGAGGTGGCGAGCGCCATGGCCCTCTCCGTCATCCAGCAGTACATCGAGGACAACCTCGGTCTCCTGACCGGGGAACAGATGGTCGAGAACGCGCTGGCGGCAGCAAACGCGAGCGTCTTCGCCAAGGCGTCCTCGAGCGCAAAGTTCCGCTCGATGGGGACGACCGTGACGTTGCTCTACAGGGAGGGCCGCACCGCGTTCATCGGGCACGTCGGCGACTCGAGGGCTTACCTGTTCAGGAATGGCGCGCTCAAACAGTTGACCGCCGACCACTCGCTGGTGGCAAGGCTCGTGGAGGAGGGTGAGATAACCGAGGAGGAGGCCCGGCGCCACCCGCAGCGCAACATCATCCTCAAGGCCCTCGGGCTGGAGCGACAGGTGGACGCCGACGTCGTCGCCGTGGAGATACTGCCTGGCGACGCGTTCCTGCTCGCGACGGACGGCCTGACGGGGCTCGTCGACGACGGGGCCATCGAGGCGGCTTTCCGGGCGGCGCGGGAGCCGACCGCGATCGTGCGGCGGCTCATCGACGAAGCGCTGGACACGGGTGGCGCGGACAACGTCTCAGCGGTGGTGGCGCGGTTCGACGAAGCCTCGGCCACGATGCCCGCCGTCGAGACCGAGCCGCAAGGCGTGGTCGACGCGGAAGAGGAGGGCGCGCCGGGGGCCTGTGATGGCGCTGCCGCGCCGCGGGCACGGAGGTTCGGGCGTGGCTGGATCGCTCTGACGGTAGGTCTCATCCTCCTCGTCGGCGCGTGTGTCTCGGTCGGCTTCTACTTCTACAACCGGTCCTATTTTGTCGGCGCGAGGGACGGCGAGCTCGTTCTCTACAAAGGTTTTCCGTTCTGGGGGCTCGCCTCGGTGCAGAAGAAGACCGGCGTCGACGTCAAGCTCCTGACCGCGGCCAACCAGCAGAAGGTGACGGGGAACATGGAAGTCGAGTCGAGGGAAGGTGCCCTCGACACGCTGGCGGCGCTGGAGAGGGAAGCCAGAAACTACACTCTGGTGCCCAACGTCGTAGGGAAGATGTACGGGCAGGCAAAAAAGCTGCTTGAGAACGCGGGTCTGCACTCCGACGAGCCGCCCGAGCTCATCAGCTCCGAGAACGCCAGGATAGGCACGGTCTTTCAGCAATCGCCCGAGGCGTTCTCCCGGGCAGGCCGCGGCACCGGGGTCAAGCTCAAGGTGGTAAGTTCCAGGACCACCAGGGGGGTGTGAAGCGATCAGAGAGAGGAACCGGGAGCTACTCCTCCTGGCGTTTGTCACCATCCTGATGTTCGTCGGCTTCATCTCTGCGCAGTTGGCCCGCGACGGGCACATCAACCCCGGAGCCCTGGTCTACCCGGCGGCGGTCGCGGCAGTCCTCCTGGTCCTGCACCTCGCGGTCCGCTTCCTGCTGCCGCGCGCCGACCCGCTCCTGCTGCCCATCGCCGCTGGGCTGACTTGCCTCGGGGTCGTGATGATATACAGACTGGACTCGAGCCTCGCCTTCGACCAGCTCCTTTGGCTTGCCGTGGCCGCCGCCGCGTTCGTCCTCGTGGTGGTCTTCCTGCGGAACTACGAGGTGCTCTCCCGGTACAAGTACACGCTGGGCCTTATCGCTCTGGTGCTCCTGGCCTCGACGATGATCGTCGGCAAGGAGGTGAACGGCGCGAGGCTCTGGCTCCAGATAGGGCCGATGAGCTTTCAGCCATCTGAGATCGCGAAGATACTGATCGTGGTCTTCCTGGCCGCTTTCTTCGCGGAGAAGCACGAGCTCCTGTCGATCTCGACCCACAAGGTGTTCGGGGTGCCGGTTCCCGAGTTGAAGTACTTTGTGCCCCTGCTGCTGATGTGGGGCTTCTCGGTCCTTCTCATGATCTACCAGAAGGACCTGGGGTCTTCGCTGCTCTTCTTCGGGATCTTCGTGAGCATGCTCTACGTCTCCACCGCGAGGAAGTCGTACGTCCTGGTGGGCGCCGCCCTCTTCATCCTCGGCGCCTACCTGTGCTATCTCGCGTTCGCCCACGTCGAGGTGAGGGTCGTGACCTGGCTCAACCCGTTCAACCCCAGGACGATAGAGCGCTCCTCCTACCAGATATCCCAGTCCCTGTTCGCGCTTTCTTCCGGCGGGCTCTCCGGGACTGGACTCGGGCTCGGGCACCCGACCTTCATCCCTTCGGTGGCAACCGACTTCATCTTCAGCGCGATAGGCGAGGAGCTGGGCCTCATCGGCGCCGTCTCCGTCGTGCTGATGTACGTCCTGTTCGTGGCCCGAGGCATACGCGTCGCGCTGAGGGCGCCGGAGGATTTCGGAAAGCTGCTCTCGGTCGGCCTCATAAGCATCATCGCCCTCCAGTCGTTCATCATCATGGGTGGAGTCACCCGGTTGATCCCCCTGACCGGCATCACCATGCCGTTCATCAGCTACGGGGGTAGCTCGCTGCTGGCCAACTTCATCCTGCTGGGGCTGCTCCTCATCGTCTCGCACCGCGGTGCCACAACCAACGTCGCGAGCATCCGGGAGGTGGCCCGGAGGTGACCAGGCAGATACGCATAATCCTCGTGGTGTTCCTGGTCCTGCTCGTCGCGGTGATAGCCAACCTCACCTGGATCCAGATATTCGGCGCCCAGAAGATATCGGACAACTCTTTCAACAAGCGGCGCCTGGTCGAGGAATACGCCGTCGAGCGCGGGGACATCGTCTCGGCGGATGGACAGGTGCTGGCCAGGAGCGTGGAAACGGGGACCGGCTACCGGTACCAGAGGGAGTACCCGCTCGGACCGCTGTTCGCGAACGTCACGGGTTACGACTCGTGGCGATACGGGCGGACCGGGCTCGAGAAAGAGTACAACGCGGAGCTGCTGGGACGGGGCACCTCCTACACTCTCAGGAGCTTCGCCAACCGGCTGCTGGGCGCGAACAAGAGGGGCGACTCCCTGGTGCTGACCGTAGACTCGAGATTACAGCGCGCGGCGTCCGAGGCGCTCGGCGGGCGAATGGGGGCCGTGGTCGCGGTCAACCCGAAGACCGGCGCGGTGCTGGCGATGGTCACGAACCCGACCTACGACCCGAACGCAACTGTGCCGGTGCCGGGCCGCGACACGCAGGCGGCGTGGGCGGCTATAAACGCCGACCCCGGGAAGCCCCTCCTGGACAGGGCCACCAGCGGCCTCTACCCGCCCGGCTCGTCGTTCAAGGTCGTGACCGGCTCGGCTGCCCTGGACAGCGGCGCGGTGAGCACGGATACGCAGTTCGACTGCGCCGGCAGCTACACGGTGCACGGCTTCACGATCAACGATTTCAGCCGGGGCGGACACGGTGTCCTCGATTTCAGCCGGGCGTTGGTCGTGTCGTGCAACGTGGCGTTCGCCCAGATAGGGCTCCGGCTCGGGGCGCAGTCGCTCGTCAGGTACGCCGAGCTGTTCGGCTTCAACCGGGTCATCCCGTTCGACCTGCCTGTAGCCAGGAGCAGCATCCAGCCGGCGGCTACCATGGACCCCGTAGCGCTGGCGGCGAGCAGCATCGGGCAGGCGAAGGACCTTGCCACGCCGCTGCAGATGGCCCTGGTAGCCTCCACCGTGGCCAACGGCGGGATCGCCCAGAAACCCTACCTGGTCAGCGAGATAACCGACTACAACGGCAAGGTGCTGCAGCAGTTACGCCCCTCCGAATGGAACCGCGTCATCGATTCTGAGACGGCGGACACGATGACCGGCATCATGGTCAAGGTGGTAGATGAGGGTACCGGCACCGCCGCGCGGATAGACGGGGTGGACGTGGCCGGCAAGACGGGGACCGCGGAGACGGGCGAGCCGGGGGTTCGGGCGCACGCGTGGTTCATATGCTTCGCTCCCGCGGGGGACCCGGACGTCGCGGTCGCGGTCCTGGTCGAGCACGGGGGCGAGGGAGGCACGACGGCCGCGCCGATCGCCCGCCAGGTTCTCGAGCGCGCCCTGGAGCTCTGACGCGACGCATCCTCACGTTCTGTTTGCTCTCGAGTGGATATAATGTTGTGTACCCATGCCCGTTGCAACTCGCAAGGAGACGCTCATGAGATTCATCCTCAGGCAGGCCAGGCGGATCGTCCTCGCGTTAATGTTGCTCCTGGCGGCCCTGGTGCTGTCTGTGCCGCTGACCCTCGCTTACATGCTGGTGAGGTTCCACGAGATGAAGCGGGGCGGCATACCCGTAGGGCCGCAGGATTGCGCGGAAGCCGGCGGACCCCGCGATATGCCGGAGATATTCGCGCGCCTCGAGGAGGTCCCGTTCAAGCCCGTCAGGCCGATGATGCTGGGCCTTGCGAAGGCCGCACTCAACAACTCGCTGCTGATGTTCCTGAACACCAGGCGTGACACCGCGGCCCGAGTCTACCCGTACCCGGATGACTTCGAGGAGGTAACCATCGAGAGCTTCGACGGGAGCCCGATCCAGGTCGCGATGGGCCTGCACCGCGACGGCAGGCCAAGGCCGGGACTGGTCCTCTCGCACGGTTTCATGGGCTCGAAAAACGACCATTACATCGTTGACACCGCGCTGACCGCTTTCGCCGGCTGGGGCTATAACGTGGTGGCGGTCGACCTGCGGAACTTTGGGCGCAGCCAGTCCCTGGGCCACCACCCGACGACCGCAGGATGGAAAGAGGGCGAGGATCTGCTGGCGGCCGCAAGGTTCCTCGGTGAGCAGCCGGGCGTCACGACGGTCGGCGTCGCGGGGTTCTCAATGGGGGCCGGCTCGACGATGAGGGCGGCCTACATGGCGCGCGAGCACCCCTACCTGACCGGGGGGGCGATCGCCTGGAACGGCTACGCCGACGCACGCAGGATGGTGGAATACATAAGCCGCAACCCAGGGGTGGGCGACCCTTTCTACCCGGTTTACCTCTCGTTCCGGGTCATGCACAGGCTTCGCAGGGAGGACATGAAAGCATACGTCACGGACCCGGAGATGCGCGATTACGTCGAGGGCACCTTCGAGGGCGCGGACTTCAGGGATTATATCGACCGCGTGGCGGCGCCCACTTACGGGGTCTCGCCGGGCGAGATATACGCGAACTCGTCGAGTGAGAACTACCTCGCCGACGTCGATGTGCCGCTCCTGATAATACACGCCGCGGACGACCCGGTGTGCCCGCCCTCCGAGATGGACTCGCTGATGGAGATCGCGGAGGACAAGCCGAACGTCCAGGTCTGGATGCTCCCGGCCGGAAACCACTGCATGTTCAGGTACCTGGACCGTGACTGGTACGAGACCGTGATGAGGCGCTACTTCGATTACTGGGCCAGCTGGGAGTGAGCAGTTGCGACAGCCAGCGCCGTCCGGTAATCGCCGGCCCGGCCCGCGTGCTCCACGCGGCGTGAAGCGCGTCCTGGCGCGGGTAGCGGCTGCGGCCGTCGCCGTGGCAGCCGCGACACTCGCGGCATTGCTGGCATGCGGCTGCGGGACCGGCAAACCGGCCGCCGTCCATTACTCGATCAAGCAGGGCGGGGTAGTCATCGGCACCGAGTCGGTCAGCGTATCGCGCGACGCCCAATCGAGCCTTTACACGAGCATCGTCAGGCGGCCGTACCTCGAGTACGACACCTCTTACTACCAGCGGTTCAGGCTGTCGGCCGATCTGCGCAGGATCGAGGAATACCAGGGCAACAGGCGCTGGAACGGCGTCACGTTTCCCATCTACCTGCAGCCGGTGGCCGCCGCCGGGCAGACTGGCGCGTACCCGACGCAATACGACTACCTGCAGAACAACCTGCAAACGTTCCAGTACCTGCCGGGCCAGTCATTCCCGCTGGATTTCCTGCCCGTGGAGCCACACTCGGCAGGCACCTTCCAGGCCCTTCTCGACGAGATGCTGTCGGCGGCGGGGACGAAGCCCGTCGCGGCAATGGTCCCGTCGAGGGACACGGTCTTGAGGCAGGCGGTATTCCCCCGCCGTGGTGCCGGCCGCGGGTCGCTGGACCTGTGTGGCTTCGGCGTCTTCGACGTCGCCTACGAAGAGAAGACCGGCGTGATAGACGAACTCGCGGACAAGAGTTCGGGTTTGAGCTTCGAGAGGGACGGCGGAGGCCGCCTTAGTTCCAGACCGTACGCCCCGACCACGCGCCAGGTTAGAGAGGTTCGCGTCCCTACCCTCGACAAGCTACAGCTCGCTGGCGCGTTCTACGTTCCAACGGGCAAGCCGCCCTACCGGGTGGCGGTCCTCGTCGGGGGGGAGGGACCGCAGGACCGGACGGGGCTGGGAATGCTTTCGCAGCTGGCGGACAGGCTCGCTGACTCCGGCATCGCCGTGCTGGTGTGCGACAAGAGAGGGGTGCGGCCGAGCCAGGGGGACTTCGGAAAGTACACCTTGCAGACCGCGGTTGAAGATCTCAACAGCGAACTGGATTACCTCATACTTCGGAGCGACATCGACACGGACCACATATACGTTGTCGGGTACGACGGGGGCGGGGTGGTGGCGACGGCCTGCGCATCGGCCAACCCGTATGTGTCGGCCTGCGTCTTCATGGCGACCCCGACCGTCAGGCTTTTCCCCGAACTGGCGAGGCACAAGGTGGAAGAGGCCGCCGCCGCGGGTCAGATCGACGCCGCCGACGTGAAGTTCATACAGGCGCAGATCGACGGTCTCGTGCAGATCGTCGATACGTTCAACTCCGACCTGGTCGACGTGCTCGGGCACCAGATGTTCCTTGGCTGGATGCGCGGCTACATGGACCACGAACAGCTGGCGGCCGCCGCCGCCCTCGACGTGCCCGTGCTGGTCATGCAGGGTGCCGCGGATACGACGGTGACCCCCGACCAGGCGGCGTCCCTGATGGCGACCCTGCAGGCGCGGGGCCGTGGCGGCCAGGAGCTGGCGATGTTCAAAGGTCTCGACCACCAGTTCGGCCCACGGGTGGGAGAGGCCGAGGCGAAGCCGTACCGGGCCCACCCGGCGGTCGCACAGGAAGTGCTCGACAGGCTGGCCGGCTGGCTGAAGGGGAGATGACTTGGATACCGACAACGCGATGCTGAACCTGCCGACATCGTTCGAGATACCCGCCGAGCTGCAAGAGCTGCGGATGCGGGTGAGGAGGATGGTCCGGGAAGAGATCCTTCCGTTCGAGCGCGAGATCGAGGAGACGGATTCCATTCCCGACGAGGTAGCGACCATCGTCGCGGGATCGGGGCTTCCCGGCCTGCAGATCCCCCGCGAGTACGGTGGGATGGGGCTCGGGATGTTTGCCGGATGTGTCGTCACCGAGGAACTCGCGTGGTCGTCGCAGGCACTCGTCAGGCTGGTGGGCGGGGACGCGCTTGGCATAGGTCTCTTCGGGAGCAGGTCCTTGATGGACAAGTACCTGCCGCGGCTGGCGAGCGGCGAGTTCGTTATCGCGTTCTCGCTCACCGAGCGCGACGCCTGGTCGGACGCTGCCGCGATAAAGTGCTCGGCCGTGCCGACCCCGGAGGGCTTCAGGCTGAACGGGGAGAAGGTGATGGTGACCGGCGGCGACGCCGCGGGCCTGCTCCTGGTGTTCGCCGTCGTCGAGGGCGGCAACGGGCCCGGGGGTATGACCGCCTTCGTGGTGGAGCAGGCGTTCCCCGGTTTCGAGGTGGCACGCGTCGAGCCCAAGATGGGTCTGCGCGGGATCCATACGGCGCAGATCGCGTTCAAAGACTGCCTGGTCCCCTCCGAGAACGTGCTGGGCGAGGTGGGCGAAGGCTTCCTCGTCGCCATGCGGCTGCTTGACCTGGCCAGGATCCGCTATAACGGGGCCGCGTCGGTCTGGAACGCACAGCGCCTTCTCGAGATGTCGGTGAGCCACGCACGGGAGCGGCGGCAGTTCGGCAAGAGGATCGGCACCTTCGATGGCGTCGGGTTCATGCTTGCCCGGATGGCGGTCGAGACACACGCTGCGCGGCTGGTGGTCTACGACGCCGCCAGGAAGGTCGACGCCCTGCGCCCGGTCACGCTCGAGTCCGCAATGGTCAAGCTGCTCGCTACCGAGGCCGCGGACCGGGTCGCCGACATGGCGGTGCAGGTCCACGGCGGGCAGGGTTACATGAAGGACCTTCAGGTCGAGAGGTTCTACCGGGATGCGAGGCTGGGCCGCATCTGGGACGGGACCTCGGAGATACAGCAACTCATCATCTCCAGGCTGCTGCTGGGAGTTTGAGCGGTTCGCCGGTCACGGGACAGGCAGCCGGCCCGCGTCGGAGCCCGGCGGCCTCGGGCCCGGCCGGAGAGCGGGACGGGTGGACGCGGGTGCTGGAAAGGAGGACGAGGTGGGAGCGAGGGAAGACCTGAGGAAGCTCGCGGTCGAGATAGGGCCGCGCGGGGCCGGCACCGAAGCCGAACAGGCCGCGGCGGACTTCATTAAAGGGCGGTTCGAGCAGCGCGGCCTCGAGGTCTCGGTAGACGAGTTCTCGACTATCAGCACCTACTCTTACCTTTACATCGTCTACCTCGGCCTCGCCATCCTCAGCGCCTGGCTCTCGTTCTGGTTCGTGCTGGTGGTGGCTCCTATCGCTGTCTTGAACGCGGTCCTGTTCGCGTTCGACCTCGAGACTTACCCGTTGATATCGAAGGTCCTTCCACACGTTGCGAGTCGCAACGTGATAGGCGAACAGGCCGATGAAAGCGGGAAGGTCGGCCTGGTGGTAGTGGCCCACTACGACAGCTCGCGCGCGGCGCTGTCGTTTCACCCCAGGCTGGTGAGCGGGTTCAGGAACACCTTCACGCTCATGATCGGCTGCATATTCGGGGTGGCGGCGTTGGCGACCGCGAACTTCGTTGTGAGGCTCGCGACCGGCAACACCAGCTTCTGGGTATGGATCGCGACCGTAGCCGCCTCGGTCTACCTGTTCGTCCCGCTGGCGATAATGATCCACCGGGAGGCCGCCATGCAGCACACCCCCGGAGCCAACGACAACGGGTCCGGCGTGGTGACCATGCTCGCACTGATGGACAAGATGACGGACCCCGAGTCCCCGGCGCGCGGAGCAATGTTCGTGGCGACGGGGGCCGAGGAGGTAGGCACCGCGGGCATGATGGCGTTCTTGAGATCGCACGGCGAGGAGGTCAGGGACGCGTTCATCGTGAACCTGGACAACCTCGGTGCTGGCCACCTCTACTACATCGACTGCGAGGGGATGCTCCTGGGTCACCCCAGCGATCCTGCCCTGCTCTGGCTCGCCGACAAGGTCGTCGAGAAAAAAGGCCTGCCGCTCGAGCGGCGCGGCTACAGGCTGCTGTCGACCGACGGGACCCCGGCCCTCGCGCGAGGGTACCGGGCGATGAGCGTGATGGCGTTCGATGACGAGGGCATGCTGCCGAACTGGCATTGGGAGACCGACACCGCCGACAACGTGGACATGTCGAACATAGAGAACGCCCGCGCCTTCCTCTGGAACCTGGCCAAGCGCATCGACCCGTAGCAGGCGAAAAAAAGAGGCCCGGGAGCCCCGGGCCTCAGATTCTTCTATCGGGCAGTTTTAAGTCATGCCCGGGACCGGACTTTACAGCCCTCGCTGCAGTGCGCGCACCGCGGTACCATATACCTCTTCAACGTGACCCCTCCTTCCATGCTGCTGTGTCGCGTTGCATTCTTTCATGTTAGATAAATATTGTCATTGTCGCTTGTCAACCTTCTACGCGAGCATCGACCGACCTTCTTTGTCCCGTCTCTTCGCGGCGGACCGGCGGTATCCCCGTGTGAAGGCCGTGATCGGGGGCGGGGCCGCGCCGCTTTCAGAGCCTGGCCCGCCTAAGCCTCAGCGAATTGGTCACCACCGAAACCGACGAGAAAGCCATCGCGGCGGCGGCGTAGACGGGATTGAGCAGGATTCCCCAGATGGGATACAGGACCCCGGCGGCGATCGGGATGCCCAGCGAGTTGTAGAAAAAAGACCAGAAGAGGTTCTGCTTGATGGTCGAGAACGTCTTGCGCGACAGCTTGATCGCGTCCACCACCGCCCGCAGGTCGTCTCTTATCAGGGTTATGTCGGACGCTTCGATCGCGATGTCCGTGCCTGCCCCGATGGCGATGCCTATGTCCGCCTGGACGAGCGCCGGTGCGTCGTTGATGCCGTCGCCCACCATCGCCACCACTTTGCCCGCTTCCTGCAGCCTTGCGACGTTCGAGGCCTTGTCCTGGGGCAGGACCTCCGCCAGTACGTTGTCGATGCCGGCCTGACCGGCTATCGCTCTGGCGGTGCGCTCGTTGTCGCCGGTGATCATGTAGACTTCCATACCCATTTCCCGCAGCAGCGATACTGCCTCGTTCGCGCTGTCCTTGATGGTGTCCGCGAGGGCTATTATCCCGGTGGGCGTGCCATCGACCACCAGCACCATGCTGGTCTTCCCCTGCGCGGAGAGCTCGTCGGCCTGACTCTTGAAAGCGAGTGGCTCGAGCCCCTCGGCGCCGATGAATGCCGGGTTCCCGAGAAGGAGCTGGTGGCCGTCGACCCTGGCCCTGATCCCCTTGCCCGGCACCGCGCTGAAGTCCTGCGGCCGGACCAGCGTGATACCCCTGGCCTCAGCCTCGGCCCTGACCGCCGCCCCGAGCGGGTGCTCGGAATCCATCTCGGCGGAAGCAGCCAGTGCCAGCACGTCATCCACGGGCCGGCCGTCAAGGGCCACGACGTCGGTCACGGAAGGCTTCCCGAGCGTCAGCGTGCCCGTCTTGTCGAAGACCACCGTGTCGACCATCCGGGCGCGCTCCAGGACCTCTCCGCCCCGGATGAGCACTCCCAGCTCGGCTCCGCGCCCCGTCCCGACCATGATGGCGGTCGGGGTCGCGAGGCCCAGCGCGCACGGGCAGGCTATTATCAGCACGGCCACGAAGTTCAACAGAGCGTGCGTCAACTGCGGGCTGGGGCCCGCGAAGAACCACACCAGAAAGGTCACGACCGCTATGTATATCACCGTCGGTACTAACACGCCGGCGACCCTGTCGGCAAGCCTCTGTATCGGAGCCTTCTGGCCCTGGGCTTCCTCGACCAGCCGCACGATCTGCGCGAGCACCGTGTCCTTTCCGACACGCGACGCCCTGAACCGGAACGAGCCCGTCATGTTGATGGTGGAGCCGACCACCTGGTCGCCCGCCTCCTTGTCGACTGGCAGGCTCTCGCCGGACAGCATCGACTCGTTGATCGCTGACGAGCCTTCGATGATCTCTCCGTCAACCGGTATGGTCTCCCCGGGCCTGACAGCCAGCACGTCCCCGACCTCGACCGACTCGAGGGGTACGTCGACCTCCGACCCGTCCCTGATGACGTGGGCCACGCGTGCCTGGAGGCCCAGGAGCTTCTCGATGGCGCCCGAGGCCCGGCCCTTGGCGCGCGCCTCGAGCAGGCGCCCCAGCAGGATGAGAGTGATTATCATGGCCGCGGAGTCGAAGTAGACCGGCGTCATCTTCACAATCCCGGTGACGTTCTCGAACAACTGCGGCGCGATAGTCACCACTGCGCTGTAAATAAAGGCGGAAAGGGTCCCTATCGAGACCAGCGTGTTCATGTCCGCGGAGCGATGCTTGAGCGCCACCCACGCGCCCTTGAAGAACGGCGCCCCGGCCCAGAACATCACCGGGATGGTCAGGACCAGGAGCACGTAATATCGGGTATCAACCGGTATCGACTTTATGCCGGGAAGGTTGTCGCCCATGCTCAGGACCATGATGATCACGGTCAGGACGGCGGCGCCGGTGAACCTGGCGAGGAGCTTTCCCACGTACTCCTTCTGCGCACGCGCCTGCGCCTCGTGCATGTCGGAGCCCTCGACCACCTCGAGCACCCGGTAATCGCCTGCCGAAGACACGGCCTTCCTGAAGTCGGAGAGCGATGTCTGCGACGGGTCGTAGACTACCTGCGCGGTCTCGGTGGCGAAGTTGACGTTGGCCTCGACCGTGCCCGGAAGGCGTTTCAGGGCGTCCTCGACCTTCTGCACGCAAGACGCACAGCTCATCCCCTCTATTGGCAGCATCACCCGGGCGAGCTCCGGCACGTACCCGAGCGACTTTATCTCGTCGATTATCTTTTCCGGCGCAATACGGTCCGGCCTGTAAGTGATATCGACGGTTTCGGTGGCGAAATTGGCGCCGGCGGACTCGACCCCCACCAGACGCTTCAGTCCTTTCTCGACCTTATCGACGCACGAAGCGCAGGTCATCCCCATCACGGGAATCCTGAGCCGCGACACCCCCCGTTCCGACTCTTTCTCTTCCGTCCCCGGCGGCTCATCATCGGCGGATCCCATGCCTCTCGGTCCACCGGCCAGGTACTTGCCCGGGTCGGCCAGGAACCTTTCTTTGCAGCGGGGGTTGCAGAAGTAATAGGTCTTGCCATCGAACTCGGCACTGGCGGCCGCGCTTTCGGGCTCCACCTTCATCCCGCAGACGGGGTCGATAAAGACCTCCGCCGGCTCTTCCGGGCCTTCTTCCGCTCCCCGCTCCAGGAGCCCCTCGGAGGAGAGTGCCTCGGCGATCCCTTCGAAGTTGGCCGCAAAGCCCCTGAACACTCGTTCACCGATCACAATGGTCGGAGTGATGGAGGAGCCCAGCTCATCCGCCAGCCGCCTGGAGGTCTCGGGATCGGAGATGTCCCTTGCCTCGTACCCGACTCCCCATCGTTCGAACTGCGCTCTCGCACGGTGGCAGTCGGGGCACGTCGGCGAAAAATATATGATTACATTTGCCTGCCCGGACGCATTTTCTGACATGTCACATAGCATAGCCTTTCGGCGCTCCTCCTTGAATGAGTTATCTCACAAAGCCCGAATACCTCCTGCGCTTGCAGGCTTGAGGCATCGCCTGTCAAAGGTACGAAGGGCGACGGCCGACAGCACCGGAGGAAGCCGTGAAGGGCCCGGTCTGTGGCAGCGCAGCCGGTGAGATACGGGCGCCGGCGAACTGAAGTCCGAGGCATGGTGTTCGACTGTGAGATGGAGGTGCGAAATGGCGGTGGACCCTGTTTGCGGTATGGAGGTCGATCCGGACAAGGCGGCAGCCAGCTCGACATACGAAGGAAATACCTATTACTTCTGCGCGCAGGGATGTAAACAGAAGTTCGATAGTGAGCCCGGGCATTTTCTGAACGGTCCCGGCGAAGGCTGGGCACCGATGACCCCCAGGGGAGGCTTCTTCTCGAAGGTCAGGAAGCTCTTCACATCCGGCTGACGGCCTAGTTAGCCGCCTTTATGGCGGACAGGCACCAGGGATAGACAAGACAAGACGGTTTGCCGTCCCGAACGACAGGGCGTAACACTTCCGGACTTTCTTCCATCTACTTTCAGGGAAAGCGCAACGGCGTATTTCCCCGCGGGAAGAAGTCTATTCGCATACCCGAGGGAGAAAGGTTCTTATGAAGAACAGATCCACCCTGGCGTACACGGTGATGGCGGTCGTCATGCTCGTCCTGATGGACCTGACACTGGTCGTCTGGCACGGCGGTTCAGAGTCCACCACCGTCGCCGAGAACTCCGGGAACCAGAAGCAGGTGAGCAAACAGGCGAGCAAGCCCGCCGCCGAGAAGGAGCAGCCCGCTGCGGCTACCGCGGCGCCGGCGGCACCGGCCCCGGCTCCAGCGGCGCAGACCGCGGCGCAGCCCGAGCAGCCCGCGAGCACCAGTGCCAGGAAAGCACCGGCGCAACCGGCGGCGCAGCCGGCAGCGACTCCCGCGCCTGCCCCGGCCCCGGCGCCCACTCCCGCTCCGACCCCTGCTCCCACACCGACACCGGCACCCGCCCCGGCCCCTGCGCCGAAGCCGGCGCCCACCCCCGCACCGCCACCGAACACGACCACGGGTCCGACGCCCGTGAAATAGCGCGAGGCATGCCCTGCTCCGATGGGAAGATGCAGATGATGATGGAGGCGGAGTCAGTGACTCCGGGAGGAAGTCGAGATGAAGAATAACCGGGCACTCATCGTCCTGGCGGCGATCGTGGTGCTGCTGGCCGTCAATTTCTCCTACGGGTTCTTCAAGAGCGACGGACCCGGGAAACCCGGCAAGAGCGTGACGGATGCCGTCTCGGTCAGGAAAGGCAAAGCAGAGGTGTCCCCGGTGAAGAAGTCGTCCGGTCAGATCGCGGAGGCACTGCCCGCTCCCGAACCGGCTCCAGCCGTTTCGGATAATACAGCTGACAACAATACGGGCTCATCGATCGAGCCGGCCCCGGTGGCCTACCAGCCTCCCGCCGCGGCTCCGACTCCTGCGCCCGTCGTCGCGCCTACCCCCGCTCCGGCGCCTGACACCACCACGGGACCGACCCCCGCCCCTGCTCCGTCACCGAAACCGGCTCCAAAGCCGAAACCGGAGGAAGATGAGGACGACGCCGAGGTCGAGGCCGATTCGGTCGGGGTGCGGTCCGTCCAGGTCCCGCAGGTACAGTCCTTCGAGGTGGGGCAGGTGTCGGCAAAGACCGTGAACTCTCTGCGGGAGAGCGCCACGGTGGATGACCTCGTCCGACTCGCCGGGACAGGAGCGCTCGGGTGCTCGCCAGCCTTCCGGGAATGGGTCATCCAGTGTCTGGGAGCCGGCGGAGGAGCCGCCGTCTCACGCACTTTCATCCTCCATGAGAGCGACGTCCGTCGCGTCGCCGCGGCCGGCCGGCCGGCTCTCAGCCCGCGGTTCCGGGCGGCCCTGCTCAAAGCGCTTGAACCCTGGCTGGGCGGGCGTGTCATCTCACCGTCTGACGGGGTTTGAAGGGTCGGCGGGGAACGAGAGGTTTTCGATGAAAGCCCGCTGGAAGCCGGGTTCTGAGGAGAGCTCCACCGTCTGAACCCTATGCGCGAGCGCGACCGCCTGAGACCAGGCCCGCTCGGAAGCAAGCATCATCTCGGCTCCCGCAAGCGCCGCATTTCCGGCGTACTCTATGCGGCTCTCCACCTCTACCGGGAATATGCCGACCCGGACGGTGCTCCCCGGTCTCAGGAAGTTTCCGAAGACGCCGGCCAGGCTCACGCGGTCGATCTCTCCGTATCCGGCTCCAAGAGTCTCGCACAGCAACCGGATCCCGGCGCCCACCGCCCCCTTCGCCAGTTGAACCTGCCTGATGTCGTCCTGCGTCAGCGTGATATCGGTCCCGGGCGCGAGCACGAACTCGCGCATCCCGTCGATCTGGCGGATCCGCTCAGCGTACGCGGCAGCGGCGGCGGAAGGCTCGACCAGCCTGCCGGATGGCAGCAGCAGACCGGACTCCAGGAGCGCCGCTACGGCATCGAGGATGCCCGAGCCGCAGACGCCGAGCGGCTCGCCGCCAACGAGGTGCC
>Ga0209746_1000330_pt1 | contig 25156 bp, 18 predicted proteins | sample BarGraNGADG00211_3_FD_184496 | JGI IMG/M metagenome (GOLD analysis project Ga0209746, IMG submission 184496) | Arctic peat soil microbial communities from Barrow, Alaska - Barrow Graham LP Ref core NGADG0011-211 (SPAdes) (version 2) | ecosystem: Environmental > Terrestrial > Soil > Wetlands >... | reverse complement strand
GCAGAACCTGCAGCGCATCGTCGCCGAAATAGCCGGCCTGCGGCCCAGGGATGACCCGGACGGACGGGTTTTCCATATACGCCCGCCGGCGCTCCGCCGGCACCACACGCCCCGCCAGCTGCGACCGGCCCGGCGCCGGCGGCCAGGGCCCGCCCGTCGTAGCCGCCGAAACCGCCTGAGAGACAGGTGGCCTGCGAGGCCAGCACCGGCGGGGTGACGATGCCACCGGCCAGCGCCAGGTAAGCCCGGCAGCCGCTGCGCCGGCCGCGGCATTCGAGCACAGAACCGGCGCGCAAGAAGAGCGCCGTCCAAAGCTGCACGTCCCAGGCGCCCAGGTCAACCGAGTGCAGCCGGCAGGCCAGGTCGCCGCCGGTGAGGGCCAGCAGCATATCCGCGTGAAAGCGCAAGACCGGCCCGGAAACCGTCAGCTCCAGGCCCGCCGCGCCGGGCGGGTTGCCGGCCAGCGCGTTGGCTGCCCGTAGGGCAAACTCATCCACCGGCCCGCAAACGGGCACCCCGTAGCGTTGGTAGCCGTGGCGCCCCAGGTCCTGCACGGTGGTCAGCAGGCCGAGGGAAAGGACCTCCACCGATGTGGATGGCGAAAGGCGGCGGCGGGCGCGCCGGCATGGTAGAGAGCAGTGCGCTTGCCCCGCTCCTTCACGGGCACGAACCTGACCCGGTCGCCGGGCGCGAAGTAGGCCGGCGGGTCGCGCTGATGATCGAAGAGAACCAGGTCGGTGCGCCCGATCAGGCGCCAGCCTCCCGGTGTGGCCTGCGGGTAGATGCCCGTCTGGCGGCCGGCGATGCCGATTGAACCGGCTGGGACAGAGGTGCGCGGCGTGGACAGGCGCGGCGCGGCAATCGCCTCGGGCACGACGCCAAGGTAGGGAAAACTGGGCGAGAAGCCAAGCATATACACGGTGTAGAGCTGGCCGCTGTGAATGCGTACGACTTCCTCGGGCGCGAGCCCCTGTCGCGCCGCCAGCTCCGCCAGGTCGGGCCCGTCTTCTCCGCCGTAGAAAACCGGCGCCTCCTTGACGGCGCCCGTCTGCGCCTGGCCGGCTTCCCAGCCTCACGCGCAAAGCGCAGCCCTTCGCCGGCCGCGGCCTCGGCCATAACCTGGGATGAGGCCAGCCCGACCATGATCAGGCCAGGGTCGAAGCGGGCGATGCCGCGGGCGATGGCGCGCGCTGGCCGGATTCCGCGCGGCGGCGTTGTAGGCGCGCCGTGCGCCTTGACGTGGACGAGGGGCAGGCCGTGGGCCCGGCAGAAGGCCGCCAGGGCCCCGACCTGGTACAGTGTCGCTCTCTCGATCTCGGCGGGCGCCAGCGCCATGTCGCGCCGGCCAAACCCGGCCAGGTCGGGATAGCCGGGGTGCGCCCCGACCGTCACCGCGTGGGCCTTGGCCAACCGGACCGTCCGGTCCAGCACGAGCGGGTCGCCGGCGTGGAAGCCGCAGGCCACATTGGCGGATGTGATCAGCGGCATCAGCGCCTCGTCGGCTCCGAGGCGGTACGCGCCGAAGCTCTCGCCCATATCACAGTTGAGATCGATGCGCATAGTTGCCTCCGTGCCGCGTGATGGCAGCGTTATGCCTGCATTGCGTTATGTCCGCGCTGCGTGATGGCCGCCTTGCGTTATGCCCGCACTATAGCACCGCGCCGGGCGCCGCGCACAGAGACAAACGCAGGAACCCCGGCGATTTCATTCTCGCGCTCCATTCGCTCATTCGTTGGCGTAATTCGTTGACGGCACCCCGACCAGCTCGCCCCTGGTTGCCCGGCCGCGCGTTCCGTGTTAAGCTGCGGTCGGGCCAGGGAGATTGCCGAAAGGGGCTAGCCATGACACGCACAGACGACCTGCCGCAGGCGGGGGCCGGGCCGAGAGTGGGACTGCTCATCGCCATGCGCGCGGAAAGACCGGCCTGCGTGCCCGAGCCGCCCCCTGGCCGCCCCTGCCTGTGGCAGACCGGCCGGGGCACTGTCGCGGTCGTCATCTGCGGCGTAGGCCAGAAGCGCGCACGGACGGCCGCGGAGCGTCTGTGCGCTGAATTCGACCCCGAGCTGCTGCTGTCGCTGGGGACGTGCGGAGCAGCGGGAAAGGGGCTGGCAGTGGGCGAACTGCTGCTCGCGGAGCGCGTTGTGCACAGGGGACAGGCGATTGCAACGACAGGTCCATGCGCCCATGAGCTAGGACGGCTGCTGGCGGGGCGGCTGACCGTCTGCACGGGTGAGGTAGAGACGGTGGACCGGCTGGCCTTCTCGCGCCGCGGCCTGCGCGCGACGGCGTTGGGTGTGGAGATGGAGGCCTACGCGATCGCCCAGGTGGCCGCGCTCCACGGCTTGCCGTCGCTGGTGGTTAAAGCCGCCAGCGACATCCTGCCCGAACAGCCCGGCCTGGGCAGCCTGCTGGAATGGCTTCGCCATTGGCAGGCAAGTTTCGGACTGGCAAAGAGAACCTTGGACGAGTTTGCCCGGATCTATTTTCAGGTGGACGGGCCGGGCGCTACTGCCTGATCTCGACCACGACGCCCTCTTCGGCCCACTTGTAGAGGGCGATGGCGTTGTCTGTGCTGACCAGGATGCAGCCGTAGGTGATCGGCGCGCCAAGGTTCTTCGTCCAGAGGATCTGTGAGCCCCCGCGACTCGGGAAGCCGTGGAAGCCGTTCATGAAGTCGTTGCCGGGCACCGGCTGATAAATGCCCATGAAGTAGGGCATCCAAAGGTCCCAGTTGGCGGCGTAAGCGCGCAGATCGTGGCTGCGCACCTGGAATACCCCGGGCGAGGTAGGACTGGAGTCCATGCCTGTGCTAGCTTTCCAGTTCCACTTGACCGCCCCGTTCTCCAGGACCTTGACGTTCTGTTCTTTGATGCTGACGATGATACGCTTGTTCTCAATGGGCGGCAGCGGCACCAAAACATCCGGCGAAGGGATGGCTATCTTCTGGCCGACCTGCAGCATATCGCCCAGGCCCGGGTTGGCCTTTTGAATCCAGGGGTAAGGCATGCCGAACTTGACCCAGATGCTCGAGATGGTCTCGCCCGCCTGCACTGCATACTGTTGCTCGCCGTGATAGACCCGCAGGCGCACCTCGGGGCCACCCTCAGCCACCAGCTTCACGACGGCCGGCAGGGCATCGTCCATTTTCACAAAGCGCGCCGCGCCGAGCGTCTCCTTCTGGCGGTCCAGCAGAAAGACCTGCACATTGGCCTGTTCCAGCGTCCATTTCAAGTACGCTGGATCCTCAGGATTGAGGTGCAGCTTGAGCCAGCTGCCGATCACCTGGGGTGTGATCTGCCAGGTGAACTTCTCGTCTTTGAGCGGGTCGTACAGGTAGACCGGGTGCGTCGCGCCGAGCAACTGGTTCGCCTGGGCGATGGCAGGAGTGAGGTCGTTGATGGCCGGCGGCACGACCGCCAGAGTTAGATTCAGGCGCCGGTCTTGGAGGACCTGCGATGCGTGTCCCTGCAGCCAGTCGACGCTCGCCTGGACGTCCAGCGCCCGACCGGGCACGCCGGGGGTCTCTTCCACGCGGCCATCCACCACGCGCAGGCCGGCATCCTGGGCAGGCGTCCCGACCTCCGCAGCCAGGGTGCGCAGAAAGGTTTCAGCCACCAGCGGGTCGAAATTCCAGACGGGCGCCACGCTTACCCGGCCGCGCGTTTGCCAGAGCTGTGCCAGCCCTTCCGGCGATCGTCCCTGGGCGTGCGCCTGGCGCACGGTGGCGTCGGCGTCGAGCACCAGGCCGAGCTGGTTGGGGGGGGCCTGCCAGGTCCGGCTGCCGGCCGTCACGGCGATGGTCTGGCTCTGCCAACCGGCCAGCAGCGCATCGGCGGCCTGCACTGTTGTCTTGCCGCCCAGCTCCAGGCCCAGCGCCTGGACGCCGGGCAGGGTGAAATCGCTGAAGTAAAACAAAGCCAGGGCCCCCAGCGCCAGCAGCACAAGCATCAACAGAGCGGCGCTTAGGCTCAAGACTACAGAACCGGCGCTTCTGCGTTTGCGGGTTCGTCGCACTGTACGTGGCGTAGCCGGCGGCACGGTCGAGGCCGTGGTCGGTGGCGTGGTCGGTGACGTGGTCGGTGGCATGCTGTGCATTGTACCGAGATAACGCCCATCCGGCAACATTTGTTCCCTTGATCGATGAGTTTATAATGAGTTTCTATGTTAGTCATCCAACTCTTGGGTCCGCCACAGGTGATCCTGGATGGGAACGCGCTGAAGCTGGCGCGGCGCAAAAGCCGCGCGCTGCTGTACTACGTGGCTGCTCATAGCCAGAGCCTGACGCGCGAGCACCTGTTGGCGCTGTTCTGGCCCGATACGGGCCGGCCTGCGGCCCAACAGGTGCTGCGCACGACCCTGCACGGCCTGCGCCAGGCCCTCCCGGCCGATCTGCTCGTCGCCGACGAAACGGTCGGCCTCGCGCCCGGCGTGGAGGTCGACGTGCGCAGCTTCGAAGCGGCCTTAGCGGTCGAAGCGCGCCTGCTGCCCGGCGGGTCCGCGCCGGCGGCCGGCGTGGACGGGCTGGCGGCGGCGCTCGACCTGTACCGGGGCGACTTCTTGGCGGAAGTGACCCTGGACGACTCGCCGGAATTTGAGAACTGGATCACCGGCGAACGCGAGCGCTACCGGCGGCTGGCCGTACGCGGTTTCATTGCCCTGGCCCGCTTCCATGAGGAACGCGTGGACTATGCCGCCGCGCTGAGCTGCCTGGACCGCGGCCTGGCCCTGGATCCATTGCAGGAAGACTTGCAGCGCACGGCCATGCGCCTGCATTACCTGGCCGGCGACCGGCCGGGAGCGATCCGCCGCTTTCTCCACCTGCGCGATCTGCTGGACGAGGAGATGGGCGTGCCGCCGATGGCCGAGACCCAGCGCATGTACGACGCCATCATGACGGACGCGCCCGCCTTGAAGGATGAGACGCGCAGCGCACAGCGCCGGACGGGTACGAGGGACGCAATCCAGGGCTCGGCGGATGGCCGGGCGGCGGCCCCAGACGGCCGCGTGGCCGGCGATGGCGCCACACCAACACCCGGTCCCGGCTCCCGGCTCGCCGGTCCGTCCGCGGCGCTGCGCGCGGCTGGGACTCCCGCGGCGACCCGCGTGCCGGCTGCGCCCCACAGCGCCTCCAGCCTGCCCTTTGCCGGCCGCGTCGCCGAGCTGGAAACACTGCGCACCCTGCCGGCCACGGGCAAGCTGGCCCTGGTGGAGGGAGAACCGGGCATCGGTAAGAGCCGGCTGGTCGAGGAGTTCATCCGCACGTCGGACTTGTTCGCGCTGGCGGGCGCGGGGCGTGAGTTGGAACAGGCGCTCCCCTACCAACCCGTCATCGAGGCGCTGCGCAATCTCCAGGCTCGTCCTGACTGGCCGGAGCTGTACGCCGGGCTGCGTGCACACCTCTCCCCCGTCTGGCTGGCCGAGGTAGCCCGTCTGTTGCCGGAGCTGGCGGCCACGCCGCCCGGCCCGGCCTCCTCTCTGCGGGCCGCCGACGAGTCCCGGCTCTGGGAAGGGGTGAATCAGTTCTTGCGGGCGCTCGCCACCGTCGTGCAAAGCGGGCCGTCGCGCCGTCAGCTGCTGGTTTTCCTGGACGACCTGCATTTGGCCGACGCCTCGACGCTGGCGCTGCTGGCTTACCTGGTGCGCCAGCCCTCCCTGGCGCCCATCGGTTTCCTGGCCGCCAGCCGGCCGGTCGAGCCACGCTCGCCCTTGGCCGCACTGCTGCAGACGCTCAACCGCCAGGGTGCGCTTTCACGCCTGTCGCTCTGCCTGCTGGGCAAGGAAGAGGTGCTCGCCATCGCCCGCCGGCTGAGCCAGCACTATGCCTACCCATTGGCCGATTGGATGCTGCGGACTTCGGAGGGTAACCCCTACATCCTGGCCGAGCTCGTCAGCCACGCGCGCCAGAAGGGTCTATTGCGCCCCGATGGCTCGCTCGACCTGCTGACGCTTTCGGCGGAGCCTCTCGTGCCGCAGTCGGTGTACAGCTTGATCCAATCCCGCCTCGACCACCTGTCCGGCGGCGCGCGCCGCGTGCTGGAGGCAGCGGTGGCCGCAGGCCGGCAGTTCGAGTTCGACGTTGCGGCGCGCGCGGCCGGCCTGTCGGAAGACGCCGCAATGGACGCCCTGGACGAATTGCTGAGCGCGGGACTTATCCGCCCGTCAGACAACACGCGCTACACCTTCGACCACAGCCTCACCGCCGAAGTGGCCTACCGCGAGATGGGCGAGCCCCGCTATCGACTGCTACACCGGCGCGTGGCTGAGGCCATCGAAAGCCTCTATCGCCACCGGCTGGACGAGGTGGCCGGGCGGCTGGCCATGCACTTCAGCGCCGGTCATGCCCCCGAACGCGCCGCGCCCTATGCCTTCCGGGCCGGCCGGGAAGCCGCCCGCCTGGCTGCCTGGCGCGAGGCCATCGCCTTCTACGAACAAGCCCTGGTGGGTGCCGGCGAAAGGGAGCAGATCGCCATTCAGATGGCCCTGGGAACTGCGCAGGGCAAGGCCGGCGACAACGCACAGGCTTCGGAAACCTTCCGCCTTGCCCTGGTCCTGGCCGAGCGGCGCGGGGACCGGGCGGCGACCGATGAGGCCCGGCTGGCCCTCTCGCAGTCGTTCTTGCCCCAGTCCCGCTATCGCGAGGCCATCGAAGCCGCCCGGCTGGTGCTGACGCGCGGCCTGCCGGAGAACAATCTGCGCGCCCAGTTTGCCTGGGGCAGCGCGCTCTCGCTGGAGGGCGCCGATCTGACGGATGCCAGCGCGCACTTGAGCGCCGCGGTGGACCTGAGCGCCGCCGACCCGGTGACCCTGGCGCGTGCCAAGTTCGAGCTGGGCAGTGTGGCGGCCCAACAGGGCGACCTGACGGCGGCCATCGCCCTGTACCGGGAAGCGTTGGCGTCGGCCTCGCTGACCGACGAGGCGATCGAGCACCGGATCCTGGCGCACAACAACCTGGCCTATCACCTGCTGCTGCTGGGCGACCCAGAGGCCCCCGAACACGCGCAGGCGGCGCTGGCCCTCTCGGAAGAGCGCGGGGTGCTGACCTTCGAACCTTACATCTACTCGACCGTGGGCGAGATCGCCCTGGCCGCCGGCGACTTGGAAGAGGCCCAGCGCCGCTTCGAGCAAGGGCTGGCGCTGGCCGAGCGGCTTTCCATGCCCGAGCGCATTGCCGGGCTGACGGCCAACCTGGGACTGGTGGCCCAGCGCTGCGGCGAAACGGCGCTGGCCATCCATCGCCTGTCCAGCGCCCTGGCGCGTGCCGACGCAGCCGGCACGCAACACCTCGCAGCACAGATCCGGCTGTGGCTGGTGCCGCTCCTGCCGCCGGGCGAAGCGCGTGCGATGCTAGCGGAAGCGCGCGCCATCGCCGCGAACGGCGGGCGCAAGCGGCTGCTCGCCGAGGCCGATAGGCTGGAACGCGAGCTTGCGGGCGGGTAGGCCTTTCTCCAGTCATCACGAACGCCAGAATCCGGGGGGAAATTGGTCCCGTGTTTACGCTCCTGTTCACGCCGGCGTTTACCGCCCTGTTACGCGCCCCAGGTAAGATACAGTCATCAAGTTTGAACACACAGGAGCATGACAATGTCTTGGCAAATCGACCCTTCTCATTCGCAAATCGAATTCTCTGTTCGCCACATGATGATCACCACCGTTCGCGGCCACTTTGACAAGTTCACCGGCAGCGTAGATTTCAACGAGGCTGATCCCACCCAGTCGACCGTCGTCGCCGAAGTGGACACCGCCAGCCTCAACACGCGTGACGCCAAGCGCGACGGCCACCTGCGCTCGCCCGACTTCTTTGACGCCGAGCACTACCCGACGGCGACCTTCAAGAGCACCAAGGTCGAGAAGCTCGACAAGAGCCACGGCCGCATCACGGCCGACCTGACCATCCGCGGCGCCACCAGCCATATTACCCTGGATGTCGAATACACCGGCATGGGCACCATGTGGGGCCGGACCAGCGCCGGCTTCAGCGGCCAGACCAAGTTCAACCGCAAGGACTGGGGCCTCAACTGGAACCAGACCCTCGAAAGCGGTGGCTTGCTGGTAGGCGAGGTGGTGACGATCAACGTCGAGCTCGAGCTGGTGAAGCAGCCCGAGGCGCAGCTGGCGGCGGAATCTGCCGCAGCTTAGGTCCCAGGGGCGATCCGCCAAATGTGTGCGCCCTGGCAGTTCCACACGCTAGAGTGTAATATCATCCCAGGCTGATGGAACACAACGACCACGTGGCTTTATTGCTCGGCGGCATGCCTCTTAGGGGTGAGGGCGGACCGCCGGGCGGCGCGTGGGCAGATTTAGGCTCAGGGACAGGGGCTTTCACCCTGGCCCTGGCCGAACTGCTTGGCCCGGGCGGGATGATTTACTCCGTGGATAAGGATGGGGACGCGCTCCGCGAACAGGAGCGCGTCCTGCGCGTCCGCTACCCGCAGATCGCCATCCGGTATATCAGCGCAGACTTTGCGCGCTTGCTGCACCTGCCGCCCCTGGATGGTGTGGTAATGGCCAACAGCCTCCACTTTCAGCGCGCTAAGGCACCGGTCCTGCAACTGGTGCGCGGCTACCTGAAACCGGGTGGTCGCCTGATCGTGGTCGAATACAACGTGGATCGCGGCAATCCCTGGGTGCCTTACCCCTTCTCATATGCCACCTGGCAAAACATGGCGGCCCAAACCGGGTTCGTCGGCACTCGCCTGCTGGCCACGCATCCCTCGCGCTTCCTCACCGAGATATACTCCGCCGTCAGCTTCCGCCCATTGGCCGAGACCGCGCGCTGACAGGGCTCATGTCCTCGGACGCGGCGCAATTGCTGAGCCAAGGAATAAGCACTACATTCAAATCATGATAACCCACTAAAATGTCAGAGATGATGGGAATGCTGTTATTTTGGGGGGCGGACGCACCATGACCCTTGACGAATTGACGCGCGGAGAAACGCTGGAGAGAGCGCGCGTGGTGACGGCCGTCCGGTAACGCGCTTCCGCGCGCACATCGCTGGCAGCTCTGGCGATCGCCGCCATCGCTGGCGCCGCGCTTTACCTGGGGGTATTCACCCTGCCCTTCAGTCTCCTCAAGCTACAGGCCTACTATCACCTTGACCTGGAGCGCTGGCAGATCGGCAGCGGGTACGTTCACTGGGTATTGTTCGCGGCTCTCCTTGCCGAGGGCGCGCTGTACTGGTTTGCCTGGCAGGCGGCCAGAACGGCGCGCGGCCGCGCGGCCTGGGTCGTGGTGATCGGGGGCGCGCTCTTATTGGCAGCGCCGCTGTTGTTCATATACCCCATCGGCTCGACCGACATCTTTGACAACATCATGCACGGGCGTATAGTGGGCCTATACCATGCCGATCCCTTTGTGATGGTCGCCAACCAGTTCCCGCAAGACATCTTCGCTAATTATTCCGGCTGGCCCACCACGACATCCGCTTATGGGCCGCTGTGGGAAAGGCTGGCCGGCGGCGTAGCCCAATTGGGCGGCAATACGGTTGTTTCCAACGTCATCGCCTTCAAGCTGCTGGATGTGCTTTTCCTGGCGGGCTGCGGCGGGCTGATCGGCGTGATGCTGTGGCGAGCGGCCCCCGAGCGGGCGCCGGCCGGGGTCCTCTTGCTCACCTGGAATCCGATCGTGCTCTACGAGACCGTGGGCAACGGGCACAACGACATCGTCATGGTCTTCTGCATCCTGGCGGCGGCCCTGGCGATCTACTTCCGGCGCTACACCCTCGCGATCCTGCTGCTGGTCGCCGGCGCCCTGGTCAAATTCATCCCGGTCCTGATGTTACCGGCCGCCGGCCTGATCGCGCTGCGCGCGCTGCCGGACTGGCGCGCCCGCTTGCGCTTCATCGCCGTCACCGGTCTGCTCTCCGGCGCTCTCATCCTGGCAAGTTACGCGCCATTCTGGCATGGGCTTCAGACGCTGGCCCTGGACCGGCGCGAGAAGCTGTTCACGAGCTCGCTGCTCAGCGTGGTCCTCCGGCTGATCCAGCCGATGATGCCGCTGGACAAAGCGATGACGTTGATCAGCCGCGCCGCGTTGGCCGCCACACTGCTGTTCGCGCTGTGGGAAGGTGTGCGCGCCTGGCGGGACCGATCGTGGCTCAGCTTCACCCGCTCGGCCTTTCACATCTCCATCTTTTACGTGTTGGGCACGGTAACGTGGCTGTGGCCCTGGTACAGCCTGTGGCCGGTTGCCCTGGCGGCGCTGATGCCGCCGGGGCGCGAGATGCTGCTGGCCCAGGTTATGGCGTTCAACTTCGCCGTCCGCCCCTTCTTCTACGCCTACCTGGTCCTGCACAGGCCGCTGGGCAGGACATCCAGCTGGGAAGAGCTGAGGCTGGGTCCCGCGGTGCTGGGGGCCGCCTGGCTGACCGCCGCCGGCCTGTTCGTGGCTGCGATGCTGGGCCGCCTGCGCCGCGCTTTGGCCGGCGCGCGCCCGGCATAGGCGGGCGCCCGGATCCCGTCGTTCACCGTCCCCGCAGGCACGTTCCCGCTGCTGTCGGGCATGTCCCTTTTCAAACCCCGCTAACGGCGTTACAATTGGCCTCTGTGGCAGCGAGCTAAACAAGGACCAGCCTGTGGACCTTTCGGCGACTATTCACTTGATGGGCGATATCCTCGGCCAGATCATCTCCGAGCTGGAATCGCCGGTGGTGTTCGAGACTGAGGAGCAGATCCGCAACCTGGCTAAGGCCCGGCGGGCAGGCAACCAGGCAGCCGCCGAGCGGCTGCGGGGCGCCGTCGCGGGCCTGTCCAGCGGTGAGGCGCGTGGCGTAGCTTCGGCGTTCACCCTGTATTTCGACCTGGTCAACCTGGCCGAGGAACAATATCGCGTGGCGACCTTGCGCCAGCGCGAGGCGGAGCCGGAGCCCAGGCAATCCACCCCGCGCGCCGAATCGATCGCCGAAGCGATCGCTACTCTGAAAGCACAGGGCGCCAGCGGCGAGCAGGTGGGGGCGCTGCTGGACGAGCTGGAGATCGAGCTGGTGCTCACGGCCCACCCGACCGAAGCGCGGCGCCGCACCATCCTCTCCAAGCTGCAGCGCATCGCCAACCAGGTCCAAGTCTTGAGCCAACCGGGAAGCCTGCCACGCGAGCGGAGCGCGGCCCGCCGGGCGCTCTACGCCGAGGTGGCCGGCCTCTGGCTGACGGAACGCAACCGCACCACGCGCCCGACCGTCACCGACGAGGTGCGCACGGGGCTATTCTTCATCGACGAGATCTTCTGGGACGTCTTGCCGCTGATCTATGCCGACCTGGACGATGCCCTCGCGCGCGACTACCCGGCAGTGCGCACCACGCGGCCCTGGCTGCGCCTGGCGTCGTGGATCGGCGGCGACCGCGATGGCAATCCCAACGTGACCGCCGAGGTGACCGCCGAGACGCTGCGCCTGCACCGCGGGCTGGCGATCGAGCACCTGCGGCGCGACCTGGGCGAGCTGTCGCGGCGGCTGAGCTTCAACGGGCGCCAGATGCCCCCCGTCCCCGAGCTGCGAGCGTGGCTGGCGGCGCGCCATCCTCTCCCCGAACATGTCGCTTACCTGGAAGCCCGGTATCCCGACGAGCCGTACCGCATTACCCTGGCGCTGCTCGCCGCCGATCTGGCCGAGGCCTCGCGCGAGGACATGCCCGCTCGCTTGCTTTCGAGCGCTCCCCATTCGGCACGCGTCCAGGTGCAGGAGATCGCGACGCCCCTGGAGCTGGTGGCGCGCAGCCTGCCGCCGGCCATCGTCGAGGATGAGCTGGCAGTCTTGCAGCGCCGGGTACAGATCTTCGGCCTGCACGCCGCGCGCCTGGACATCCGCGAGGACTCGGCCCGCCTGCGCGCGGCCCTGGGCGAGATCCTGCGCGCGCTGGGCTGGATGGCCGATTTCTAGAACAGCGACTGCGTGGCGCGCCGGGCCATGCTGCTGGAGCTCCTGGCGCGGCCTGCGCCGGAACTGGCGCCACATGCCGGGGTCACGGCGCGCACGGCTGCCACCTGGTCACTGTTCGAGCTGATCGGCAGGGCGCGCTGCGTCTATGGGCCGGCGCTCCTCGGGCCGTTCGTCATCTCGATGGCGCACGACGCGGCCGACGCCCTCAGCGTGCTCCTGCTGGCACGCTGGACCGGCTGCGCCGACGGGCTGCAGATCGTGCCTCTGTTCGAGACGCGCGACGACCTGGAAGCCGCGCCGGCGGTGCTGGCCGACCTCTTCACGGCCGCTGCCTACCGCGAGCACCTGCGCCAGAGCGGCGACGAGCAGATGGTCATGATCGGCTATTCGGACAGCAACAAGGAGAACGGCTACCTGGCGGCCAACTGGGCGCTCTACGAGGCGCAGGAACGGATCGCGCGCACTTGCGACGAACATGGGGTGCGCCTGATGCTGTTTCACGGCCGCGGCGGCACGGTGGCACGCGGGGGCGGCCCGGCCAACCGGGCGATCCGCGCCCAGCCGCCGGGGACGGTGCGCGGGCGCTTCCGCCTGACCGAGCAAGGCGAGATCATCGCCGCTCGTTACGCCAATCGTGACCTGGCCCATCGCCAACTGGAACAGGTAGTGAGCGCGGTGTTGCTCGCGTCCGGCCCTGGGCCGCTGCAGGGCGCGCCAAGGTCGGAATGGCGCGCGGCGGCGGATAGGCTGGCCAACGCCGCCTGGCAGGCCTACCGGCAACTGGTCTATGACACGCCCGGCTTCATGGATTTCTGGCAGGCGGCCACGCCCATTGACGAGATCACGCGCCTGCACATGGGCTCGCGGCCGGCGTCGCGCCAGCCCGGCAGCCTGGATGTGCGCCGGGTACGCGCCATCCCCTGGGTCTTCTCCTGGATGCAGAGCCGCTTCAACCTGGCCGCCTGGTACGGGCTGGGCAGCGGGCTTAATGCGGGCGTGGCGCCCGAACTCCTGCAAGAGATGTACCGCGAGTGGCCGTTCTTTCGGGTGCTGCTGGACAACGCCGAGATGGCCCTGCTCAAGGCCGATATCGAGATCGCCGCCCTATACGGCGACTTGGTCGCCGACCGCGCGCTGGCGCAGCGTATCTTCGGCCAGATCCGGGCCGAGTTCGAGCGCACCAACGAGGCCGTCCTGTCCGTGACAGGGCACGCGCGCCTGCTGGATTCGGACCCGGTCATCCAACGCTCGGTGCACCTGCGCAATCCTTATGTTGACCCATTGAACTACATTCAGGTCGAGATGCTGCGCCGGCTGCGCGCCCTGCCCGACTCCGAAGGCCCCGCCGCGCAGGCGCTGCGCGAGGTGTTGGTGCTGACGATCAACGGCATCGCGGCAGGACTGAGAAACACGGGCTAGAAGGAAAGAGAGTTCGCTTGTTGTCTACGTCAACCACTACATCATCCGCCACATTGCCGGCGGACGAGCGTTCGGCGCGTTTGATGAAGACCGGCGCTTACTACGCCGCCTTCATCGGACTGGGCATGGTCGCTTCGGTGATGGGGCCCACGCTGCCGGGCCTGGCCGCCCACACGCGTTCCAGCTTGCAGCAGATCAGCTATCTTTTCACTGCCCGCTCGCTAGGCTATCTGATCGGCTCTTTCGGCGGCGGCAGGCTCTATGACCGGATAGCAGGACACCGGATGATGCCCGCCGCCCTGCTGCTGTTGGCGATCATGACCGCGCTCGTGCCCACCATACCCCTGCTCTGGCTGCTGGCCGCCGTCATGCTCCTGTTGGGGATCGGCGAAGGCTCGGTCGACGTGGGCTGCAACGCGATGCTGGTCTGGGTGCATCGCGAGCAGGTGGGGCCGTTTATGAATGGCCTGCACTTCTTCTTTGGGCTAGGGACGTTCCTCTCGCCGCTGGTGATCGCGCAGATCATGCTGATGACGGGGGACATCAACTGGGCTTACTGGATCATTGCGCTGGTCTGCTTGCCGATCGTGGTCTGGACCCTGCGCTTGCCCAGCCCGGCGCCGCAGCGGGCTTCGGATGACGGAGCGCAGGGCGCGGCGAAGCCGGTGCTGGTCACACTGATCGCGCTCTTCTTCTTCCTCTACGTGGGCGCCGAGGTCAGTGCGGGCGGCTGGATCTACAGCTTCGCCCTGAAGTCGGGTATCGCCGGCGCCACGAGCGCGGCCTACCTGACCTCCGTTTTCTGGGGGGCTTTCACCGCCTGGCGGCTGCTCGGCATCCCGATCGCCGCCCGCTTCCCAGCGCGCACGGTGCTGCTGGCCGACATGCTGGGCTCGCTGGTCAGCCTGGCAGTGATCTGGCTCGGCGCCCGCTCGCTCATCGCCGTGGGCATCGGCACGTTGGGTCTCGGCCTTTCGATGGCGTCCATCTTCCCGACCACGCTCTCATTGGCCGGGCAGCACATGACGCTGACCGGCCGGGTGACAGGCCTGTTCTTCGTCGGCTCCAGCACGGGCGGCATGTTTCAGCCCTGGCTGATCGGCCAGCTCTTCGAGCCGGCCGGCCCGCGCAGCGTGATCGTGGTCATCGTGATCGCCACGCTGCTGGCGACGGCTGTCGTTAGCATGATGACATTGTACGTCTCGCGGCAGGCGCGCAGACCGGCCTGAGTCGTCCGGCCTGCGCGGGAGATGCTGCAACCTGAGAAGTTGTTTGTGCGTATTACAGTGTGTCACGTTCGATGTCAAGCACCCATCATGTAGTGACAATTGGCAGGAGGCATGCTGATGGATAGCACGAAGCGGCTTTATCGTAGCAGAAACGATCGGATGATCGCAGGGGTTTGCGGCGGGCTGGGCCAGTTCCTGGGCATGGACCCGACCATCATTCGCCTGATCTTTGTGGTAGCAGTGCTCGCCGGCTTTGCCGGCGTGCTGGCTTACCTGATCCTGGCAGTCGTCATCCCGTTGGAGCCATGAGAAAAGGAGTATGGGGCAATGAACGAAGGGAATGTGCACACCGAAGAGTTCCGCGTGACCGGCGAAGCCGTGTTGACGAAGATTAAGGAGCTGCTGCACGAAGGAAACATCCGCAGCATCACGATCAAGAACGAAGAGGGCAAGGTTCTCATCAACGTGCCGCTGACGCTTGGCGTGGTGGGCGCGCTGCTGCTGCCCCAGTTGGCGGCCATCGGCGCCATCGCGGCCATTGCCACCCATTGCACCATCGTGGTCGAGCGCGCGGACGAGACCCCGCCGGCTGTCTGAAACGAAGGACGGCTACTGGTTGGCCGACTCCATAAGTATACCGTATGGTCGCTATCACCCCGGGGCTGCTCGGCCTAGGCTCGCAGCCGCCCCGGGGTGTTTTTTGTCCGCGCCTGCCTTGGTCAGCCGTTCGCCGCCTGCCCCATTTGCCCCTTCGCTGCCCCCTGGCCGGCCGCGAGCTTTTTCTTCTCCTCCTCCACCAGGACGCGGCGCAGGAACTTGCCCACCATGGTCTTCGGCAGCTCCGAGCGGAACTCGATCTGCCTGGGAACCTTGTAGTGAGCCAGGCGCTCCTTGCAGAAAGCGATGAGCTCGTCAGCGGTCGCCGTCTGCCCGGCTTTGAGGACCACGTAGGCCTTGACGCTTTCACCCCGGTAGGAGTCGGGGATGCCGGCGGCGACTGCCTCCTGGACCTTCGGATGCTCGAAGAGCACCTCCTCCACCTCGCGCGGCACCACGTTGAAGCCGGAGACAATAATGATGTCCTTCAAGCGATCGACGATGTAGAAGTAGCCGTCCTCGTCCCGGCGCGCGATGTCACCCGTGCGCAGCCAGCCGTCGGCGGCGATGACATTTTTAGTCTCGTCGGCCTTGTTCCAGTAGCAGCGCATCACCTGGGGGCCGCGCACCCACAGCTCGCCCGCCTGGCCGGCCTGCTGTTCCTCCAGGGTGTCAGGGTCGACGATCCGGGCGTCCACATCGGGCCAGGGCAGGCCGATGGAGCCGGCCCGGCGTTCGCCGAAGATGGGGTTGGCGTGCGTGACCGGCGCAGCTTCGGTAAGCCCATAGCCCTCGATCAGGCGGCCGCCGGTGATCTCGCCGAACTTGATCTGCACCTCCATCGGCAAGGGCGCCGCCCCGCTGAGGCAGGCCTTGACCGAGCGCAGGTCATACTTCTTGACGTCGGGATGATTGATGATGCCGATGTACATGGCCGGCACGCCGGGGTAGAGGCTGGCCTTCTCGCGGTGGATGATCTGCATGATCGTCTCGATGTGACGCGGGTTGGGCAGGATGATCACCTCTGAGCCATGGTAGATCGTAAAGAGCATGGCTACCGTCATGCCGTAGATGTGGAAGAACGGAAGCGCGCCGATGCAGCGTTCCTGGCCTTGGACCAGGGATGGCATCCAGGCCCGGATCTGCTCGATGTTGGCGACCAGGTTGCAGTGCGCGAGCATGGCCGCCTTGGGTACGCCCGTCGTGCCGCCGGTGTACTGGAAGAGAGCGATATCGTCGGGCGCGACGTCGACCGCCGGGGGCAGCTCGGGGTGGGCATTCAACAACGGGCGAAAGCGATTAACGTCCTCACCCTCCGGCACCTGGGCGAGCAAGCCGTCCTTGCGCAAATTCCGATCCACCAGGGCGTTGAAGGGCGCGCGCACGTAATCGGAAACGTCGGTGACGATCACGCGCCGGACGGGCGTGTCCGCTTGGATCTCCTTGAACCGGGCGTAGAAGGGGCTCAACAGGATGACTGTCTCTGCGCCGGCATCACTGAACTGGTGTTCGAGCTCGCGGGCGGTGTAGGTCGGGTTGGTGTTGACGACGATCGCGCCCACCCTCATCGCCCCGTAAAAGGCGATGACGAATTGTGGCAGATTGGGCAACATCAGGGCCACGCGATCGCCCTTGCGAACGCCCAGCGCGTGCAGGGCCGCGGCGAAGCGGTTGACCTCGTTCAGCAACTCCCGGTAGCTCAGCCGCGCGCCCAGGCTGATAGGGCCCAGGTAGCGCAACACGAGGTGGAGGGCAGGCCGGTCAGGATACTTGCGGGCGCTGTTCTCCAACGTGCCAAACAGAGACACTTGCGGGTAGGTCAGACTATGCGGGACAACCGACTCGTAATGCTTCAACCAGGGCTTTTCCATTGGACTCCTCACAGAAAACGAACGGCAGCATCGGCGGGGATCCGATCGGCAAAGGGCAAGCGGACGCAAAGAAAGCTACCACACATTCGGAATGTAGGGGAGGAGTAGGCGCTTGTATGTTGATTAGCCTACATTCGCTCCGCAGCCGTACGGCCGTGAAAAGGGCGGCCCTCAGCTTTGACCACCTGCCCGACCTGAACGATAATGCCTGCAGTCTGTCGGTTATGTGAAATCTGCAGCTATGCAAGAATCACCGTCCATGTACCCACGTGAGCGCCGAAGGCTGGCCTTTCGGTTGCGTCGCGCCGGAGCGCGAGCGTGGGGCGATGCCCGCTCCTGGATCGCGCCAGGGCACCTGGAAGCCGGCGAGCGGAACGCGCGCAACCTTGAGATCGAGGTGTTCTGGGCTGCGGTCCTGGCTGGGGCGGCCGCGTTCAATGCGCCGTTTGCTCTGCGCCTGGGTGCGACCAACTCGCAGATAGGGTTATTGAGCTCGATTCCGGCCCTGCTGGCGCTGATCATCACGTTGCCAGCCGGTCAGTTCCTGAGCCGCCGCGCGCAGCGCATGCCGTGGCTGATCTGGAGCCTGTTCTTCGCGCGCATCGGCTACGTACTCGTCGCGCTGATTCCGTTTCTACCGAGCGTGCCTCAAGGCACCGCCCTGGTCTGGCTGCTGATCGGGATGACGGCGCCGGGCTCGTTTTTCAGCATCGCCTGGAACTCGATGCTGGCCGAAGTCATCCCCGAGGCCGAGCGGGCGAGGATCTTTGCCATCCGCAATATCCTCGTGGCCTTCTCGGCGACTGCGGCAATCTTCCTGGCCGGGCGCTGGCTCGAGCACGGCGCCTTCCCTTTCAACTACCAGATCATGTATGCCGTGGGGCTGGTGGGCGGCATGCTCAGCGTCTTCTATATCACCCGCCTGCGCGTGCCCGATTCGCCGGTGCCGGTGGTCCGCCGCGAGCCAGTGCGCCTGGGCGCCCTCCTGAAGGCCGGCCGGGAAGCGTTCACGACGCAGCCCGATTTCTTCCGGCTGGTGGTCAACACCCTGGCGCATGGCGTTGGCCTGTGGATGATCGCCCCGCTGTACGTACTGTATTTCGTGCGCACGCTGGGAGCCAACGAAGGCTGGCTGGGGCTGAACAGCACATTGGGCAACCTGACGCCGGCGATCGGCTACTACCTGTGGCAGCGCGGCATCGTGCGCTGGGGTGAGAAGCACGTGCTGATCTGGACGATCACCTTTGTCGGCCTTTACCCGCTGTTGGTCGGCCTGACCCACAACCTGAACGTCATCCTGCTGCTGACGGCGCTGAACGGTCTGATTGTGCCGGGGACCAACCTGAGCCACTTCAACATGCTTCTGAAGATCTGCCCGGCCGGCCAACGGCCGGTGTACCTGGGTCTGTGGACGTCCACGATGAACCTGGGCGCATTCATCATGCCCCTGATCGGCGTGGCTCTGGCAGACCAAGTGGGCTTTGCGCCGGTTCTGATCGCCGGTGGTGTGATCTGCCTGGCTGGTTCCACCACCTTTCGCTTTCGCAAGCTACAGACGCCCGACAGCCTGGCCGTGCGCCGGGCCGAGCCAGAGCCATTGGGCGGCTGAGTGACGCCGGGCGGCTGAGTGACGCCGCGTGCGGCGCCGGCGTAGGCACTGCCACACGCTTTCAGAACGACCTGAATGGAGGTACCTTCACATGGACACTGGTTATGACGGGCTGGGACTAGGGCTGGGCAACCTGGCGCGGCTGTCAGAGGCCGAGACGCGCTCGATCAGCGCGGAGAATCCGACCGGAGCAAAGGGCGCCGGGGGGCAGGCAACGGAAGGCACGGGGGCCAGCCCTGCCCACTAGCTGGTACAGGGCTGGAAAGTGTCGCCCTCGATCAACCTGCCGGGCAAGACCACCGTAACCCTGGCCGACGTGGACGGGCCGGGTGCGATCCAGCAGATATGGCTGACGCTGCACCCGTCCTTCTGGCGCAGGGTGGTATTGCGCATCTACTGGGATGACGAGACCACGCCGTCGCTTGAGACGCCCATCGGCGACTTTTTCTGTAACGGCTGGGGCGTGCGCTGCAACGTGACGTCGCTGCCGGTCGCCGTCAACCCGGCGGGCGGCTTCAATTCCTACTGGGAGATGCCCTTCCGCAAGCACGCCCGGATCACGATCGAGAACCTGAGCCCGGACACACTGCTCGGCTTTTACTACCAGATCAACTACACCCTGACTGAAGTGCCGGCCGACCGGGCCTACTTCCATGCGCAGTGGCGGCGCAGCAATCCCGTGCCCTATCAACAAGTCCATACTCTCCTGGACGGCGTGCGCGGCCACGGGCATTACGTCGGCGCCTACCTAGCCTGGGGCGTGAACAACAACGGCTGGTGGGGCGAGGGCGAGATCAAGTTCTACCTCGACGGCGACGGCGCGTGGCCGACGATCTGCGGCACGGGCACCGAGGACTACTTCGGCGGCGCGTGGGACTTCGAGCAGCCACAAGGCCAGTATTGCGTCTTCTCGTCGCCATTCTCCGGGCTGCCACAGGTGATCAAGCCGGATGGGCTTTACCAGAGCCAGCAGCGCTTTGGCATGTATCGCTGGCATGTGATGGACCCGGTGCGCTTCCGCCAGGATCTGCGGGTGACCATCCAGGCGCTGGGCTGGCGCTCGCCAACGGACGGAAAGTCGCGCTATCTGCCGCTACAAGACGACATCGCCTCGACCGCCTTCTGGTACCAGGCGGAACCGCACGCACCCTTCCCGACATTGCCGGATGCCAACGGGCTGGAAGTGATTTGAAGCGCGGCGCAGAAGCCTGGCGTGAGGGTGGGAAGCGCGCAAAGATAGGCAGGACCGCAAAAGAAAGGATCTATATATGCCGGAAAAGGTGAAGGTCGGGATCGTCGGCTGCGGGAACATCAGCCCCGCCTATTTCAAGGGCTGCCGGGCCTTTAGCATCCTGGATGTGGTGGCCTGCGCAGACATCGACCTGGCGCGAGCCAGGGCGCGGGCCGAGGAATTCGGCGCCGCGCGGGCCTGCAGTGTGGATGAACTGCTGGCGGACCCCGAGATCGAGATCGTGGTTAATCTGACCATCCCCAAGGCGCACGCACAGGTGAACCTGGCCGCGATCGCGGCGGGCAAGAACGTACATTGCGAGAAACCGCTGGCCGTTACGCGCGAAGATGGCCAAAAGACGCTAGCCGCCGCCAGGGAGAAGGGGGTACTGCTGGGCTGCGCGCCGGATACGTTCATGGGCGGCGGCATCCAGACCTGCCGCAAGTTGATCGACGACGGCTGGATCGGCGAGCCGGTGGCCCTGACCGCATTTATGACCTGCCACGGTCACGAGAGCTGGCATCCCGATCCTGAGTTTTACTACGAGCTCGGCGGTGGGCCGATGCTGGACATGGGACCGTATTACCTGACGGCGCTGGTGAACCTGGTAGGGCCGGTGGCGCGGGTGACCGGATCGACGCGCGTGACGTTCGCCGAACGCGTGATCACCAGCCAACCCAAGCACGGCAAGCACGTGCGCGTGGAGACGCCGACGCATATCGCCGGGGTGATGGACTTCGCGAACGGCGCAGTGGGCACGATCATCACCAGCTTCGACGTCTGGTTCGCGGACCTGCCGCGCATCGAGATCTACGGCACGGCGGGTTCCTTGAGCGTGCCCGACCCGAACACTTTCAGCGGGCCGGTTAAGGTGCGGCGGGCGGGCGCCCCCGCCTGGAGCGAGGTCCCGCACACCCACAGCGACGAGGTGAGCCGGGGCATCGGGGTCGCGGACATGGCCTATGCATTGCGCTGCGGCCGGCCGCACCGCGCGAACGGCGCACTGGCCTACCACGTCCTGGATGTGATGCACGCCTTCCAGAACGCATCGGAGAGCGGCAAACACGTGCATATCGCCAGCACCTGCGCACAACCGGCGGCGCTGCCGATGGGATTGCCGGCTGGCGAGTTGGACGGCTAGACAAAGATCAAACACGAGTAACAACTCAGAGGAGTAAAGCGAAATGAAGAGAGCATTGATGGTCTGGGGCGGTTGGGAAGGGCACGAGCCCAAGCAGTGCACGGATGTCTTTGCCCCGATCCTGCAGTCAAACGGCTTCCAAGTCGAAGTCTGCGACACGTTGGACGTGTACCTGGACCGCGACCGAATGGAGTCGTTGAGCCTGGTGGTGCCCGTCTGGACGATGGGCAGCATCACGCGCGAACAGGAACAGGGTCTGCTGAATGCGGTGCGCAATGGTGTGGGCATCGCCGGTTGGCACGGCGGGATGGGCGATTCGTTTCGCCAGAATACTGAATACCAGTGGATGGTCGGCGGGCAGTGGGTGGTGCACCCGGACGGCATATGCGACTACACTGTGAACGTGGTCGAGCATGCCGACCCGGTCATGCGGGGCATCCCGGATTTCGCGATGCACTCCGAGCAATACTACCTGCACGTGGACCCGTCAAACCAGGTGCTGGCGACCACCACCTTCTACCACGCCAGCGCGCCCTGGGTTTGGGGCTGCGTGATGCCGGTGGTCTGGAAGCGCATGTACGGCCAGGGCCGGGTCTTCTACTCCTCGCTCGGCCACGTCGCGCGCGACTTCGACGTGCCTGAGGTTAAGGAGATCCAGGTGCGCGGTCTGCTGTGGGCGGCGCGCTAAGCAGCTCTAGCTTCCTGACGATTGCCAATGCGAGCATGAACAGAAAGGCCAGGTCGGCGAGGAAATACCCGGCGTCGACCAGGCCATGGGCAAGAAAGGCGGCGAGACTGCCCAGGAGGCCCAACACAAGGGCGCGCAGCGCCGGGTCGTCCAAGAGGCGATAAAGCCTGAGGGCGGCCCGGCTGAATGCTACTAGCAGCCAGGCCAGCGCGACGACGCCCATAATCCCCAGGCCGGCCCAGAATTCGAGCAGCAGGTTATGGGGGTGCAGCAGGTTCGGCTCGCGCCAGGCCTCGGGCAGCATGTAATGGGGGTACTGCGCCTGGAAGTTGCCGATCCCGACGCCCAGCAGCGGGTGAGCCAACACCAGGCGCAGCGTTCCCTGCCATAACACCAGGCGATTGAACGACGTCGACGTCCCGCCCCCCAGGTTGAAGAGAGAGGCAAAACGGGCGGTCCGGGCGAAGGGTAGGACCGCCAGCAGTGCCAGGAGCAGCACCCACATGGATACCAGCCGGGCACGCCGTCCGCGCAACAGGCCGATGCACAACAACGCCGCCGGCAGACCAAGCAGCCACGCGCCGCGCGAGTAGGTCAGAAAGAGGCACAGGGCCAACGGGACCAGGGCCAGGCCATGCAGAAGCCGGCGCCGCGTCCCGGGGGCAAAGAGCGCCAGGCAGAACGCGATCGGGATCACCCGGCCCAGATAGAGGGCGAGGTGATTGGGCGAATCGTAGACGCTCAGGATGCGGCGCACGCCTTCCACGGCCTCGACGTAAGCAGTGAAGAAGTACTGGAAGAGCCCAATCAACGCTACCGCCAGCGCGCCCAGGACGACGGCATCGGCCAGGCGCAGCAGAGCAGCGAGGCGCAGCGGAGCTGCGCTATCCAACGGGTAGTTGCGGATGAAGAGGTAAAGCAAGACCGGCTCAATCACCACGGTACGCAACACCCAGGTGGCCGACAGCAGATCCGTAGCGGAGGCCAACGAGAGGCAGCACACGGCCACAAAGAAGAGCACCGGCCGGTCGAGAGAGGAGACGCCCTTCATACTCGCGAGTCTAGTTGTGGAGGAAACGGACGAGCGACCCAAGTCGCGACTACGTAGGAGACGGGCCGCCCAGGCGGCGGCACAGGCAACGACCAGGACCTCGGTGGGCGAGATGCTGGCGGGACCAAAGTGCTTGTAGACCGAGCTGAAAGGGATGTAGAAGGCGATCAGCGGCAAGGCGGGCGCGAGCTCCAGGTAGAAGAGGGCGGCCAGGGCCAGGGCCTCGATGGCGAGCAGGGCCGGGTGCGACGTCAGGGCAAAGGCGACCACGAGCGGAACCAGCAGCGCCACCTGGGCCGCGGTCGGCAGACGGGCATAGTTATGGCGCAGCGCGAGGGCGCGCAAACGTAAGGCCGCAAAGGGAGCGGGCTTCGTGCGCCCCGGCAGGGTCTCTATCTTCCCCGGCATCTCATCCTGCATCCTGGCCATGATGGGACACGAACACACAAAGACACAAAAGCACGGAACTCGGGGTTTCTATGCCTTTGCGTCTTTGCATTCTTGCCCTTACTTGCTTGCGCTTACGTCCTTGCGCGCAAGGTGAGCGTCAAGCGAACGAGTTGTACAACGAGCAAAGGTGCATGGCGGCGCGGGCCCCTTCCAGCGTCCAACCGGCGGGCAGTGGGCAGGTAACGGTGACGGTGCGACCGGCAGGGACGTCGAAGTAGTTGTCGCTGAAGACGACCTCGGGACCGGCGCCTTCCAGGCCCAACTCAACGAAGCGAGCCAGGGAGCGGGCGCTGACGTCGCAGGTCAGGCCGCCCAGCGCGGCGCGCACGGTCACGGTCAGGCCGGGGTCGGTCAGCGCCAGGTGCTTGTTGGGGGCGAAGTTCGCGACCCGAGTGGCGACAGTCTGGGAGCCCTGCAAGAGATCACAGACGAAGATCACCTGGTGGGCATTACCCATGGCGAGCCCAGCCGGCGGGTCAGCCTTCACCTTGTCGCCAAACTCCAGCGTCCGGACCTCGGTATCGGCCAGGGGCGCCGCGCTGACGTTCTCCTCGCCTTGTGCCAGAACCTCGCCCTCGATCGTCTGCAGCGACCAGCGCGCGCGGCCCTGCCACGGTTCGCGCACGTCGCTGGTGACGTGGATGCCCATACTGGTCCCCTGGTCGAGGATCGACAGCAGGACCGGCGCGTAGAAGCGGCGGGCCGCGTAGTGCAGGGCTTTCCATCGGCCGAAGTAATCGAGGCTGGCCCATGAAGCCACCGGCCAGCAATCGTTGAGCTGCCAGATCAGGGCGCCCATCACCCGCGGGCGGTTGCGGCGCCAGTGCTCCACGCCATAGCGAATGCCTTCGGCCTGCAGGAGCATGCTGAGATAGACCAGGGACGGGAAATCCTTGGGCATGCGGAAGGTATCGGTCATCTGGGCCATCATCAGGCCGTTGCCGCTGCCGCTGCGCTGGTGGTGCTCCATGATGTAGGAGGTCATGTTCCAGTCGGCGGGCGGGGCGTAGGTGGCGACGGTGGGCAGCGGCGGCAGCGACTGGAAGCCAAACTCGCTCTGGAAGCGCGGGTAGGTGCTGCGGTAAGCGGTGAACGGCTTGCGCCCGTGCCAGACATCCCAATAGTGCGAGTCGCCCTGAACCTCGCCGTTCGGGTTCTCGAAGGGCACACCCGAAGAGGGTGAACTGGGCCAGTAGGCGTGATCCGGGTCTTCCTCGGCCACCCAGGCGGGCAGCGTGTGGTGGAAATAGCGATCGTAGGCGGCCTTGAGGCCCTGCAGCTCGGGTTTGTTCCAGCCCCAACTCACCCAGCCCCACTCCATCTCGTTGTTGCCACACCAAAGGGCCAGGCTGGCGCGATGACGCAGCCGGCGCATGTTTTCCACCGATTCGACGTACAGGTTGTCGACGAAGGCCGGCACGTCCAGCGGATAGACGCTGCAGGAAAAGATGAACTCCTGCCACACCAGGATGCCGTAGCGATCGCACAGATCGTAGAAGCGCTCTTCCTCGTAGAACCCGCCGCCCCAGATACGCAGCATGTTCTGATGGCTCTCGGCGGCCGAGCGGATCAGCCCCTCCAGGTACGCGTCGCTGATGCGCGTCGGGAAAGAGTCGGCCGGGATCCAGTTGGAGCCCTTGGCGAAGATGGGCACGCCGTTGACCACGAACTCGAAGGAGCGGCCCCATTGGTCAGGTTCCTGGCGCAACTGGATCGTGCGCAGGCCCATCTGGTAGCTGCGAAGGTCGATGGAGCGGGCGGTTGCCTGGTCAGCCGATCCGCCCGCCGTGAGAACCACTTCGACGCCATACAAAGGCCGGTCGCCGTAGCCGTTGGGCCACCAAAGCTGCGGGTTGGCGACTTCGACCGCGCCCTGGGCGCCGCCCTCGGTGCCCTCGGCTACATCCCCAGTCTGCTCTTGCACGCTGCCGTCGGGGGCGGTCACGCGCAGGGTGACCGTCAAGGGATCGGCGGACCAGCGTTCCACCGTGACGGCGG
>Ga0209746_1000329_pt1 | contig 25280 bp, 20 predicted proteins | sample BarGraNGADG00211_3_FD_184496 | JGI IMG/M metagenome (GOLD analysis project Ga0209746, IMG submission 184496) | Arctic peat soil microbial communities from Barrow, Alaska - Barrow Graham LP Ref core NGADG0011-211 (SPAdes) (version 2) | ecosystem: Environmental > Terrestrial > Soil > Wetlands >... | reverse complement strand
GTGCGCGTAGACGGGCAGGTGGAACTCAAAGCCTCCGCCGCCGTCTCCCCCGATGCACGACTGGACCTGGAAACCGGTCCGCGTTTCGTCTCGCGCGGCGGCGAAAAGCTGGAGGCCGCGCTGGTGAACTTCCCGGTGGACGTGACCGGCCGCGTCTGTGCGGACGTGGGCTCGTCCACGGGCGGGTTCACAGACTGCCTGCTCCAGCACGGGGCGGCCAAAGTCTATGCCATTGACGTGGGCAAGGGCCTGCTGCACTGGAAACTGCGCACCGATCCGCGCCTGGTGGTAATGGAAGAGACCAATGCCCGGTATGTGGAGATCCTGCCGGAGCGGGTGAGCCTGGTCACGATGGATGCCTCGTTTATCTAGTTGAAGATCTTGCTGCCGGTGGTGAAGAACTGGCTGCGGCACTCACCACCATCCCATCTCCAGCTTGCGGGAGAGGGGGGCAGGGGGGCGGGAGATGAGGGGGTAATCGCCCTTATCAAACCCCAATTCGAAGCCGGGCGCAAGGAGACGGCCCGCAATAAGGGCGTCATTCGCGATCCGGAAGTTCATAAAGCGGTGCTGGAGGATGTGCTGGCCTTCGCCCAGGGGCAGGGCTTCTCCGTGTGCGGACTGATCCGCAGCCCGCTGCTGGGGCCGAAGGGCAACGTCGAGTTTTTGGCGTGGCTGGGGATGGAGGATGCAGGGCAAACCGATATCCCTGTACTGGTGCAGAGAGTCCTGGGAGAATGATCCGGTACGTTTTCTTCGTTGCTCTTTTGGGTTAGCGTGCAATTATTTCACATCAGGAGAATCCTCATGGCAAAAATAGAGCCCCTCGTTCAAGATTTCCTGGCGCAGAAGAAGATCGCTGTGGTAGGCGTGTCCGATAAGCGCGAGACCGGCTGTAACTTGAATTATAAAAAGTTCAAGGCGGCCGGCTATCAGGTCTACGCGGTCAATCCGCGCATCACCACATACGATGGCGATCCATGTTACCCGGATTTGAAGTCCCTGCCGGAGAAGCCCGAAGCCGTCTTCATCCTTGCCAGCCCCAGAGTGACCGAGCAAATCGTCCGGCAGTGCGTGGAACTGGGCGTCAAGCACGTCTGGATGCACTGTATGATGGGCACCAGGCCCGGTCTGGCGACGAGCATTTCCAGCGTCTCGCCCGAGGCGGTGCGCTTGTGCCGCGAAAACGGGATCGCGGTCATCCCCGGTTCGTGCCCGAACCAGTTTTTGAAGCCGGATTTCGCTCACGGCATGATGCGCGGGCTGTGGCGCGCATTTGGATTTCTTAACGTAGATTAGAGTTCATGGCTAAAACCCCGCGGGCAGGGGGATTGCTTCGGTCGCCGCCTGGGCGCAAAGTGGCCCCTCCTGGGATGATATTGCACCCCTACAAATGCCGGCGGCTCCCTCGCAACGACACACGGCTGGCGCGGCCTTCGCGCCATTTTTTTAATTCCTTTGTGTAACTTTGTGTTCCTTCGTGGATAAAATTCGGTTATACTTTCTCTGCCTATGTCTGAAAAAATCCGCAACTTCTGCATCATCGCCCACATTGACCATGGCAAGTCCACCCTGGCCGACCGGCTCCTGCATCTCACCGGCACGGTTTCTGATCGCGACACCACCGAGCAGATCCTCGACTCGATGGACCTGGAACGCGAGAAGGGCGTCACCATCAAGGCTTCTGCCGTACGCATGAAATATACTGCCGGCGACGGGCAGACCTACGAACTCAACCTGATCGACACCCCCGGCCACGTGGACTTCGGTTACGAAGTCAGCCGCGCCCTCAACGCCTGCGAAGGTGCGGTGCTGGTGGTGGACGCCAGCCAGGGCATCGAAGCCCAGACGCTCGCCAACCTGTACTCTGCCATCGAAGCGAACCTGGTCGTCATCCCGGTCATCAACAAGATTGACCTCCCGTCGGCCCGGCCGGATGAGGTGGCCGAGGATGTCGGGAGCCTGCTCGGGGTCCCGCCCGAAACGGTACTGCGCGTCTCGGCCAAGGACGGAATAAATATCGAAGCGGTGCTCGAAGCCGTCGTCCGGAAAGTCCCGCCGCCCAAAGCGGACGAGGAGGCCCCCCTGCGCGCCCTGGTCTTCGACTCGCACTACGACTCCTACAAGGGCGTCATCACCTACGTACGCGTGGTGGAAGGCAAATTGACCGCCAACGAAAGCATCCACCTGATGTCCACCGGCGTGGATGTAAAACCAATCGAGGTGGGGATTTTCGCTCCCATGCTGAAACCGGTGCCGATTCTGGCGGCAGGCGAGGTGGGCTACGTCGCCACCGGGCTGAAGACCGTCCATGATGCCCGCGTCGGCGATACGATCACCAGCACCGCCCGTCCCGCTCCGGAACCGTTACCGGGCTACCGTACCCCCAAGCCGATGGTCTTCGCCGGGATCTACCCCGCCGAAGCCGATGATTATCAGTCCCTGCGCGAGGCGCTGGATAAACTGCAACTCAACGACGCTTCCCTGACCTTCCAGCCGGAGACCTCCCAGGCGCTGGGTTTCGGCTTCCGGGCCGGGTTCCTGGGTCTGTTCCACATGGAAATCATCCAGGAACGCCTGGAGCGCGAGTACGACCTGGACATGGTCTTCACCGCCCCGACGGTGGCCTACGAAGTGATGATGCACGACGGCGCGACCAAAATCGTGGCCTCCCCGGCGGATTTGCCCGACGAGGGCCTGATCGCCGAAATCCGCGAGCCCTGGATGAACATTGAAATTATCACGCCCACGGATTTCTACGGCCCGATCATGGACCTGGTCACCAAACGGCGCGGCAACTATAAAAGCCAGGAATATCCTGCCCCGCACCGCGTCCAACTCAATTTCGAAATCCCGCTCTCCGAAATCATCATTGACTTTTTCGACGAACTCAAGAGTCGCACGCGCGGCTACGCTTCGCTGGATTACCAGTTCGCCGAGTACCGCGCCGACGAGTTGCAGAAACTCGAAATCCTGGTCAATGGCGAGCCGGTGGATGCGCTGGCGGCGATTGTCCACGAGAAGGATGCGTATCACAAGGGCCAGCGCTTTATTACCAAACTCAAGAAACTGATCCCGCGCCAGTTGTTCGACGTGGCCATCCAGGCCTCTTCGGGCGGGCGCATCATCAGCCGCGCCAATGTCAAAGCCACCCGCAAGGATGTGCTTGCCAAATGCTACGGCGGCGACATCTCCCGCAAGAAAAAACTGCTCGAAAAGCAGAAGAAGGGCAAGAAGCGCCTGAAGATGATCGGCAACGTGGAAATCCCGCAGGAAGCCTTCATGGCGGTGTTGCGGTTGGAAGAGGATTAATTCATGCAAGGGCGGACGGCGTCAGCCTTGGGCGAGTGCCGCTGGCTCCTAAGGTTTCAATATGCAAAATAATTCCTGGAAATCCGCCCGCGGCTGGCTACCGGGGGTGCTCATCAGCCTGGTTGCGATTGCCGCAATCCTCTATTTTGTTGACCTGCAGCGCTTCGTGGACGCGATCCGCTCGGCGAACTACTGGTTGCTGCTGGCGGTACTGGCCATCTCGTTTATCTGGCTCGCTGTGCGGGGGATGGTCTGGCGCACAATCCTCCGGGGGCGAGCCTCTTACCGGGACGTTTTCCTGACCTTGTGTGAAGGCTATCTGTTGAATAATTTTCTCCCCTTCCGCTTGGGAGAAATTGGCCGCGCCTTTTTGCTGGGACGCAAATCCAAACTGGGCTTCATGGAAGTCCTTCCGACGATCGTCATCGAGCGCATCCTGGACCTGGCATTTGCCGCCGCTGTTCTGCTGAGTGCCGTCCCGTTCGTGGTCGGTGGTTCCGAGGCCGGTAAAGTTGCGATGATCATCGGCGGCGTGGTGGTGGTTGGGCTGGCGGCACTCTACATCCTGGCCCGCAACCGGGACTGGGCGTTGGGCCTGTTCCAGCGTCTTAGCACCCGCTGGCCCGGATTGCAGAAACGAGGCGGTGACTTCCTGGCTTCACTTTTCTCTGGCCTGTCCATCCTGACCGACGGCTGGCTGTTTGTCCGCGTTTTACTGTGGATGACGCTCAACTGGGCGATTGCCATCTTTCAATTTTATCTTTTGATCCTGGCGTTCTTTCCGCAGGCAACACCAGTCTGGTCCTTGTTTGGGCTGGGCGCGGTCGCTTTTGGCAATGCCATCCCGTCCCTGCCTGGTGCGGTGGGCATTTTCGAAGGCGCTCTTAGTGGCGCGATTACGATCTTGAGTGGTGACCAGTCCACCGCGCTGGCTGCCGCGCTGACGGCGCACCTGTTCAATTATCTTTCCACTGGCATCATCGGCCTGTACGCGCTGTCCCGCGAAGGAGAGACGCTGATGGGTATCTACCGTCAGTTGCGGACGAGGCAAGGGTCATTGCCAGGAAGCCCCGCCGGGGCTGATGAAGCAATCCCTGGTTTGGGTGGGGAGATTGCTCACCCTTCGGGTACGATGTCGGTCGCTTCGCTCCCTCGCAACGACACGGAAAAGAAGGAATAAGCATGTCCCGTAATTACTTCATCACCGGTGGAGCCGGGTTCATCGGTTCCAACTATGTCAGCCGCCTTTTGGAACGCGGCGAAAAAGTCACCATCTTCGATAATCTCAGCCGGGCAGGTGCGCCGCGCAACCTGGCCTGGTTGCAGGAAAAATTCGGGGGAACCGCGTTCCGGCTCACGGTCGGGGACGTGCGCGACGCGGCCCTTTTAGAGGCCTCCAGCCGAGCGGCGGATGTCATTATCCATCTGGCGGGGCAGGTCGCGGTGACGACCTCCGTTGTTAACCCAAGAGAAGATTTTGAGATCAATGCCCAGGGGACGTTCAATGTGCTGGAAGCGGCGCGTCTCAACGAGCGCAAGCCGATCATCCTGTATGCCTCCACGAACAAGGTCTACGGCGGGATGGAGGATGTGAAAGTGGTGGAAGACGCCACCCGCTGGCGCTACGCGGACCTGCCGCTGGGCTGCCCGGAAACACAACCGCTCGACTTCCACTCGCCCTACGGCTGCTCGAAGGGCAGCGGCGACCAATACGTCCATGATTATGCAAGAATTTACGGTCTACGGTCTGTCGTTCTCCGTCAATCCTGCATCTACGGGCCGCGCCAGTTCGGCGTGGAGGACCAGGGCTGGGTGGCGTGGATGATCATCGCGGCTGTCACTGGCCGCCCGCTGACGATCTACGGCGACGGCAAACAGATCCGGGATGTGCTCCACGTGGACGATTTGCTGAATGCCTATGACACCGCCATCGCCCGGATTGACCGGGTTAAGGGCCAGATCTACAACCTGGGCGGCGGGCCGGAAAATACGATGTCCATCTGGACCGAGTTCGGCCCGCTGCTGGAAAAACTGCTGGGCAAGCCCGTACCGGTGGCGCGCGGTGACTGGCGTCCCGGTGACCAGAAGGTCTTTGTGGCCGACATCCGCAAGGCGGGGCGGGAACTGGGCTGGAAACCGAAGGTGGGAGTGGAGGAGGGGGTGGGGAGGCTATTCGAGTGGGTGAGGGAGAACATGGATTTGTTCTAGGAACCGGACTTCCGAAGCAGAATACTTCGGAAGTTTTAATTCCCCTGGGTTATAATCGGGCCGTCCTGACCTATGGCACACGAAACCATCTCCAACCTTTCCCGTTCCACCGTCCGCCGGCTGGCGCTTTCGCTGGGCATCACGCTGGTCTTTGTGGTTGTCGAAATCCTCGCCGGGGTATTCGCCAACTCCCTGGCCATGCTGACCGACGCGGCGCATAACCTCACAGACGTGCTGGCCCTGGCGTTGACCTGGTGGGCGTTGTGGATTACCACCAAACCAGCCAATTCCGGCAAGACCTACGGCTACCACCGTGCCGGGATACTCGTCGCGCTGGTCAACTCGACGACGCTGGCGCTCATCGCCCTGGGGATTTTCTACGAAGCCTGGAAGCGTTTCGTCACGCCACCTGAAGTCGAAGCCAATATCCTCATCGGCGTCGGGACGATGGCAGTCGTCGTCAATCTGGTGACAGCCCTGCTGGTCCGGCGCGGCAGTGAACATGACCTGAACCTGCGCAGCGCCTTCCTGCACCTGATGGGCGATGTGCTGTCCACGCTCGGTGCGGTGATTGCGGGCGTCATCATCCGCTTCACCGGTTGGAACTGGCTTGACGCGCTGGCCAGCGTACTGATTGGTTTCCTCATCCTTTGGAACGCATGGGGCATCCTGCGCGAATCGGTGCAAATTTTGATGGAATCCACTCCTGCTGACATTGACATGGATGCCCTCCGACGTGACATGCTGGCTGTCAAAGGCGTGAGCGGCGTTCACGACCTGCACGTCTGGAGCATCACCCGTTCGCTGCGCACGCTCTCGGCGCACCTGATCACCGACGATATGCCGGTTAGCGTTGGCGCGAAAGTCCAGGAGGCGGTGGGGGGGATGCTGGCGGAGCATTACGGTATCACCCACGCTACACTTCAGTTGGAGTGCATGGACTGTGCCCCTGTTGGCCTGTATTGCGATATTACCGTCAACAACCACAACCATTAGCCATGCGTATTCTTACCGTCCTCACCTACTACCGTCCCCACACTTCCGGTCTGACCATCTACGCCGAACGGCTGGCGCGTGCTTTTGCCAAACGCGGCCATCAGGTGACCGTGATGACCACCCAGTACGATAAGTCGCTGCCGCGTGAAGAGATGATGGACGGTGTGCGGGTGATCCGTGTCCCGGTGGTGTTACGCATCAGCAAGGGCGTCATTGCCCCGACCTTCGGCCTGGTAGCCACGAAACTGGTCTGGCAGCACGATGTGGTCCAGTTACACCTGCCGCAGTTCGACGCCCCCGGCATGGCCCTGCGCGCCCGTCTGTTTGGCAAACCTGTCGTCCTGACCTACCATTGTGACCTGCTCCTGCCGCCCGGTCTCTTCAACCGCTTCGTCAACCTGGTGGTGCAGTTCCAGAACAACATGGCGGCGCTGCTTGCGGACCATCTTGTCACGTATACCCAGGATTACGCTGATAATTCTGCCTACCTTTCCCGTTACCGCCTTAAACTGACTCCCTTCCTCCCGCCGGTGGTACTCCCACCTGCTGAATCCGGTTCCGTCGAAGCCTTTGCCGGAACCTACCAGACACGGCAACAGCGTCCTGTGATCGGGATGGTAACGCGCTTCGCCGCGGAGAAAGGGGTCGAGGTCCTGCTCGACGCGCTGCCTGCCGTGCTGGAGGAATATCCGCATGTGCAGGTGCTGTTCGCCGGTCAGTACCAGAATGTGATGGGCGAACAGGTGTACGCTGACCGGCTGATGCCGCGTATCAAGAAATACGAAGAAATGGGCTGCTGGAAGTTCCTGGGCAATCTCAGCCAGCAGCAACTCGCCGCTTTTTATCCCAATATGGATGTGCTGGTTGTTCCATCCTTAAACTCGACCGAGGCCTTCGGGCTGGTGCAGGTGGAAGCGATGATGAACAATGTCCCGTGTGTGGCCTCGGCCCTGCCGGGCGTTCGCCGCCCGGTGCAGATGCACGCCATGGGCAAAGTGGTGCCGATTGGCGACTCGTCCGCGCTGGCTGAAGCATTGCTGGAGATCTTCGCCAAGAAAGAAAAATACCGCTGTGACACGGCAGCGCTGGTGAAACTCTACGAACCGGACACGGTCGCGGAGGAGTATGAAAAGTTGTTCGAGAAGTTGATGGGGTAGGGGCGGGGTTCATCCTTGCCCTGGGTGACCAAGAAGGTCACCCCTACGGTATGACCTTGAACCCCTGATCGCGGAAATGTTCATCGAAAGTGAAGACGGTCTCAATTCCCAAGCGGCGCATGGTTTCGAAAGAGGCACAATCTACCAGGCTCAAGTTGCGGCGGTTGGCGGTGAGGACGGTTTGAATAGCAGCAGCGTGTTGTTCTTCACCAATCCAGTCCATATTTAGGAAAGGCACTAATTTTGTTTGAAATGTTCGCACCTCATCAATTCCAAAGCGGTTTTGGAAGAGAGAGATACATTCCACAACTATATAGTTGTTGGTCACCAAGTCGGTTTCTTCTTTCACCAAATCTTCCCAAATCTTAATCGCCTGGAAATAGTTGCGGTCCTCAGCACATGACAGAGAATATAAGGCGGAAGTATCTACGAAGATCACCATGTCCCGAAAATCTCCGCCAAATATTTATCATGATTTACAGAAACATCCGTTGCGCTGTCTTTATCATGGAAGGGTTCTTTTTTCATCAGTTCGATGAATTCCAACGCCCGGCGGCGTTTTTCTTCACGCTCGGCCTCTTTGTTTGTGGCAACCACATACTGCGCCACAGACTCGCGCACCAGTCTGGCAACGGAGGTTTTCCTCGCTTTTGCCAGGTCTTTCAGTGCCTTCATCTGCTCTTCGGTCAGTTGAACCATCGTTCGTATCATAGTACTGCTCCTGCCATCACTTTTCGAGAAAGTGCTATCATTATATCATGACAGAAAAAGATTTTCTATTCCTCCATCTGCGTGACCTGCCTTACTTCCGTGCCCTGGTCCGGGGCGTGGAAGCGGCCTATTACCAGACCTTCAACCTGCCCGCCCCTGTCCTGGACGTGGGCTGCGGCGACGGGCATTTTGCTTCGCTTACCTTCGACCGCAAGATTGACGTGGGTCTTGACCCCTGGACCGGGCCCATCCACGAGGCCGGGCGACGCGGCTGTTATCGCCTGCTCGTCCAGGCGGACGGATCGCAGTCGCCGTTCCCGGATGAATATTTTGCCAGCGCATTCAGCAATTCTGTGCTGGAACATATCCCGCATATTGATGCCGTGCTGGCGGATACCGCTCGTGTACTCAGACCCGGCGCGCCGTTCTACTTCTGCGTGCCGAACGAACGCTATCTTTCCGAACTGTCCATCTCCCGCTTACTGGGGAAGGTTTACACCGAATGGTTTCGGCGCATCTCGCGCGTTCAGCACGCTGACGGGCCGCAGGTCTGGCAGGAGCGGCTGGAACAGGCCGGGTTCCGGCTGGAGCGCTGGTGGCACTATTTTTCCCCGTCTGCCATGCGCGTGTTAGAATGGGGTCATTATTTTGGCTTGCCGTCGCTGGCGGCCCGCAAACTGACCGGTAAATGGGTGATTGCTCCCGCCAGATGGAATCTCTGGCTGACGGAGAAATTCGTCCGGCGGTATGCCTCCGAAGAGCCGATCGAAGATGGCACGTTCACGTTTTATATTGCCAGAAAGAAGTAGTAACGACTTCGCGATGCACCCTTTAGGGCAAGTCGTACCACCTGTTTATAACATGTCCTTCGACGAAAAATATTTCAGCACCCACACCTACAAAGACGTTTCGTTCGCCAGATACAGCCAGTACTGGTGGTCGAACCGTTTTTACGCCATCCTGGCCCACCGCTACGGTAAGCCAGGCGCACGCCTTCTGGAAATTGGTTCCGGGCTCGGGCATCTCACCGGTCAATTGGAAGGGACGTTCGAGACTTACGCAACCGACATCAACCACTGGGCGATGGTTCAGTCGAAACCGGTCGCGCCGCGGACCTCGCTGCAGGCTGCCAGCGCCGAGGAACTGCCCTTCGCCGAGGGTATCTTCGGGGTGGTCATCATCAAGCATGTTATCGAACACCTGCCGCACCCCGAAAAAGCGATCGCCGAACTGGGACGGGTCACCGCTCCCGGCGGCCTGCTGATCCTTGCCACGCCCAATCTTTCTTCTCTTTTGAAACTCTGGAAAGGCGGGAAATGGATTGGCTACCAGGACCCTACGCATATTTCGCTCAAGCCTCCTGCCGAATGGCTGGACACAATCCGGAACGCGGGCTTCAGTCTGCTAAAGGTATTTTCGGATGGTTTCTGGGATGCGCCATATATCCCGGTGGTGCCTAAGGTTTTACAGAAATTAGTCTTCGGTTCCCTCGGCGGTTTCCAGGCAATCGTTGGCTTGCCTTTCTTGCCATTGCGCTGGGGTGAGAGTATCATGGTAGTCGCTAGGAAATTAACTACGAATATAAAAATAAATGAACACAGATAAGAACCATCCTGATATTGAAGAACCCAGCATCCTTGATTACCTGAAATCCAAGCTGAAGTTCTGGGAACGCGGGCAGAAGGTTGAACTATATGCACTCGAGCCGGTCTCGCCTCATCCGATTGAAGGAGAGTCTCCGGTAACGCAGTCAGGGACGCCGGAGAGGGCAGGAAGCCCTCGCGAAAAGACGTCGCAAGCGAGTCACTGGCCCTGGCGTTCGCTGCTTGCCCTTGTCTTTGCTCTCCTTGGACAGAGAGCTTTTGAGCCATCTCCCAACCGGACCGTTATCGCCGGGCTGGTGCTTTATGGGTTCGGCCTCGCATGGCTCATCCTGGCCTGTCTGCGCAAAGAGTGGACCCTCACTCATTACCCGGAAACAGGGACCGGATCCGATACGCTGCAGGTGAGGCGGCTGCCGCTCATCCTGGGGATCGTGCTGTCAGTGGCGGCTTTGCTGACCCTCGGTAACAATCTGTTCACACTGTTGAACGTAACGTTATGGGTTCTCGCGATTATTTTCTTCGTCCGGGCTTTCTGGCTGCCGCGCGAAAACCAGTTGCCGTTCTGGCCGCGGGTGAAGGACTTTTTCAGCCGCGATAGCTGGCTGTTCAAAGTCACTCGCTGGACCCTGCTTGCGCTGGCGGTGGTAGTCATTGTAGTTTTCTTCCGTGTATACAATATCGGAGGAGTCCCGTCCGAACCATTCAGCGACCACGCCGAGAAAATCCTGGATGTGTACGACGTATCCCGGGGCCAGACGCACATCTTCTTCCCGCGCAATACCGGCCGCGAAGCCATTCAGATGTATCTCACTCTGGTAGTCTCGTGGATCTTCGGCACAGGGCTGTCGTTTCTGAGCCTGAAAATCGGGACGGTCTTCTGCGGGCTGGCGACGCTGCCTTACATGTACCTGCTCGGCAAGGAGTTTGGCGGCAAGCGGATCGCTCTGCTGGCGGTGTTTTTTGCCGGGATTGCCTACTGGCCGAATGTCATCAGCCTGGCGGGGCTGCGCTTCCCGCTCTATCCGCTTTTTGTGGCTCCCACGCTTTTTTATCTCCTGCGCGGCCTGCGGACCCGCAATCGCAACGACTTTATCGTCTCAGGCTTGTTCCTTGGCCTGGGGTTGCACGGTTACAGTCCTTTCCGCATCATGCCGTTCGTGGTGATGGTTGCCGTCGGGTTATATCTGCTGCACGCCCAGTCCAAAGGCAGCCGCAAGCAGGCCATTATCTGGCTGTCCATTCTGGCTATAATGTCGCTGATCGTTTTTCTGCCACTGGCGCGCTATTGGTTGGACAACCCGCAGGCGTTTAGTTACCGGGCTTTTTCGCGCCTTGGCTCCATTGAGTCGCCTCTACCTACCCCGGCCTGGCAGCTCTTCCTCTCGAATACCTGGAATGCCCTGCGCATGTTCAACTGGGACAACGGGGAAATCTGGGTCCATTCGGTGCCGCATCGCCCGGCGCTGGACGTGGTCTCCGGGGCGCTGTTCCTGATCGGCGTGGTGCTGGTGCTGATCCGCTACATCCGCCAGCGCCATTGGCAGGACCTGTTCCTGCTGCTGGCTGTTCCCATGCTGCAACTTCCCTCGATCCTTTCCCTGGCTTTTCCGGGGGAGAACCCGGCCCTGAACCGGGCAGCCGGGGCGATGGTGCCCACGTTCCTCCTTGTGGCAGTCGCGCTGGATGGACTGTTGGCAGGCATTGGGCGCCGCCTTGAGCCTGCCGCATTGTCCCCGAAGGGGGTAGGGTCCAGGATGAGCCACCGGGCCGGAACCGCCCTGACCTGGGTGCTGGTTCTTGTCCTGGCGGGCTGGTCATCCTACCAGAACTTTGACCTGGTCTTCAATCAATTTGCCAGGCAGTATGACGCTGGGGCTTGGAATTCGTCTGAGATGGGTGCGGTCATCAAGCAGTTTGGGCAGACCTATGGCTCGACTGATAATGCCTGGATCATTCCGTATCCCTACTGGGTGGACACGCGCCTGCCGGGTGTTTGGGCGGGTATCCCGAACCGCGACTTTGCCATCTGGCCGGAAAACTTCAATGCCACTCTGGATGTGCAGGGGCCGAAACTGTTTATTGTCAATGTGGAAGATGTGGTGGCGATGGACCAATTACAGGCGTTATACCCGCATGGTGTCTGGAGCCGTTTTGTTTCCAAGACCAAACTGGAGGGCAAAGACTTTATGATTTTCTTTGTCCCGCCGGAGCAATGATTGAGGTTCTATGATGGATGCTGCCGTTTCCAATCCCAAAAAGAACTTCACCTGGCTGTATGATGTACTTCTGATAGTGGTATTACTGGCGGGGGCATATTTTCGCCTGACCGGAAGTGACTGGGGCCAGCTTAACATCCAGCACCCGGATGAAAACTTCATGACCTCTGTCACCCTTGGCATCCAGTCAGTGCATAGTCTGGCTGACTACTTTAATACCGCCAGGTCAACACTCAACCCATCGGTTGCCGGCTACCCGGCTTATGTATATGGTACGCTCCCGCTTTTTATCGTCCACTACCTGGCCGAGTCGTTTGGGAAACTGAACGCTGTAACGTTATTCGGACGGCAGCTTTCGGCAGTGGCGGATTTGGGCACAATTGCACTTTTATATTTCATCGTGAAGCGGTTTTATAAGGCGCGTATAGCGTTGCTGGCGGCGGCATTCTCGGCGTTGGCCGCCATGCAGATCCAACAGTCACACTTCTATACCACTGATAGCTTCTACACTTTCTTTATGTTCCTGACCTTGTCCGTCGCGGCGGTGATTGCCACTGGAGACTGGAAGGGACCGGGGCTCGAGTCAGAGATTAATACGAAGGAAGTCTCATTCAGTTCTCGCCTCTGGCATTCCTTGCTGCGCCTTCTGAATGACCCGCTTACTTATTTGACCATTGCCTTTGGGATTACCCTGGGCATGGCGGCTGCCTCCAAGCTTAATGCGGCTGCCATGGCGGTGGTTCTTCCGATAGCGCTGGTGGTCCGTTATTCCAAGTCTTACCATCGAAAAACGACACAGGTATCTGACCCGGATGGCGGGCGGATGGAGCGGACGCCGGTTGAAGATTTCCTCGCCAAATCCATTGTCTTCCTGGTGATCGGTGCGGTCGTCTCCCTGCTGGCTTTCCGCGTTTTCCAACCGTATGCTTTCAGCGGCCCGGGCTTCTTCGGCATCAAGCCCAACCCTGAATGGGTCCAGAAAGTCCGCGAGCAGCTTCTCCAGGCGAGCCCAAACGCTGACTTGCCGTGGGCCCTCCAATTGGCGCGGCGCAACCACTTTTACTCCTTTCAAAACCTGACCGTCTGGGGCCTTGGCCTGCCGCTTGGCATCCTGGCCTGGGCCGGGTTCCTGTGGATGGGCTGGCGCATGTTGAAAGGCGAGTGGCGGCAGCACATCCTGCTCTGGAGTTGGACGGCGATATATTTTCTCTGGCAGTCGCTCCAATATAACCCCACCATGCGCTACCAACTACCCATCTATCCGCTGCTGGCAATGATGGCGGCCTGGGCGGTTTTTGATTGGGCGCAGCCGCGCCTGTCGGAACTGAAGCGCCTCAACTGGCGGGGTAGTCCCGGTTCCCGGACGGGGCGGGCCATCCTGGCCGCGATCGTCGGCGTGTTGGTCCTTGCCGCAACTGCTGCCTATGCCTATGCTTTCAGCCGCATCTACGTCCGCCCGGAGACGCGCATCGCCGCATCGAACTGGATTTACCAGAACGTTCCCGGCCCAATAAATCTGGAAATCCAGACTGCCGATGGGACAACCACCCAACAACCATTGCCCTTTTTTGCGGGGGTGGATATCCGCCCGGATTCACCCTATACGACCGTGTTCACAGCTCAGGCAGATGGCTTGTTGAACCAGGTCTTCCTACCATATGCCCTCGCGCACGATGCCTCTTTAACGGCGGATTTGCGAATTACGATCTGGCAGAATCCGGATGATCCGCAGCCATTGGCCTCGGGGAGGCTGACGACATCCATTCCCACCACAACGGGTTCTACCAGCCAGTCTCTGCTGTTCGACCAGGCTCCTGCACTGGTCGCCCAACAGACATATTACATTAAGGTGGAATTACTAACCGATACTGCACAAGTGGATGTATGCGGCCCCCTCCAGTTATCTTTCATGACCGCCAACGGCGCCGTTCAGCAAACCGTGGATTCTATCCCCCAATGTAAGTTGAGCCCCGATCAACCTTATCGGACACAGTTTGTTGCCCAATCTGATGGTACCCTGACCCAAATCGCTTTTGCGCATGTGGATGACATCACCCATTCGGGGATGCAGACCATCAGCCTGTCCCTGGCGAGTGCGCCCGACCCTCAGCCGGATCAAATCCTCGCAAAGGCAACGGCCACAGCAGATTTCTCTCCAACCACCGACCCGCGCGGCATCCCTGTCACGCTGACGCTCGATAGTCCTGTCAGCTTCCAGCGCGGCGTTACCTATTACCTGCAAATCCAAACAACCGGCGGGGTATTGACCCTGATTGGTTCCGCGGTTGCCAATGAAACTGACTACGATTACCCTCTGCCTTTCCGCACCGGGGCTTATGATGCATTTGGCGGCATTTACCGCGGCGGCCTGAACCTGCAAGTCTATTGGGACGATAACGCCGATAAACTTGCCCGCTTCCAGAGTGTGCTGGACCAGGCCGATTACATCTTCATCCCCACCAACCACCAGTATGCCCAGATTACCCGTCTGCCCGAACGCTATCCGTTGACAACCGATTACTACCGCCAACTGATCGGTTGCCCGGCGGACAAGGATATCATCTGGTGCTATCGTGTGGCCGAGCCGGGCAGGTTCCACGGCAATCTTGGCTTTGAGCTGGTTGCCACTTTCGAATCCTACCCAAAAATCGGTCCCCTGGTGATCAACGACCAGGCCGCCGAAGAAGCTTTTACCTTTTACGATCATCCGAAAGTATTGATCTTCGAGAAGAACGCCGATTACGACCCGGCTAAAGTACAGTCTGTGCTCGGGAAAGTAGATTACAGCCATGCCATCCACCTGACGCCCGGCCAGGCCGATTCCTACAAGAGCCTGATGCTCCCCGCGGACCAGTTGGCGGTTCAGCAGGCGGGCGGGACGTGGTCGGACCTATTTAATCGCGACGCCCTCTATAACCGTTACCCGGTCCTTGGCCTGGTACTCTGGTATCTGGTCATCTTTGCCCTCGGGCTTTTTGTCTACCCGTTGGTGCGGGCGACCTTCCCCGGTCTCGCCGACCACGGCTACCCGCTGGCGCGCATCGTCGGCCTGCTGCTCTGGGTGTGGTTGGCCTGGATGGCCGGTTCGGTTGGACTCTCGTACAGCAAGCTGACCATCGGGATTGCTCTCGGGGTAATCATGCTGTTGGGGGTGTGGCAAGCCTGGCGTCAACGCGATGAACTGGCACAGGAATTCCGCGAACGCTGGAAATACTTCCTGATGATCGAAGCCGTCTTCCTGGCATTCTTCCTGGTTGATTTGTTCATCCGCCTCGGCAACCCGGACCTCTGGCATCCGGCCAAGGGCGGCGAGCGCCCGATGGACTTCGCCTACTTCAATGCCATCCTGAAGAGTACCAGCTTCCCACCGTACGACCCGTGGTTCGCAGGCGGCTACATCAACTACTATTATTACGGCTATGTGATCGTCGGCACGCCGGTCAAACTGCTCGGTATCGTGCCGTCCATCGCCTACAATTTCATCCTTCCCACGCTGTTCGCCTGCCTGGCGGTGGGAGCTTTTTCCGTGGGCTGGAATATCCTGCATGGGATCCGGAGTGCAAAAATCGAAGGCAGCGACGAATCCCAAAACAACCTTTTTGACTCTCGTTTTATCGCCGGTATTTCGGCCTCCTCTGCAATGGTCTTGCTTGGCAACCTGGGCATCGTCCATATGTTGAATCAGGGCTTCCAGCGAGTGGCAGCTCCCGGCGGTGTGACGGAGGGAGCCAGTCTCATCCAGGGCATCTGGTGGTCCCTCAAAGGTTTCTTCATGGTACTGGCCGGGTTGCACCTGCCCTACGGACCCGGAGACTGGTACTGGTTCTCCAGCCGGATCTTCCCGCCTGGCTATGACGTGTTCTATGAATTTCCCGCGTTCACCTTTATTTATTCGGACCTGCATGCCCACATGATTGCTCTCATGCTGACAGTGCTGGCCATTTCCTGGGCGCTGTCTGTGCTGCTGGCGAAAGCCAGATGGGACAACCCTACCAATACTGTGATGGGCTTTTTCCTGGGCGGGCTGATTATCGGGTCGTTAAAACCGACCAATACCTGGGATTTCTACACTTACATTGTCTTCGGGGCGGTTGTCCTAGCCTACACTGTTTGGCGCTACGGTGACCCAGAAAAACTGCGCCTGCCGTTGCCGGGATGGGGGAAGCGTCTCCTGTTGGCTGGTGGCGCATTGGCGGTTCTGATGGTGCTTTCTGAATTGTTGTATCAGCCGTTTTCGCATTGGTTTGAGCAGGCGTACACTTCCATCCAAACGTGGAGGGGTCCGCGCACACCCCTCTCAACCTATCTAACCCAATGGGGCGTGTTCCTGTTCTTCATCGTCTCCTGGATGACCTGGGAGACGCGCCAGTGGCTGGCCGAGACGCCCGCTTCTGCGCTGCGCAAACTGCGTCCCTACCGGGACTTGATTATTGCCGCGTTGGTGATCGTACTTCTGGTGTTGGTGGTCCAACAAGCCTGGGTGATGAGTTCCTCCCAGAATGTTCCCTGGAAAGGCTTCACCATTCTCTGGCTGGCGCTGCCACTGGCAGTCTGGGCGGCGGTACTGCTATTCCGCCCCGGCATCTCCGATTTGAAGCGTCTGGTCTTGTTCATGACCGGCACCGGTCTGCTCCTGACCATGGTTGTCGAGTTGATGGTTATCACAGGAGATATCGGGCGGATGAATACAATCTACAAGTTCGGTGTGCAGACCTGGGTCCTGCTGAGCATCTCCGCCGCGGCCGGGTTCGGCTGGCTACTCACCGAATTCCGCCATTGGCTGCCCGGCTGGCGTACTTTCTGGTCGGTGACCGCTACCCTGCTGGTTACCGGCGCGGCACTCTTCCTCCTTATCGGCGGTGCAGGCAAAATCCGTGACCGTATGACTCTGACCGCTCCGCACACCCTCGACAGCATGACCTACATGGACTACACCCACTATGCCGATTATGGCGTGGATATGGACTTGAGTGAGGACTACCGCGCCATCCTATGGATGCAGGATAACGTGCAGGGTTCGCCGGTGATCGCCGAGGCTGCTTCGGCGGGAGTCCAGTATCAATGGCACCAGCGCTTCTCGATTTACACCGGTCTGCCCGATGTGGTTGGTTGGGAATGGCACCAGGTGCAGCAACGCGTCCTGGATTCGGCCACGGTGATAGCACGTGGCAAGGAAGTGGATGCATTCTATGCGACCACTGACCTCGCCGCAGCGCGTGACTTCCTGCGCAAGTACAACGTTCGTTACATCATCGTTGGCCAGTTGGAACGCGCCAAATATGCTCCCGGCGCCCCGAATGGGCCTGTCCTGGAGGGGGCTCCGGACGGACTGCTCAAGTTCGAGGCGAATAACAACATTTTCTGGCACGAGATATACCGTGACGGGCAGACGGTGATCTACGAAGTCCCCGAAGGGGGCGAATTACCCACCGGGGGCGAGGTGAACCCGTGACCGATTCCATCTTTCATATCACTTCCCGGATCTCCTGGTCTGACGCGAAAAAGTCCGGTGCGTATTCAGCCGATTCGTTGATGAGCGAAGGTTTCATCCATTGTTCCAAAATAGACCAAGTTATGCGCGTAGCCAATACTATCTTTGCCAACCAGTATGGACTGGTGATCCTGGTGATTGACCCGTCACAGCTCAAGCCAGAGGTCCGGTGGGAAGCGGGCACGGATAAAGCCGACGAGTTGTTCCCCCACATCTACGGTCCGTTAAACCTGGAAGCCGTAGTGCGTGTGATCGACTTCGAGCCGGGATTGGACGGAAAATTTCATCTTCCACAGACTCTTGCGCCTGTTGACCGCTAATTATGGCACAATTTTTCCTCTGGTATCTCCTCGCTACTTTCCTCGGCTGGCTGGCTTTCCCGCTGGCCTTTCGTCTTTTCCCCGCGCTTGCCGACCGGGGCTTTAGTCTGGCGCGCACCTTTGGATTGCTGGTGTGGGGTTATGCCTTCTGGATGATGGTCTCCCTGGGAATCGTCCAGAATGACGGCGGAGGGTTGCTGCTGGGACTGGTGGTTTTAGCGGCAGTTTCCGGGGTCGGTTTGGTGCGTAAGGAGAAGCTCAAGTCGCTGGGGGAGTGGATTAGATCCAATTGGCGCGTGATCGTAACGGTTGAAATCCTGTTTTTCCTGGCCTTTGCCTTCCTGGCCTTTGTCCGCGCCGGGAACCCGGAGATCGTCGGCACCGAAAAACCGATGGAACTGGCTTTCATCAATGCCATCCTGCACTCGCCAACTTTTCCCCCGCATGACCCGTGGCTTTCCGGCTACGCCATCTCGTATTATTACTTTGGTTACGTGATGACTGCCATGCTTGCCAAAGCGACCGGGACACTGGGCAGTGTGGCTTTCAACCTGATGCTGTCGCTGGTGTTTGCCTTGAGCGCAGTGGGGGCGTATGGTGTGCTCTACAACCTGTTGGCTGCCTGGAGGAAGAATCACCCATCGATTTCCCAACGCCACCCGTTGACAGGGTTGCCTTTGATTGGCCCGCTATTCCTCCTGATCGTCAGCAACTTTGAAGGTTTTCTTCAAGCGCTTCATAGTTTAGGCTTGTTTTGGAAATTTAACGCGGACGGCACAGCGACGTCATCTTTCTGGACTTGGCTTGGAATTCTGGACCTGAACCAGTCACCTGCCACGCCGTTGGGTTTGATGACGACACGAGGTTGGTGGTGGGGGTGGCGCGCCTCGCGTGTGGTCACGGATTACAACCTGGCCAACCAGCATATCGAGATCATTGACGAATTCCCGGCCTTTTCCTACCTGCTCGGTGACCTGCACCCGCACGTATTGGCGATGCCGTTCGGATTGCTGGCTGTGGGGGTGGCGCTCAACCTGTTCCTGGGTGGCTGGAAGGGGGAAACGAACCTGGGCTTTTTCCGGCTGCCTGTCCGCCCGATGGGCCTGTTCTTCGGTGCGCTAGTTTTGGGCGGCCTGGCCTTCCTGAATACCTGGGATATTCTGATTGGTTTTGCCCTGCTCGTTGGTGCGTATGCGCTGATGCGCACATTGGAATCCGGCTGGGCCTGGAAACGGCTGGAGGATGTTTTTGCTCTGGGCGTACCGCTCGGTCTGCTGGCAATTCTGCTCTACCTGCCATTCTACGCGGGCTTCTCTTCCCAAGCAGGCGGTATCCTGCCCGACCTGGAAAACCCGACCCGCGGCGTCCAGTTGTGGATCATGTTTGGCCCGTTGTTCCTGGCAATTATTGCTTACCTGATGTATCTCTGGCGCGTCGAAAAACGTCCCGCAAAATGGACACTCGGTTTTGGCCTGGCGGCAATTCTGGTGGTGCTCCTGTGGATTTTCTCCTGGCTGATTGGTTTGCTGGCAAAACTAAAGATGCCCGATTTCGTGGCAGGTTATCTGGCCAACCAGGGCTTCTTGAGCGCGGCACTGTATTTCTCAGCAGCTACGCTCCGCCGTCTCTCTTTTATCGGTGGCTTGCTGACGCTGTTTGTTCTGTTCGGCGCGGCGCTGGCATTTCTTTTGAAGGTGGGGGGAGGCGGGCAGAAAACAGAAATGGTTGAAGAAAAAGAGGAACACCCTTCACCTTTTGTCCTTCATCCCACAGCCTTTACCCTTTTTCTTATTCTTCTTGGCGCACTTCTTGTGCTGGCTCCCGAATTTGTTTTCCTGCGCGACCAGTTCAGCAACCGCATGAACACGATCTTCAAGTTCTATTACCAAGCCTGGTTGATGTGGAGCCTGGCGGCAGCGTTTGGGGTGGCGGTATTGCTGCAAGACTTGCGCGGCGCCTGGAATTGGGTCTACCGGATCGGTCTGGCGCTTGTTCTGGTCATGGCGCTGGTCTACCCAATTCTTGGCGTGCTCACCAAGACCAACAATTTCCAGATCCCCTCTTTCAACGAGAACCTGATATTGGCGCGGGCAGCCGGGGACCCCCATGCCTGGCAAACTGCTTCCCAGGTCTGGACCTTGGACGGGGGCGCCTTCTTCAACCAATACAATCCCGACGATATGGCCGCGGCGGCCTGGCTGCGGACCGCGCCCTATGGCGTTATCGTGGAAGCCAGCAAAGTTGATGCCAGCTACACGGAATACAGTCGTATCTCCACTTACAGCGGACTGCCGACCGTACTGGGTTGGCCGATGCATGAAGGTCAATGGCGCGGCACCTATGAACCGCAAGGCAGCCGCCAGGACGATATTCGCCGTCTGTACGAAACCAGCAGTTGGGAGGAAGCCCAGACCGTTCTCTCGCAGTACGGGATTCGCTATGTATGCGTAGGTACGCTGGAGCGGAATACGTATCATCTCAACGAAAGCAAATTCCAGCGCCACCTCACGCCTGTCTATCAACAGGGGCAGGTTGTAATTTATGAAGTCCCGTGAGTATGACATCCCAATGCTGGCAGCATATTATTCATGCTAAAATAACGCCAATGAAAAATCGTCCCATCACTCTTGAACATGCATTCTACGCCCTGGTGCTTGCACTTGCCATCGGTCTGCGTTTCCTGCACCTCGGCGCATTGTCGCTATCCGATTTCGAAGCGGACTGGGCGCTCCAGGCTTTGCGGGTGGCCCAGGGTTTGAACCCCCCCATCGGCCCCAACCCGGCCTACGTTCACCTGACCGCCATTTTCTTCTACATTTTTGGTGCTACAAATTTCCTGGCTCGTTTCTGGCCTGCATTGGCAGGCAGCGCCCTCGTCCTCGCCCCGTGGTTTTTGCGCAACCGCTTCGGACGCATTCCGGCGCTTGTGCTGGCCATTGGGCTGGCGCTTGACCCCGGCCTGGTGGCGATGTCGCACCTGGCAGGCGGACCAATCCTGGCGATCACCTTCCTCGTCCTGACCGGACTGATGTGGCTGGACGGACGCCGCGCTGCAGCTGGTCTCTTCGCCGGGTTGGCGCTGCTCTCCGGACCTTCAGTCTGGTTCGGTCTCCTCGGACTGGCGCTGGCCTGGGCTTTTACCTCGGTTTTTGGCAGGCGCATCCCCGCACAGGCGGAGGAAAATACCGATGGTGAAGAGACGGGCGCGGGTCCCGCGTCCGTCTGCTGGAAAGATTTTCGAGGTAGTCCCGGTTCCAGCGAAGCAGTCCCGGTTCTTGCACGAGGCACGGGGCGGGATGCGCTCGCCTGGGGGTTTGGAACCCTGCTCGTGGTGGGCAGTCTGTTCATACTCTCTCCAAAAGGTTTGTCAGCTTTTGTCATGTCGTTTGTGGAATTCTTGCGCGGCTGGTGGACGCTTTCAGATGTCCCGCTCTGGCGGCCTTTGCTGGCCCTGCCCGCTTACGAAATCCTACCACTGGGATTCGGCATCGCCGGTGCGGTGCGCGGCATCCTTAAACGGGACACCGACCTCATCCGCCTGGGGGTCTGGGCGCTGGTTGCGCTGGTGCTGGCGCTCATTTACCCCGGCAAGCAGACCAGTGATCTGACCTGGGTGCTCCTGCCGCTCTGGGCGCTGGCAGCCATCGAACTGGGTCATCACTTCGATTTTGAAGGCCGCAACCTCTGGGAGTTGGCCGGTGTGATGACGCTGGTCGTCACGCTGCTGGTCTTTGGCTGGCTCGACCTGGCAGGTGTCACGACGATGGACCTGGGCACGGAACAAGCGCGTATGCGTTTGTTCCTGCTGATTGCGGTGGTACTCTTGATCGGTTTGAGCCTGCTGCTGGTGGGGGCGGGTTGGTCGGCCAACGTTGCCCGTTTGGGCGGGGTTTGGGCCGGCGTGCTCGCGTTGACAGCTTTCACGCTCGCCATGAGCACCGGCGCGGCAGGGCTGCGTGAGCCGCTGACGGTCGAACTCTGGCAGCCTGAACCTCGTACTGGTCGAGTGGATGTGCTGCTGAAAGTTGCCAACCAAATCTCAGACTTGAACACCGGCTATACCGGTCAATTGCCGCTGACGGTGCTCGCCGTGGACTCCCCGGCTTTGCATTGGCTGTTCCGTGACTGGCAAATGAAGGATGTCAGCGCGCTGGCTCCGGATGCGACCCCCGAAATGGTCATCTCATCCATTGACCAGTTGAGCCTGGCGGCGAATTATCGCGGCGAGGCGCTCCCCCTGAACGAAGTGGCGGACTGTGGTCATGCCACCCCTTCCAACTGGTTGAAGTGGTTTGTCTACCGCCAGATGCCCATTCTGCGCGAAGACGTTATCCTGTGGGTGCGGTCTGACCTGATGCTCGACAGCCAGGGACTTCCTACCCCCTGAAACCCTGATTCCTGACCTCTATGCCTATCCCCAACATCATCGCCATTGACGGCCCGGCAGCCTCGGGCAAATCCACCCTGGGGCGGCGGCTGGCCGATTCCCTGGGTTACCTGTTCTTCGATACCGGCGTCATGTATCGTGCCGTGACCTGGGGTGCTCTCCAACGCGGCCTGGAAATAAACGATGAGGCGGCTGTCACGAATCTGGCCGAGACTGCCCAGATTGACGTATGCTCTCCATCGAAGAACGATGGCCGCGTCTGTGACGTTCTTCTGGATGGCGTGGACATCACCTGGGAGACACGCCGCCCTGACGTGGAAGCCAACGTTTCACCCGTTTCGGCCTACCGCGGAGTGCGCCAGGCGCTGGCTTCCCAGCAGCGGCGCATCGGTCTGCGCGGACGGGTGGTCATGGTGGGACGCGATATCGGGACGGTCGTCCTGCCCGAAGCCGACCTGAAAATTTACCTCGACGCCTCGGTGGAGGAACGCGCCCGGCGTCGGTACGAGGAAATCCTCCAGCGTGGCGGCCAGGTCGATTACGAGCAGGTTCTGACCGGGGTCCGCAAACGGGACGAGATCGACTCGACCCGGGCTTTCTCGCCTTTGCGCGCGGCCGAGGATGCCGTCATCCTCGACTCTGACAAATTGAACGCGGACGAAGTTTTTGTGAAAGTGGAGGCATTATGCCGGTAACAGAATATCGCCTGGCCTGGTGGCGGCGCTGGCTGGCCCGCCCGTTCCTGCGAGTGGTCTTGCGCGCAGTTTTCCGTATTCTTGCGCCGGTGAAGATAACCGGCAAGAGAAACGTCCCGCTCGGCAGACCGTATATCGTGGCCATGAACCACGTCTCGCTTTTCGACCCGCCCTTTGTCGGCGTGTTATGGCCGGAGCAGATGGAAGCCATGGGTGCTGCGGAAGTCTGGGGCAAGCCGGGGCAGAACATCCTTGCCCGTCTGTGGGGCGGCATCCCTGTCCATCGCGGCGAGTATGATCGGGCGATGTTTGAAACTGTCCTGGCGGTACTGCGTAAGGGATACCCACTGCTGATTGCCACGGAAGGTGGACGTTCCCATGCGCCGGGGATGCAGGTTGCCAAGCCGGGCATCGCTTACCTCGCCGAGCAGTCCAGCCTGCCAGTTATCCCGGTGGCCATCGTTGGCACAACCGACGATTTCTGGCAAACGGCCACAAAAGGCAAACGACCGCAGTTGGAAATGCGCATCGGTAAGCCTTTCAATTTGCCTCCGGTGGAAGGAAAAGGCGCGGCGCGGCGCGAATCCCGCCAGCACAACGCCGACCTGGTGATGCGCACCATCGCCGGATTGCTGCCCGATGACTATCGCGGTGTCTACACCGAAAGCGCCATCCTCCCCGACCCCGAAGCCCATTAGCGAAGTCTGGCGCCCGGACCTGACCCGCCTGCCTGTCTTGACCCGCAGCCGGCGTCTCTTCCGGCGTTTTATCCAACTCCTGTGCCGGGTTGTCATCTTCGTCTGCACCAAGGCGACGATTCTCGGGCTGGAGAATTATCCCCGCCGTGGCTCGGCGCTGGTCGTCATCAACCACCTTGGTGACCCGGATGCGGTCCTGGCGCTGGCGGCTTTACCGGATTTCCCCGAAGTTATTGGAAAAATTGAATTGCGCAACATCCCCGTGCTCCGCTTGGTGACGGACATGCTTGGCGTTATCTGGGTCCACCGCGGCCAACCGGACCGAGGCGCTATTTCCGCCGCGCGGGAGGCGTTCCGCCAGGGACGGCGCGTGATCATTGCCCCGGAGGGACGCGAGTCCGTTAGCGGTGCGCTGGAAGCGGGTACAGAGGGGGCCGCTTTCCTGGCGCTCAGGGCCGGGGTGCCGGTCGTACCGGTCACCATTACCGGCAGTGAGTTTCGGAGAATTGAGAACAACCTGAAAAAATTGCGCCGGACCCCGGTCACACTTAGGGTCGGAAAACCGTTCGTTTTGCCAGAGCAGGCCCGTGGTCAGGATGCGCTACGGGAGGGGACGCGTCTCATCATGGAAACACTCGCCCGTCAACTCCCTCCAGAGTACCGCGGCGTTTATGCATATGTCGAAGACTAATTTTGTCTCCGAGGAACTGTTTATAGACACGCATCTTGATCAGCAATTAAGTTTCTTTGTGATAAACATTGACAAACAAAAATGACCGGTGGATGCCGGTCATTTTTTCGTTCGCTATTTGCAATAACCATCAACTAATAAGAATTAGTTCGAATCAGTTTTTGGGTTTGGGGGTGCGGGTAACGTGTGATCCGGAGTTACCGGGCGATCCGGAGTTACCGGGCGATCCGGAATTACCTTGGGGCGTGTGGATGGCTTTGGGCGTGGGGTTGGCCTTGGGCGTGGGGTTGGCCTTGGGCGTGCGGGTGGCCTGGGGCGTGGGGCTGGCCTGGGGCGTGGGGCTGGCCTGGGACTCGGAGCTTGTTTGGGGCTCGGAGTTGGTTTGAGGCTTAGGGCTATAATGGAGCGGACCTGTGGATGGTAAGGGTGCTATCAGTGGATTCGAACCATTGCTGGATTGATCGTTGATCTTATCGTCAATAATATCATTAGAGATCGCAGGAATAGTCCCAATGTCAGTATCAACAGCATAATTAGCCTGGCTTTGGGCGCGCACTGATATTTGGAGGATTTCAGCGCCTTTGCTTGTATGCACCCCTAGGAAGTTAATAGTCGCAGTAACGGCAATCAATATTCCAGGGATGGTGATTTGAACAGCTAGTTTTGACATAATTCATTTACGGGCCGACTTGGAGTAAAAAATAAATATATCCGAAAGACAAGTACTAAAAACTAAACCTATCTTATGGATTTTATTATACACAAGGACAAGGGATGATATCTTAACGATATTG
>Ga0209746_1000327_pt1 | contig 25371 bp, 23 predicted proteins | sample BarGraNGADG00211_3_FD_184496 | JGI IMG/M metagenome (GOLD analysis project Ga0209746, IMG submission 184496) | Arctic peat soil microbial communities from Barrow, Alaska - Barrow Graham LP Ref core NGADG0011-211 (SPAdes) (version 2) | ecosystem: Environmental > Terrestrial > Soil > Wetlands >... | reverse complement strand
TTGGTGCCAAACCTGTCTACGTTCCCAAGGGTTGCCAGGGTTTCAGGCGAGACAAGGCGACTGGCAGTCTGCGGGCTGATCGGCATGAATCCGCCATTGGCGGCGATAACCACCAAATTAGTAACCAGACCCAGGGCTAACAGCCACACTCCAGATAACCGCCGGTTGAACCAGCAGAAAACCAGGAGCAGGAGCATTGAAACGATCAGCCCGGCAGCCGCCAAGTCATCCGAACCCCAGGTACGAGTTGCCGGCAGGTACAAGTTAAAGAACTGGGGTACAAAGGCGATGATGACCAGCCAAGGCAACCGCAGCGGCTGAACCGTCCACGGGCGTTTCTGTAAACGGGCGAGGAACAGTCCAACTGCCATCCCGGCCAGGATGGCAACCAGCAAGATCATTTATTAGTGAGGACCCCACCCGGCGTCAGACGGAGCGCCAGCGCCCAGAACAAACAGGACCAGCGCCAGAAGCGCAAAAACAACCTGGATGTGCTGGCGATCGATCTTCTGGGTAAAGACGAAAAGTTTTGAAATTTGGTTTTTCATTAGACACCTCTCTCTGTTGGATTATCGCCAAATAATACACCAGGGCAGGCTTCAAAGGTGGCTTCAAAACAGACTGGAAAGATTAGAAACAACGCCGTCAAATGCGGAGTACCTGCTGCTTGCAACTATATTGTGAACTGTTGGGTGCGTTTTTCGCCGGCGATAAGGTGTGTTCGCTGCGGCGATTTACGCAGAACCAGGAGGATGTTCAGTGCAGCTCAGGCGATCAGACGCTGATATAACGCCTGGGTCTCTTCTGATGGGACATCCTCCAATTCGGTTTGCAACGCCTCGCGGCAAGCCTGATATTGCCAGATGACCGCCAGCCGGTCCCCCCGGTCAGCGTGGAGGCGCATCGCCAGGCGATGGAAATCTTCGAGGCCGGGGTTAATTTCCAGGGCACGCTGGCAGGCTTGCAAAGCAGATTCCCGGTCTCCGGACTGGTTATGGAGTTCGGCGAGCTGCCGCAACGCGTCCAGGCAGGCATGCTCCAGGCGCTGACGTTCAGGCCAGGCCCAGGTGGCATCCATATCGTGAAGGTAAGCACCGTGCCAAAGTTTGACGGCAGCACTCAAATGAACAATCTTATCTTCAACCCGCTCAACTGTCTTCACCTGTGCCAGATGAGAATCGAAATCCTCCACGTCGTATTCATAATCCAGGTGGCGGTTGAAGAAATACATGTTCTGCTCGAACAGGATGACATCCTGTCCAAGGGCGTGCCGCAGCCGGTAAAGATTGTTCTTGAACCTCAGTTTCAACTGGACAGGGTCAATATCCGGCCAAAAGACTGCACCAATTTCCTCCTTGGTAACAGGGTGCGAACTCACCAAAAAAAAGAAAAACAGATCGCGGACAGAGGCTGTCTGCCATTGCGACAAAGTAACCAGTTTCCCGTTAACGCGCACTTGCGGTTTACCCAGGGTCTGGATGGTCAGCCGGGAGGCTTGCAGCGAGGCAGCCTTCAGTATCCGCCGAAGACGTTTGCGCAGGGCCGGGAGGCGCCCCTCGGCCTGGGTAACGCGTCTCAACAGCCGATCAGTTACCGGGTCGGAATGCAGATCCGCCAACCAGGGGGTTGCATGACGCAGCATGTGGACCAGAGGCGAATCGCCTGCATCCTGAGAGAGAGTTGCCAACACAGTACTCAAGTGAATCCGCGCCGCCGCTGCATCCCCAGACATGGCAACAGCCGCGGCCAGCCAGACTCGGCTCCACTCTGCCTCCGCCGTCAGGTTGCCGCGCTGGAATTGGTCGAGGGCATTCTGCAATTCAGAGCAGGCAGGCTGGAGATTTGCTTCTGCCAGAGACAGGCAACCGCTCTCCAAATACAACAAACCCAACTCGTAATTCGAACCGGTGGCCTGGATCAACGGACGGACTTCCTGCAGATGTCTGTGGGCTTCATGGAATTTGACTCGCAAGCGCGCCAGACGCGCCTGCGCCAGCAGAAGATAGTTCACCAGGAATTGATAACTGACCTGGTGTGCAAGTTTAAAGGCTGCTGTGTACGTCTGCTGGGCGGATTCGTACTCGTCTATATCAGAAAGGACATCACCCAGACTGGCGAGCAGCAATGCTTCCTGCGAGCGAAAACCGCCCTGACGGGCGCAGGCCAGGCCCTCTTCCAGAGTCTTGACCGCCGATTCGTAATCGCCTTGCATATAATATAAAATGGCCAGGTTATTAAGAGCATTGACCTGTGAGTACAGGTTGTTTTCCCGCTTCCATTCCGCCAGGGCTTTCTGGTATAACCGCGCCGAAGCAGCAAGTTTACCTGTGGCCTGGCAGACCCATCCCAATTCCATTTGCAGGCGGGCGATACCATCCGCCTCGCCCAGTCGTTCATAGCACTGCAGAGAATCTTCCAGAGAGGCGACTGCCTGCTCCACCTGGCCGAGGCGGAAAAGGGAGATACCCTTGAACCGCTGTGCTTCGGCGCGTACGTGTTCCCGGTCGGGAACGGTTTTGGCTGAACGGAGGGCTTCATCGGCATCCTGAACAGCACCGGCATAGTCTCCCACCAAACGGCGGGCAGCCGCGCGGCGCACGAGGGTCAGCGCCAGGCTGGGAAGATCGCTTGCGTTTTGGAGCATCGCGATGGCACGATCGAGCAACGGCAAGGCTGCGCGTCCATCGCCCAGAAAACATAGATACGCGCCTTTCAGCGAGAGCAAGGCGGGTCGTTTTTCAAGCAACGCGGCGGGGAAAACATCCAGCCAGGATTGGAGAGTTATGAGGTTCTCACTTAACAGTACGAGCGTCCCAACGCGCTCGACCAGCCCGGCCAGGGCATCCGGGTTGCCAAGCTGCCGGATGAGGGCATAGGCTTTTTCCCATTCGCGGCGCTCTTCGTAGACATCCGCCAGGCGCGCGAGAATGGTATTGGCTGTCTCAGGCAACTCCTGAAGGATGCGTTCCTGGAGGAACTCCCCGAAGAGATTGTGGTAGCGCAGCCATTTTCCATGCGGACCGACCGGCAGCACAAAAAGACTGTCGCGCTTGACCTTTTCAATAAGCTTCTTCCAATCGCCCGCACCCAGGACCGCCTCGCACAGGTCGGCGTCGAATTCTTCGAGCAGTGAAGTCTGAAGCAGGAACTGGCGCAGTTCAGGGGTTTGCTGGGATAGGACTTGCTGGTCCAGATAAACAGCCAGGTCCACGCCAGTGGCGCGGGCAGTGCGCGTCCGGCTTGCCCTGAGCGCCGAAGATGAAGGGTCCGGCACGCCGCGGGCTGCTTCGGACGCTGAAAGAAGAAGACCGGTAATCCACCCTTCAGTCTCGCGGACGAGTTCTTCGGTGGTATCCTCGGCCAGTTTGACGCCATAATTCTTCTTGAAAAGAGTGCGTATTTCGTCGGGACGGAAAGCCAGTTCTTCGAAGTCAAACCCGCTGATCTGCTGACGTGCCACCATGAGCGCAATATCGGGCAGGGTCGGCAGGCGGCGCGAGGCAAGGATTACATGGCAGTTCTCACCGGCCAGGGAAACAAAGCGGCTGAAAAGGTCGCGAATGTGGGGGATGAAATCCACAAAGTGATAATCATCCACAACCAGCGCAAAATGCTGGTCAACCAGGTCATCCATCTCGTTAATCAGGCTGGAAAGCAGCCGTTCGGAATCCTGTTCGAAACTGGTTACCGTTTTGAGAACGGCGTTGGACCGTTTCCCGAAAGTGGGGAAGCGATCCGCCAGAGCAGCAATAAGGTAAGCAATGAAACGCTGGGGGTCTTTATCGAGGGTATCCAGCGAGAGCCAGCAGACCGGCATCTCGGCTTGGCGGGCGAAATCCACCAGCAGGGAAGTCTTCCCGTATCCGGCCGGTGCGGTTATTATTATGAGTCTCTTTTCCAGCAGATCGTCGAAACGCGCCAACAGCCGCGCCCGGTGCAGGACCTCCGGGCGGAGGGCGGGGATGACGATCTTGGTACGGCTGATAGGAATTTCGAGGCTGCCCATAGGCTGTAAGACTATTTTACCCGTTTTCGACCTTCCAAAAAAACATTTTTGATGATATTCCCCACTTTGTAATTTCCTGCGTTCTTTATCTCAGAGGAGAATATGCCTCACAAATAGAACTTCCTCGAGGATGTTCCCAAAGGTATAAAAAAACCAACTTAATCATTTCCCTCTGCGCACCGAAACAATATGGTTGCTGATTGCACAGCTCTTCCCAGATATGCCATCCTGAAGTCCTATTTTACTGTTTTACTTTAAAGCCAGATATGCAATCTGATGTTTCTTGGATGGAAGCCCAGCTTGGGTTGTTTCATTCTTGAAAAGCCCTCTGGATATCGCATTTCGATATTTTTCTTGACTCTTGTGTTGGCTTACTCTGTGACTTTGCCAACGAAATTACATATAAATCTTTACAGTATCTTCTCAATAATTGGGGGGAAGATGGGGGTTCGCAAGCGGGCTTCGCCCGCTTGCGAACCCCCATACCCCACTTTTTTGAGAAGTTACTCTTTACAGTATAATATTTACAGGTTAAAAGATTAACAAACCAGCGTTGGTACCTAATTAAAGGGTCAAGCTGATCATGAAATATAAAACGATTACTTCGATTGCTGCCATACTTACATTCATAAATGCTTCTTTTTTTATCTTTGCCCCGGTCTTCAGCCTGTCACTCCTGGGTCGTGTTACGAATCTCACTGGGATAATGAACACTCGCATTTCCGGTGCCTGTGCACTTGGCCTGAGTGTCATGACATGGCTGGCAAAGGATATCAAATATCCAGATGTTCGACGGCTGGTGTCATATGGTATGCTGACCACTTTGTGTATCTTGGTTGTGATTGATCTTAATGGAATAATGACAGGTGCGATAAACGAACTGGGGTGGCTGATTTTTTTTGCTGATTTATTCCTTTCTCTGGGATTCATCCTATCAATTTTTACAGATGGGGGTTGGTATAAATAGACCCCACATATATGGGGGGTCTATTTATAGAAATTTTACTTCTTACAATTCTGTAAATCTCACATTTCTTTCTTTACCTTATACTGTTATTTAAGGAAAGGAGAATCACCATGTCTGAAAATTATGATCCGATTGATTCACTTGTGAGCGAATTAAAGAGAAATACAGGATTTTTAGATAAGCTGCTATTTCCCAAAATCAGTCTACTTATTGGAACAATTGGAGTTTTGATTGCAATTGTTCTTTTGCTTAAGTAGAAGACGATCCTTTTACTGATAATATTCTCGTCCAGCATTGCGACCGTTCTCTTCGCTATTCAAAAAGAACGGTCATTTTTTCGTAGAAGAACCTTGTTGTTACTATTATTGTTACATCACATTGAATGGGGGTAAAAATTGGTGATTGTTTGATGGATTGAACACACACAAAACCAGTTGCTAATTCATTGTTCTGGTATAGCCATTTCACATTTCGTGAATTCACGGTATTATTGGGGAGAAAATAAGCTGCAGAGATAGTACCCAAGAAAAAATATGGAAGATAAAGATAACATAATCGATGCCTTTTCCGAAATGGCTCCCAGGTATGAGCAGGTTGTTGATTCGGAATTGAACCGGTTTTGGGGGTGGAGTTATAACGGATTTGTAAATCTGTTACTTGCATCAACGCCTGTACAACCGCAAGATATAATTTTGGATGTTGCAACCGGTACAGGTGTCATTCCATATCAACTGGAAAAAGCTGGACATCCTCACAGCCAGATACATGGTTTGGATATCACTATGACCATGCTCATGCACGCTAAGCGCCGATTGGGAGTTCAAGACGGTCATGCGAATCAGAACCTCGTATGTGCTTCAGCGATGAATATGCCCTATGCGAATTCAGGCTTCATGCAAGTTATATGTGGTCTGGCAACCCACCATATGGATGTCAAAAAACTGATACTTGAAAGTTATCGAGTCCTGCGAAGCGGAGGCAAACTCACAATAGCAGACGCGGGTGGTTCAAGCTTATGGAAATTTCCGGGTGTGAAGTTCCTCCTTCGGATCGCAGCTTTTATTTATTTCTTCCTGGTCGAAAATAAATCCCGGGCATGGGCAGAAACCAACGCGGTATCCAATGTTCTTTCCAAGGATGAGTGGAACCATATTCTATTGAATTCCGGATTCCGGGATATTGTGATTCTTAAACTCAAATCCAGATATTTCTGGGTTCCAGCACCCCTGCTGATAAAAGCCGAAAAATAGTGGAGGAACAACATGAATAACTCATACAAATTGATCGAAGAGGGCAGGAAAGATGAATTATGGATTAAACATTGCGGTTTTCTTAGCCTTAGCCGGAATGAATTCAAGGATATCCAGAAGAGGCTCATGCTTGAACAAATAAAACTCCTTGGTTCTTCAAAGATTGGCAGGAAACTCATGGGGGGGAAAACACCAGCCAGCATGGAGGAATTTCGCGAGATAACTCCTCTTACAACATATGCTGATTATTCAGAATTTTTAATGAATAAGGAAGAAGATGATCTCCCAGTGAAACCGCATGTCTGGGCTCGGACTTCTGGCCATAGCTCTGAACTTGGACCCAAATGGATACCCTATACGAAGGTCATGTATTACCGTCTGAGTGATCCAGTGGTTGGAGCTATGTTAATGAGCTCTTGTTCTCAGCCAGGAGATGTAAAACTTGAACGCAATGATAAGTACTTAATGGCTACAGCACCACCTCCGTATGCATCTGCTTACATCGCGCGTGCCACCAAAGAAAATCTAGAGGTGGTTTTCCTTCCAAAACTTGAAGATGGAGAGAAGATGTCTTATGGTGAGCGGGTTGCCACTGGTTTTAAACTCGCCATGCGTGAGGGTTTGGATTATTTTATGGGTATATCCGTTGTCCTGGCAAGGATGGGGGAGCAGTTTGAACAACAATCAAATAATACAAAACCATCGAAGGAACTGCTCCACCTCCCGACCTTGTGGAGGCTACTAAAGGCTTTGGTAATCTCAAAAATCCAGAAACGCAATATTTTACCCAAAGACATCTGGCATCTTAAAGGGATCATGTCTGGCGGTACAGATACTGAAATATATAAGGATCGTATTGAATATTACTGGGGGAAAAAACCACTTGAAGGCTTTGCTTGTACTGAAGCTGGCAATATGGCAATGCAAGCATGGAATTTCAAAGGGATGGTGTTTTTCCCTGATAATTCCTTCCTGGAATTCATACCCTTTGAAGAGGTCCGAAAAAATCAGAACGATCCTACTTTTCAACCGAAAACCTTTCTATACAATGAGTTGGATTTAGGCATCTATGAATTGGTGTTATCCAACTTTAATGGTGGGGTGTTGGTACGATATCGGATAGGAGATCTGTTTGAAGTGATTTCCAATGAAGACGAGGAGATCGGCTCAGAACTTCCTCAAATGAGGTTTTACTCACGTACGGAAGACATCATCGATCTGGGAAGTTTTCTCAGGCTCACAGAAAGAGAAATCTGGAAAACGATCGAGGCAACAGGATTAGAGTACCGTGACTGGGTGGCTCGAAAACATATCACTGAAGCATATCCCACCCTTCACCTTTATGTTGAACTGGCTAATTCAGGATCTATACCTGAAGGAAAAGTTCAAGAGATGATTCGCCAATCATTTTCTACCCGTTATTCGGATTATAACGACATGAAGGAAATGCTGGGTATTGAACCTGTGGTTGTCACGCTCATACCGAGCGGTGCTTTTGCCGCCTATATGAAATCAAAAATGGAGGCTGGGGCCGATCTTGCTCACTTGAAACCTCCACACATGAAACCATCAGATGATATTCTGATGAAATTGCTTGCCGTTCCGAATGGGTCAAATCCATAAATGCATTGGGATGCCAGCACGTTAATACCAATCTTCGCGACATTAACTTACGGGGTTATTTTTACGTTGGTATTTGTTTCCAAGCCTCGAACCAGTTTGAGGAAGATCTTTGGTTTCTATTTATTGACCATGTCTGTATGGTCAGTCAGTGCATTCCTTACAATTTCCGGATTTGTGAATGTATTACCCTGGTTCAAGGTGATGGCCGCATCGCCGATTGCGATGATGCTGACCATATTCTTCTTTGTTCAAACCTTGTTCGGCTTTCGACGCAAGTGGGCACGATTAACGATCGTTTATGGAATTCTGGCTATCCTTATTACGCTCTTTACTAACTTAGTGGTTAAATCTGCTTCTCTGGATCAGGCCGGTGAACTTCACTATCAGTTGGGTCTTTACTTTCTTTTGGTGGCTGGTCCCGGATATTCCTTGATCTTTGTTAGTTTGAATGATCTGATTCAGGGGTATATCAGAACTCATGACGCCCACCAACGTGACCGGATTCGATATCTTGTGATTGGGTTCTCCATCACTATATTGGCATCGCTTGTAAATTTTACTAAATTTGGGAAATACCCCATCGATATCGCGGCAAATGGCGTGACTGCACTCCTGATCGCCTATGCAATTCTACGCCATCAATTGTTGGATATTCGGGTTGTTATCCGTTTAGGGTTATTGTATTCAATTACCACAGCAATCTTTGGTGTCATTTATTATGTGAGTATTTCCCTGGCATTAAATATCTTCGAGTTATTTACTGGAAGAACCGTCTTTATTGTATCGATCCTCGTGGGAACTTTGACTGCATTCCTGCTTTCTCCTCTCCGTAATCTGGCACAAGCCTGGATAGACCGGATTTTCTACAGGGAGAAATATAATGCTGAGTTGATGCTCCAGCGGCTCAGTCAGACGACCACTTCACTTTTAGACATTGAGAAAATCACACATTTGATCTTGTCGGAAATCAAAAATACATTGCATATCGAGCATGGAGCAATTCTTATTAAATATTTTAAAAGTGGGGATTTCCAGGTCATTGCAGAAGATGGTGAAATTAAACATTTCCCTTCAGGATTCCGTGCTGATCACCCTATTGTTACCTGGATGTCCGGGCACAATCAACCGCTGTTAAATCACGAGTTGTCGATTGTGCCTACATTTAAGTCAATGTGGAAGGAAGAGAAGGAGGAACTAGAAAGGTTTAATGCCGAACTAATTCTTCCGTTAAATTCAAAGGGGGATTTAATTGGTTTACTTGTTCTAGGCAAAAAACTTTCTTTTCAACCATATACACAGGATGAAAAAATGATTTTTTCAACCCTCGCCAACCAAACTGCTGTCGCGATTGAGAATGCTCGTTTGTATGAGGAGCTCAGAGGGTCGTTCGTTCAATCTGTGATTGCCTTGGCGAATGCAATCGATATTCGCGATACCTACACTAATACTCATAGTCAGCAGATCGCCAACTGGGCTGCCAAAACTGCGCGCCACCTGGGTTGTACACCTGAAGAAATTAATGAAATATATTTAGGTGGTTTGCTCCACGATATCGGTAAAATCGGGATCCCGGACGCCATCTTGCAAAAACCAACCAAGTTAACCGAAGAGGAATGGAAAATTGTACATACGCATCCAAAACTCGGAGCCGAGTTAATTTCTCCAATTATAAAACTGGCCAGGGTTTCTCCAATGATTGAGAATAGTCATGAACGATACGATGGTTTGGGGTATCCGTATGGGAAAAAAGGTGAGGAAATTCCTCTTGGCGCCCGGATTATCAGTGTAGTCGACTCGTATTCTGCTATGCTTGACAAACGTCCGTATAAAGAACCATACAGTAGCAACAAGATAGTTAAGGAATTGAAACGGAATTCCGGTAAAATGTATGACCCAAGGGTAGTAGATGCGTTTCTAATAATTATCCAAGAAAAGGGTGATGACATTTCTCTATAAGACAGTAATACATTTAGTGGCTAAAAGAAGACTGATAGTGAAATGTATTTCTGTCAGAGTTCATCACGCGATAGCACCTTTGCGCTATACTTCATTTGTATATAAAATAAACGGTCAAATTGTCCAATGAAACAACTCCTACAGAACATGAAAACCGGCAAGACAACTATTGAAGAGGTGCCTGTGCCTACGCCGCGCATCGGGCAGGCGCTCGTTCGTGTGGCCGCCTCGCTCGTCTCGGCAGGGACCGAACGGATGCTGGTGGAATTCGGCGAAAAATCGCTGGTGGGCAAAGCCCGCTCCCGGCCCGACCTCGTCCGCCAGGTGATGGATAAGATGAAACGCGAGGGTGTGCTCCCCACTGTCCAGGCGGCCTTCAACCGTCTCGACGAGCCGATGGTGCTGGGTTATTCCTCGGCGGGTCAAATTGTTACATTAGGTGATGGAATGGAAGGTTTCAAAGTCGGCCAGCGTGTGGCCTGCGCGGGAGGAGGCTATGCCGTCCACGCCGAATACAATGTCGTTCCCCGCAACCTGCTCACACCGCTCCCCGATTCCGTGGATTTCGAGTCCGCCGCTTTCACCACACTCGGCGCAATTGCCCTGCACGGTTTTCGGCTGGCCGAACCGCAAATCGGGGAAACTGTGGCGATCATCGGCATGGGTCTGCTGGGAATATTGGCGGTACAGATCGCGGCCACGTCCGGATGCCGCGTCTTCGGCATTGACACCAACCCGGAGCGGGTCGCACTCGCCTCGTCTCTTGGACTTTCAGCCTGCCTCCGCGACCAGGCGGTTGACTCCGCCCAGGCTTTCACCGCCAACCGTGGCTTCGATGTGGTGCTCATTTGTGCCGACACTTCGTCAAACGACCCGGTAGAGCTGGCGGCGGTCATCGCCCGCGACCGGGCGCACATCGTGGCAACGGGCGCAGTCGGACTATCCTTTCCGCGCAAGATTTACTTCGAGAAGGAACTGTCATTTGTCAATTCCCGCTCCTACGGACCGGGACGCTACGACCCATCCTACGAGGAGAATGGACGCGATTATCCCATCGGCTACATCCGCTGGACGGAGGGGCGCAACTTCCAGGCTGTGGTGGATTTGATGGCCTCCGGCAAGTTGAAGGTTGCGCCGCTTATCAGCCATCGTTATCCGATTGAGAAAGCGGCGGAAGCATATGAAGTCATTACCGGCAAAAGAAAGGAACCGTTCCTGGGTATTTTGCTGACTTACGGCGAGAAGGAAGAACTAAAAAGCAATAAGGTCGAATTTCCCGCCATCCATCGTCCATCGTCCGCCGTCAAACTGGGCGTTCTTGGTGCCGGTCTCTTTGCCAATGCCACCCTGCTCCCGGCCATTAAGAAAATCCCTGAAATCGAACTGGTCGGCATCGCCTCCGCGGGAGGACTGCATGCCCAGCATTCCGCGAAAAAATTCGGCTTCGCCTATGCCACTTCCAGCGACGATGAAATCCTCAACGACCCGAACATCAACACCGTCGCCATCCTGACCCGCCACGACCTGCACGCTGACCTGGTGGTGAAAGCCCTGCAGGCTGGCAAGCATGTGTTCGTGGAGAAACCGCTGGCGATTGACAATATCGGGCTGAAGAAGGTGATCGCCGCGCTGACCATAGACCGTGGACCGCAGACCGAAACCAATAGTCCATCGGTCACCGTCCATGGTCTGTTGACCGTCGGTTTCAACCGCCGCTTCGCCCCTCTCGCCGGACAACTCGCCGCGCACTTCGCGCACCGCACGGATGCACTTTACATGCACTACCGCATCAATGCTGGGTACATCCCGCTCAACCACTGGACGCATGACCCGGCCCAGGGCGGCGGACGGGTCATCGGCGAAGGCTGTCACTTCGTGGATTTCCTGGCATTTCTGGCCGGAGCCGCACCGGTCTCGGTGAGCGCCCATGCCCTGCCCGATGGCGGCAAGTACCGCGAAGACAACCTCTCGATGACCTTCACCTTCCCCGACGGTTCCATCGGCGTGGTGGACTATCTCGCCAACGGCGACAAGTCCTTCCCGAAGGAGCGCCTCGAAGTCTTCTGCGCCGGGCGTGTGGCTGTGCTGGACAATTTCCGGGCGCTGGAAATGGTCCATGATGGTCGGCGCACGGTTACCAGGAAGGCCCAGGATAAAGGCTGGACCAGCGAGTGGGTGGCTTTTGTCCGCGCCATCCATGAAGGCAGCGAGCCGCCCATCCCGTATGAGCAATTGGTCGGCGTGACAAAGGCCACGTTCGCGGCAATGGAATCTTTGCGCGGGGGACAAAATGTCAATATTTCTTGACGAATGTGCTATAATTACAGTGCAAACTAATAGTGCAAAAGAGTGACACCATGCCTGTTATCCGGGAACGCCTGAATCTGTATCTCACCAAGCCGGTGATGGACGACTTGCGTCGCATCGTCCCGGCGCGTGAACGCACGCGCTTCGTGGAGGAAGTGCTGGCGCGCGAATTGCGCCGCCGCAAACTTAAAGCGGCGCTGAAAGCGTCCGCGGGCGCGTGGAAAGTCGACGACCATCCCGATATGCTGACTGGAGAAGATATTGACCGCTGGATCGAGGAACAGCGCAAATTGGGCACGCGCGATTGGTCGGAAGAATGGGGGAGGAATGAGTGATTATCTTCTCGATTCTGGCATTCTGATCCGTCATTTACGTGACCAGAGGGGCTACCCAGAACTAACAAATCGCCTAATGGACGAGGCTAATGTTTATATTTCCGTAATTACCCGCCTTGAAATTGTGCGCGGTATGCGTGACCGCGAGCACGGCGAAACCTTCGATCTGCTCGACTCACTGGAAACCATCCCCATGACCGCCGAAATCGCCGACCTGGCAGGCGAACTCATCCGCTCTTGGCGCGCACGTGGCGCTGTTCTGGGCGATGCAGACGCCGTCATCGCCGCCTCGGCGCTGCACAACAACCTGGCGCTGGTGACGACAAACGTGCGTCACTTCCCGATGCCCGAACTGGTCGTCTTGCAGGCCGATGAAGAAGGCGCACTGACGCCACGCGCTTGAGTTGTTAAGTGTGACGAAGGCCACATTTGAGGCAATGGAGTCGCTTCGGACTGAAAAAACCATCATCATTTGACATGGATTTCAAAATCGAAGGTCCGCTTCTTAAGCAATCCTCCGTCTGTGTCCCCATCCTGCGGACGTCTCCGGATTGGTTCGGTATCGAAGAAGCCATCCTGAATTATGAGCGCGAGATCGAGCACCTGCCCACCTTCCTGGCAAAAGCGGACGGAAGCGTGCTTGGCTTTCTCAGCTTGAAACAGCACAACCCTTTTTCGTCGGAAATCCATGTGATGGCCGTTCACCCGAGTGCCCAGCGCGGCGGCATCGGGCGGGCACTGGTGGCAGCTGCCGAAGTCCACGCCCGCGGACTGGGCGTCGAGTACATGCAGGTGAAGACACTCGGTCCCTCCCGCTTGGACGAAGGGTATGCCCGCACGCGTACTTTTTATGAAGCGATGGGATTCCGTCCGCTGGAGGAGTTCAAGCAGATCTGGGATGAAAATAATCCCTGCCTGGTGATGGTCAAACGGATGTAATCATGGAGTATCTGCTGGAACTGCGCAAGTTGGTCGGTCATCGCCCGCTCCTGATGATCGGCGCGGCGGCTCTCATCGTGGATGAGAAGAACCGTCTCCTGCTGATGAAACGCTCAGACAGCAGCTGCTGGGGTCCGCCGGGCGGGGCTGTGGAGTTGGGAGAAGTTGTTGAAACGGCAGCCCGGCGCGAGGTCCGCGAAGAGACAGGGTTGGAACTTGGCGGATTGGCGCTTTTCGGCGTCTTCTCCGGCCCGGACTTGTTCTACCGCTACCCCAACGGCGACGAAGTCTATAACGTGACCATCGTCTACCTGACCCGCGACTGGCGCGGCGAAGTCCGTCTGAACGGCGAGCACACCAACTGGGGCTGGTTCGCTCCCGAAGACGTCCCGGAAAACATCAGCCCGCCGATTAAACCGGTGATTGGGCAGTTTATAGAAACCATCCACAAGTAATCAGTGTCCATCTGTGGTTAAATACTCCTCATGAATCGTCTTGTAATTGCCTTCAAAGCCCTGCGCCAGTTGGGACTCCAGCCTGTGGCGCTCAACGCGCTCTACCGGTTTGGGCTGGTAACGGGGCATTATCGCAGAGTAACCAGCCGTGAGTCGTCAGTCGCGAGTGGGGAGTTGAAAGCGGTCCTGCCTTTGCCCGGACGTGATGAACTCCTGACCGTGCTGGGCAAAGATGGCAAAGCCGACCTGCTCGCCGAAGCAGACGAAATTTTTTCCGGGAAGGTTCGACTCTTCGGCGCCGAGCCGGTGGAACTCAATCTTACTATTCCTGGAAACCTGGAACACTGGACTGCCTACGAAACCGGGAAAGCCTCTATTCCCTATTCCCTAATTACCGATTTACCTGCTCCCGATATCAAATTCCTTTGGGAACCTGCCCGTTTCGGCTGGGCCTTTACGCTCGGACGCGCCTACCACGTGACCGGGGACGAAAACTACGCCGAGGCCTTCTGGCGAAATTTTGAAACCTTCACTGACGCCAACCCGCCCTGCCTCGGCCCCCACTGGATGAGCGGACAGGAAGTGGCCCTGCGCCTGATGGCATTCGTCTGGGCGGCGCAGGTCTTCGACGCCGCCTCCGCCTCCACCCCGGAGCGCAAAGCCCGCCTGACTGCCTCGGTGGCCGCGCACGCGGCCCGGATTCCGCCGACGCTGGTCTACGCCCGCTCCCAGCAGAACAACCACCTGCTCACCGAAGCCTCCGGTCTGCTCACAGCCGGGCTGGCCCTGCCCGACCATCCCAAGGCGCCCCGCTGGCGCGGTCTCGGCTGGCGCTGGCTCAATGACGGCCTCCAGTCGCAGATTGACGGCTACGGCGAATATGCCCAGCACAGCACCAACTACCACCGCCTGATGCTCCAGGTCGTCTTGTGGACAAATGCCCTTTGTAGGTACGACTTAAGTCGTACCTACCGCTGGCCGCATCAGACTCTGGAAGCGGTCAGACGCTCCGTTCACTGGCTGCTCTCGTTGCTGGATTCCGAGTCGGGCCGGACCCCGAACCTGGGCGCCAACGACGGGGCGTACATCTTCCCCCTGACCGTCCTCCCGTTTGCCGACTATCGCCCCGTCCTGCACGCCGCGGCGCGTGCCTTCCTCGACTACGACCTGCCACGCGGACCCTGGGACGAGATGGCACTCTGGTTCGGGACGCAGGCTGGAGGTCCGAGAAGCATCGCCCTACCGCGTTATCTGGGCGACCAACTCTACGGCAAACACTCATGGGCGTATCTGCGGACGGCTCAATTCACCTCCCGTCCGTCCCACGCCGACCAGTTGCACCTCGACCTGTGGTGGCGCGGACTGAACGTGGCTCAGGACGCTGGGACGTATCTCTACAACGCCCCCGCCCCCTGGGATAACAGTCTGACGACTACACTGGTGCATAACACAATCGCTGTCAACGATCGTGATCAAATGACGCGGGCCGGGCGCTTCCTGTTCCTGGACTGGGTCAACGCATACCGGAAGAGTCTCACCGCCGAAAACCCAGCCATGCTCCAGCAGGTGTGCGGCCGTTACCGGGGAGGCGGCTACCGCCATACGCGCACCGTCAGTGTCGGCGACGACGACCGCTGGCTGGTGGAGGACAAAATCCTGCCGCTGCGTATGCCCTGCCCCGTGCCCCGTGCGAGAACCGGGACTAGTCCGCTGGAACCGGGACTACCACCGGAGAAAAAGCCGCTCACGGTTCGGCTGCACTGGCTGCTACCAGATTGGAAATGGGAAATGGACGATGGTGAATCAGGAGTACTCCTCCGGTTGACGTCACCGCAAGGGCTGGTGGAACTCGCCATTCGCTATTCTCCTTCCACTTGTCCTGGCACGTTCTCTCTCGTCCGCGAGGGGGAAATCCTTGCTGGTTCCAGTGCACCCTGTCCCAGCCGCGGCTGGGCCTCGCCTACCTACGGAATCAAAGTCCCGGCGTTGTCGCTGGTTATCGAAGCGGAATCCGCAAATGAAGTAAAATTCGCTACGGAGTTCATCTTCCCGAAATGAGCTATCGCGCCGGTATCATCCTCCTGCAAGACGACAAAGTTGCGCTGATCGAACGTCACCGCGCCGGGCTGCATTATTTCACCTTCCCCGGCGGCCACGTGGACGAGGGCGAGAATCCCGAACAGGCCGCCGTCCGCGAGACGGAGGAAGAACTTGGCCTGCAAGTGACGCTCAAACAAAACCTCGCTCAAATCGGCTGGCATGGGAAATGGCAGTATTACTACCTCGTTGAAGTTACCGGCGGGACTTTCGGCTCTGGTAGGGGTGAAGAAATACTTGACCCACTCCCTGAGTGCGGTACATACCGGCCCATGTGGATGCCGGTTGCCGAACTGTTGGATCAGCCTGTCAAGCCGCGTGAGATGGCAGAGATAGTTGTCCGGTTTTCGAAAGAAGGTTGGCCGGAGGAACCGGTCATCATCCCTGAATAATTCTTGACCGCGGACCGTGGACGATAGACCGTCCATCGTCTACGGTCCATCGTCCATTGTCCACCATGCATATCTTGCTGATTCACCAGGCCTTTGCCGCCCTCGATGAGCCCGGCGGGACACGTCACCACGAGTTCGCCCGAACCCTCGCCGCGCAGGGGCATCGGGTGACGGTCATCGCCAGCCCGGTGAGTTACCTGACCGGTGGGAAAAATTCCCCATTCACCATTCACCCTTCTCCAGATGAAAACCAAAACATCACTATTTTGAGAGCCTATACCTATTCGGCTCTTCACAAATCCTTCGTTCACCGTGTCTTCGTCTTCGTCTCCTTCATGACATCCTCGTTTTTTATCGGTTTGGGGGTCAAAAACGTGGATGTGATCTGGGGCACCTCACCGCCCATTTTCCAAGGCGTGACCGCCTGGATGCTGGCGCGACTCAAGCACATCCCGCTCCTGTTCGAAGTGCGCGACCTGTGGCCGACGTTCGCCATCGCTGTCGGTGTGCTAAGGAATCCCATCCTCATCAAACTTTCTTTCTGGCTCGAACGTTTCCTCTACCGCCGTGCTGACCGGGTGATGGTTAATAGTCCCGGCTATTTGACCCACGTGACGGAACGCGGCGCACGTTGTGTCGAACTCGTCCCCAACGGTGCCGACCCGGAGATGTTCGACCCGGGAAATGACGGTCTTGCGTTCCGGTCTGCCAACCACCTGGAAGATAAATTCGTTGTGCTCTACGCTGGCGCGCACGGACTCTCCAACGACCTGGGCGTTGTACTCGAAGCGGCAAAATTGCTGCGTGATGTGGTAGTAACTTCGGAAATAACGGTCATATTCCTCGGCGACGGCAAGGAAAAACCCGCCCTGCAAAAACAAGCCGCCGGAATGGGCCTGACCAACGTCCTGTTCCTCCCCCCCGTCCCTAAGACTGAGATGGGCGAAGTCCTGGCCGGTGCAGACGCCTGTCTCGCCATCCTGAAACCCATCGAGGAATATAAGACCACCTATCCGAACAAAGTCTTCGACTATATGGCAGCCGGACGCCCCGTCATCCTGGCAATTGACGGAGCCATCCGTGAGGTAGTCGAGGCGGCGGAGTGCGGAGTTTTTGCACAGCCTGGCAACCCATCCGCGCTGGCGGAGGCGATTCGCAAGTTATCAGCAAATAAACACGAAGCAAGAAAAATGGGGTTGCGCGGACGGAAATATCTGGAAGAACATTTCAGCCGGGCCGTCATTGCCGAAAAACTATTGGAGGTTCTGAAAAGTATGTCACGTTAGGAGAATATATGCCCGCCATCGCCTTCAACCGTTACTACCGCTACGACGACCTGACCCAAATACTGAAAGCCCTGGCGGAGGAACACCCCGACCTGCTGCGACTGGAAAGCATCGGTAAAAGCCATGAGGGTCGCGAAGTCTGGCTGCCGACCTACGTCACCAAGAAGGCGGTTAATAAGAATGTCGCGCGGGGCGTAATCTGCGAGATCGAAATTCCCAAAGGGGCAACTCTGCAATCGGGCAAGGTGCGCGAGGAAATCGCCCAACTGGAAGGCCGGGCTTATAAATCTGCCTTCGCCGAACCCTCGGAAGGCGGGACGGATGATCGGCTGAAAGTCGAGTGGGTGGTTCATGCACCCAAAGGCGGGACGGTCAAACTGGTGGCCCGTCATGAGCGCGCCGGGGCGGTCAGGGCAGAGCTGGCGCTCCGACCATAGACGGTGGACGATAGACCACAACTAGAAGACCAAGGAGATAAATCCTTGGTCTTTTATCGTCAACCGTTTTTTTTTCTACCATCTCATTTATCCCATCTTCCTGGTCAGGTATGCGTCGGTCAGTTCCACTTCCACATACGCGCTGACGTCCCAGGGACAAGACTGGGTGGCAGCCATTGTGGAGGTCATGGTGATGGGGGCGGTGAACATTGAGCACAACTAGATCAGTCCGGGCGGACATACCGAAAGTGGTTCAGGCCTAAGGTGCAGGAGCCACCATGAACAACTGGTACTCATCACGGGTATACACCAGCGGCAGCCCCTCAAACTCCTGGACGTCGGCCCCGCATTTCTCGCAGATCACGGCACACGTGGAGAAGTCCGGGCTGATAGTCAGGCCGGGCGGCCCGCCAGAAACCAGCCACTCCACCCGCAGGTCAGGTCGAGGAGCATCCAGAAGCACCCAAATGAGATACTCAGGCGATAATCCGTTCAGAACGATTCCAACCTGGTTGCAGCCGGCCTTATCGATGGTCGCTATCAGCGATGTGTAGGTATTGATCAGGTACTGGGCATTGGCAAAATAAAGATTCTGACGCGGCTCGACCAGGATGCTGTTTGTCAGCGAATCCCCCGCTACCGGGATGAGCGGACGACTCTGGATGCTGAACAGCCAGGGCCAGGCGGCAACCAGGAAAAGGCCGCCGGCTGCAGCCGACCAGTATTTCGGCACGAAGGCAGCCAGCAGGCCTCCCGCAACGGGTGCAAACAGTGCAAAAAATGCCACATGGTAACGGCCACCAAAGGATTGCCACTTAAATAGCCAGCTGAAGACCACCATCGACGACAGCGCCACCAACGCGTAGACCAGGGTCACCCGGCCCAGCCGTTTCCGGCCCAGGATGAGCACCGGGATGGCGAGCAGGATGGAGTAAGCCTGCATGGGATTGCCGGCAACATCCTCACCTGTAGTGATCCCGTGTATCCGGAAAACGCCCACGGATGTAGTGCGCGGATCGTTGATGTCCACACCCAGCCAGCGGTGCAACTGCTGAACGACGACGCCCAGCCCCTTATTGACATAGCGCCAGGGAGTACCAAGGTGCATCGAAAAATTGCGGATCAGATTCGACATGGTCCCCTGCAAATTGCCCAGCTGATTATGATGCTTGCTTAACTGGCCCGGGCTGCCCAAGGGATTGCCATAAAAGCGGGTATTGCGTGTCAGAGGACCGGCGTTCAACGCCACCACCAGGATCACAGCAACCAGCCCCCAGAGCAGCGAACGGCCCAGTCTGAGTCGCCGCAGCAGGATGATGGCCAGGAAGACAGCCAGCGGGGCTAGGTACGCCACAGCAGTCGGCTTGGTGAGGATCGCCAGCCCGGCCGACAGGCTGACGAAAACCAGGCGGTTGGAACGGATTGCGTCCACGAACACATCCATGCTCTCGACCGTAGCACAGAGCACCCACACCGCCATCACATAGTCCGAAACCGTACTGGAGGCCTGGATGATCCCCATTGGCAGTGTCCCCAGGAAGACGGCTGCCAGCAGTTGGCCACGCAGACTGACCCCCAGCGAACGGGCGATTCGGGAGACCGCGATCAGGCTGGTGAACATGGCAAACCATCCTACGAAGGTGACCAGACGGTCGCCTTGCTGCAGCACGTAGAATTGCAGCATGATCATTTCCGACCCCGGCGGGATTACATTCTGCACCTCGATGCCCGTCGCATAGTCCACGACGGCGCGTTCCTGGGCCCAGTGCGCCACGCGGCTCATGTGATAATTGAGCGAGTCCCAGGTCTGGGGCGGGCTGAACCAGGCCACCAGGGCGGTGATGCAAAGGATCGCCAGCAAACCGAGCAGCAGCAGGCGGTCCGGCCAGGCCTGCGGCATGAGACGCGCCAGCCGCTGGCGGAACATCTTCGGCTGCGGATCCGCTTCCGGCGGGCGTCTACCCCGCGGACCCCGGCTCCAGGTCAACCAGCCGCCGGTCACCAGGCAGGGGAGCAGCCAGGCGAGGGCCAGCCCGGAGACCGTCACCAGATGGAGGAGGCTCAGGAGTTCCGTGACCAGCACCATGTAGACGCCCCAGGCAGTGGCGGCCCGCAGGAAAGCCAGCCGCCAGTCCGCCGGGAAATACCGGAGCAGGGCGAGAAACAAGCCCAAAAATGCAAGGATTGGAATCAGTGCGAGCATGTCATTTCAGCCAGGGATCGCTTCTTTCCAGAGACAGGAGACCTTCGTCATCCCATCTTCCCGGTCAAATATGCGTCGGTCAGTTCCTTTTCGGGGCGGGTAAAAATCTTTTCGGTCGGTCCAAACTCAACCAGTTCGCCCAGCCAGAAGAGACCGGTGTAGTCCGAGACGCGCCCGGCCTGCTGCATGTTGTGGGTCACGATGACGATGGTGTAATCTTTCTTAAGTTCGGAGATCAAGTCTTCGATGCCACCGGTGGCGATGGGATCGAGAGCGGAGGTGGATTCGTCGAAAAGGATCACCTCCGGCTTGACAGCCAGCACGCGCGCAATGCAAATCCGCTGCTGCTGACCGAGCGAGAAGCCCAAAGCATTGGCTCTCAGGTCCTTCTTGACCTCGTCCCACAGCACAGCATCCCTAAGACTCTGCTCCACGATTTCATCCAACTGGGCTTTGCTCTGTACCATGCCCAGCACGCGCGGGCCAAAGGCTACGTTATCGTACACGGACTGCGGGAAAGGGTTCGGCTTCTGGAACACCATCCCGACCCGCTGGCGTAGTTCGGCCACGTTGTAATCGGGGGCGTAGATGTTCCTGCCTTCAAGTAGAATCTCCCCCTCGAGGCGTGTTCCGGGGATGGTGTCGTTCATCCGGTTCAGGCAGCGCAGGAAGGTGGATTTGCCACAGCCCGAGGGTCCGATCAGCGCCGTGACTTTGCGCGGCAGGATATCCATGTTGATTTTGGACAGGGCCAATTTCGTGCCGTAGTAGAAGTCCAGGTTACTGATAGCGAGAACATGGGTTTGGGTCACGGGTCAATTTTACACGATTCTGCCTGCAGGTGCGCCTCGTTATGCCTTATAATCTGGGCGATGAAATCTGCCCGCCTCATCCTGCTTGTCTCCCTGTTATTTCTGACCGCCTGCGGTGGGGGCTCCGGTCAGCCATCCTCCCCAACCCAGGCATCCGCCTACATACAGAATAAAGGCTCCGACACGATGGTCAACCTGGCCCTGGCCTGGGCGGAACGTTACCAGGCCGAGCATCCCGACGTCAGTCTTTCGGTAACTGGCGGCGGGTCCGGAACCGGGATCGCAGCGCTCGTCAACGGGACGGTGGATATCGCCAATGCCTCGCGTGCCATGACAGCCGATGAAATCAAACAGGCGGAAGCGAATGGCATCAAACCAGTCGAGTTTGTGGTATCCCGGGATGCCATTGCTGTCATCGTCAATTCCGAAAACCCGGTCCGGCAGTTGACCCTCCAGCAGATTTCCGACATCTACAGCGGCAGGATCAACAACTGGTCAGAGATCGGCGGCGATAACCGGCCCATCGTGCGCCTGTCGCGCGAGACCAATTCGGGCACGCATGTCTATTTCCTGCAAACCGTCATCCGCCTGGACGACACTAACAACAAAACTCTTTTCTCGACGGACACCTTGCTCCTGCCATCTTCAGAAGGCATCATCAACGAGGTGCGCCAGAACCCCAACGCCATCGGCTACGACGGCCTTGGCTATGTTCCACCCGACTTGATGAACAGCGTGATCGCGGTTGCCCGCGATGCCAGCGGGCCGTATGTCATCCCGTCCATTGCGACGGTCAACGACAACTCCTACCCGGTGGCCCGTGACCTGTACATGTACACCGCCGGGGAACCGGCCGGCGCAATCAAAGATTACATTAATTGGATCCTTTCCCCCGAAGCCCAGACGATTGTGGCTGACCTGGGTTTCGTGCCGATTAAACCGTGAAGTGTCATTGCGAGCCCCTGCGTTCTTTGCAGGGGCGAAGCAATCCCCCTGGCAAATCGGAGATTGCTTCGTCGCTACGCTCCTCCCCCAAGAACAGGGGACAATGTCGCAACGACACGCGCAAGGAGATTATGGATAAATCCCTAAACTGGCGTGAAACCATCATCACCGCGGTTGTAAAAACCTGCGGCTATTCGGCCATTGTTTTTGTCATTCTCATCTTCTTCTTCCTCCTGCGCGAAGGCCTCCCGGCCCTGGTCGAGGTCAAGCTCGGTGACCTGCTTACCACGCGCTGGTATCCCATCGAAAACCACTTCGGCATCCTGCCGCTCCTCACCGGTTCGCTCATCGTGACGGTGGGCGCCATGCTGATTGCCATCCCTTTCGGGATTGGGACGGCAGTCTTCCTCTCCGAAATCGCCCCACGCTGGATGCGTGAAATCCTCAAACCGCTGGTGGAACTGCTGGGCGGGCTGCCCTCGGTGGTGCTCGGTTTCCTGGGAATTCTGGTTCTTTCGCCGTTCCTGCGGGTCTTCCTGGACCTGCCCACTGGTCTGACCGCCCTGGCCGGGGCGATACTCCTGGGCGGGATCGCCGTCCCGACCACCGTCTCGATCGCCGAGGACGCACTGGACGTCGTCCCGCAGAGTTACCGGGAGGGAGCGCTAGCCCTCGGAGCGACCAAATGGCAGACCATCTGGCGCGTGACTCTTCCCGCCGCCCGTTCCGGCGTGTTGACGGCGCTCATGCTCGGCATCGGGCGCACCATCGGCGAAACGATGGCCGTGATGATGGTCACTGGCAACGCGCCGGTGCTGGCGGTCAAACTGACGTCCATCTTCTCCCCTGTCCGCACCATGACGGCTACCATCGCCGCCGAAATGGGTGAGGTCGCCAACGGCAGCACCCATTACCACGTATTGTTCTTTATTGGCCTGGTGCTGTTCCTCATCTCGCTGGCAGTGAATATCACCGCGTCTTCGGTAGTCTTCAAATCCAAGAAACGCGCTGAAAGGGTGCTGTCATGAAACGCCGCTTCCCCATTGACCGTTTCCTTATCCAGCGCCTGGGGGTTTCGCTCATCACGCTGGTAGCCGTCCTGACCGTCGTCCCGATCATAGGTGTATTCGGTTACATCATCGCCAAAGGCGCACCCGCCATCTCGTGGGAGTTCCTGACCGCCATGCCGCGCGACGGGATGCGCGCCGGGGGCATCCTGCCGGCCATCGTCGGGACGTTTTATCTCACCCTGGGCACGGCCGTCTTTTCGGTCCCGCTCGGCATCGCCGCCGCAATTTATCTCGCCGAGTACGCAAAAGAAAATTGGTTGACGCGTCTCATCCGCATTGCCATTATCAATCTGGCCGGCATCCCCTCGGTCGTCTATGGCCTCTTCGGTCTCGGCCTGTTCGTGCTCTTCCTGAAGTTCGGCACCAGCATCCTATCCGCCTCGCTGACACTCTCGATCATGACGCTGCCGGTCATCATCAGCGCGGCCGAGGAAGCCCTGCGGGCTGTGCCGCAGTCTTTCCGGACGGTGAGCATTTCGCTGGGCGGCACACGCTGGCAGACCATCCGCAAGATCGTCCTGCCGCAGGCGCTGCCCGGAATTATCACCGGGGTCATCCTCGGCCTGGAGCGCGCCGCCGGGGAGACCGCGCCCATCCTTTTCACCGGGGCGGCCTTCTTCCTGCCGCGTCTGCCCGGTTCGCCGCTCGACGCCACCATGGCCCTGCCCTATCACTTGTTTGTCATTTCCACACAGGTTCCCGAAATGCCGATCCAGATCCAGTATGGCACCGCACTGGTATTAATAATTTTTGTGTTGGGGATGAATCTTATTGCCACAATCATCCGATCAAGGGCAAGGGCAAAAAGACAATGGTAGTCATCTGACCATAGACTATAGAACATAAACCGTTGTCGAGTGTCCTTCGTCCGTAGTCTGGAGAATATATGCCCTACAAATTTGAGCAACTGGAAGTCTGGCAACTTGCGATGGAATATATTGATGCGATTTACGTTCTTGCAGAGAAGTTGCCGCGCAGTGAGGATTACAACCTCAAGTCGCAAATAGTCCGAGCTGCCACCTCTGTGGCGCTCAACATTGCCGAAGGCTCAACCGGTCAGACAAATGCAGAGCAGGCTCGATTCCTGGGAATGGCTATTCGTTCGCTGATTGAAACGGTTGCATGTCAACACTTGATTCGCCGTCGGCATTATGTGAGCGATGAAACTTTGATCACTACCGTTTATTCAAAATCGCAAATACTTGCCCGCAAATTACAATCATTTCGGAAGTCACTTGCGCCCGCTTTGGGTCAAATTCGGGAAGAGCCGGCCTCCTACATAAGCGAAACGGACGAGTTCTAGTTCTTATCGTCCATCGTCTATTGTCCATCGTCAAAGACCTTATGAACAAGATCATTATCGAACATCTTAACCTACAGTATGCCGACGGGACCGAATCCCTGCGCGACATTTCCTTGAGCATCCAAGCCAACGCCATCACGGTTCTTTTCGGACCCGCCGGCGGCGGTAAATCGTCCCTGTTGCGCTGCCTCAACCGCCTGAACGACCTTACTGAGGTCAAAGTGGTCTCAGGCAGAATCCTGCTGGATGGTGAAAATATCCTCGACCCAAAGACGGACGTTATCGCCCTGCGCCGCCGCGTCGGGATGGTCTTCGCCCGGGCGGTCGTCCTGCCGATGTCCATTCGCCAGAATCTAACCTATGGACTGGAACTGGCTGGTGAGAAGCACAAGTCCAGGCTGGAGGAGGCCGTGGAGCGCGGACTCAAACTGGCCGCGCTGTGGGACGAGGTCAAGGACCGCCTCGACGACCCGGCCATCTCCCTCTCCGGTGGGCAGCAGCAGCGTCTGTGCCTGGCGCGCGTCCTCGCCAACCAGCCGGAGGTCATCCTGCTCGACGAACCCACCTCCGGTCTCGACCCGATTTCGACCGGCAAAGTCGAAACAGCGTTGCAGGAACTCAAAAAGAATTACACTATCATCCTCGTCCCGCACTCGGTTCAGCAGGCCGCGCGGACGGCTGACTTCGCCGCCTTCTTTTTGCAGGGTGAACTGGTGGAGGCCGCCGAAGGCAAGGAACTCTTCACCCACCCCAAGCAGAAGCGCACCGAAGATTACGTCGAAGGAAGGTTTGGGTAAGGGTGCGGGCCTCCACCCTTGCAATTGTTACGTCACCGGACGGTTCGGAAAATTCGGAAGAACCGAAAATGGTTATAATAAGCAAACAGCGCCAAGGAGATACATTCCCGATGCGAAAAACTTTCGAAACCGAAATCCAGAAATTGAAAGACGAAATGCTTGTGCTGGGCAGCATGGTCGAGCAACAGATT
>Ga0209746_1000325_pt1 | contig 25512 bp, 22 predicted proteins | sample BarGraNGADG00211_3_FD_184496 | JGI IMG/M metagenome (GOLD analysis project Ga0209746, IMG submission 184496) | Arctic peat soil microbial communities from Barrow, Alaska - Barrow Graham LP Ref core NGADG0011-211 (SPAdes) (version 2) | ecosystem: Environmental > Terrestrial > Soil > Wetlands >... | reverse complement strand
CACACATATGCGCACATCCTGGGGTCAGGTCTCTTTTAGTGCGTTTGTCCAGTCATTCGGGGCTGCTCGGGATGTTGCTCGGGACGGGTCACCCTCGTCGATGTCCTCGCAGGCCTCAACGCTTTGAGGACTGGACCCTGTGGCTGCGGATTACTCCTCGGGGGACTCCCTCCCTCGCTCCATTACGGATATAAATGCGTCGGAAACACCAGAGTGTGGCGTATTCCGCAAGGGGCTCGCCAGCTCGTTGAAGCAGCGGCCATCAGAATTCACGCTGCATCTATAAACGGGCCGTTGAATATCGGATATTATTCTGTTTACCGACCGGCTTGCGTTTCTCCCAAAAGGAGGATATATGGCCCGGAGAAGTGGCACCGACTACCGCCTCGCCCTTGCGCGCCTCAAAGAGCTCATGGTCGACCCGTCCAGGTTTTCCACCGACGAAGAGGTCCTCAGCGGCTACCTCGAGGCAGGCACCGTGTACCGCAACCTCATCGCATGCCTGTGCCCGCGCGACGCGGAGGATATCCGGAGGATCGCCGAAGTGGCGCGAGGCCAGGGGCTTTCCGTGTACACGCCGATACCCTGGGGGCTCAACCCGCCCAGGGCGGGTGTCGTCGTCGACTTCAGGTGCATGGCCGATATCGTCGAAATAGACACTCGGAACCTCTTCGCGTGCGTCGAACCGTGGGTGACCTGGGAGCAGCTGATGCCCGAGCTCACCGCCCTTGGCGTCCGCGTAGCCCTGCCGGCGTCCGCCAAATCCCGGTACGTGCTGGAGAGCGCGCTCGAGCGCGAAGTCGTCCTCTCAGCGTCCAGGTTCTCCAACAAACAGCTCTCGACGTTCCACGCCGTTCTGGCCGACGGCCGCGAGTACCGGAGCGGCTCGGACGCGCTGCCCGGTTCGAAGGCCCACTGGAGGGAGGACGGCGGCCCCAACATCAGCCGCGTGTTCACCGGGTCACGCAACTCCTTCGGGATCCCGGTGCGAGGATACGTGTTCCTCTTCCCGCAGCCCGAGAGCCGCAAGGTCGTCGTGCGAGGGTTCGCCAACCGCGCGCAGGCGTGCCGTATGGCGCAGCGGGCGGCCAGGGGCGAGATCGGCACCGAGGTGATGGTCCTGAACAAGGCGAAGGCGAGCGAGATCCTGGGCGAAGACCCGGGATTCGCGTCATGGTCGGCCGTCTTCGGCCTTGAGGGTTCGCCGCGGCTGGTCGCCTACCACGAGAAGCGCCTCGACCAAATTGCGACCGAGCTCAAGTTGAAGCCGAAAGTCGCGACCAGGGCGGCCACCGTGTCGATGGCCCGCGCGCTGGAGGGGCCGTGGTACGCCCCGCCGCTGTCGATCGGCTTCTACACCGAGTTCGCCAGGGTCGACGAGATGTCGGCCATCGTGGAATCCCGGCTCAAGGAGAAGGGCAGGCTCGCCCAGATGGTGATACCGGTCAAGCGGGGCGCTTCGGTCTACGCGCAGCTCGACCTGCGGACCCGCGCGGCCTCCGACGGCGCCGCTTCCACGATAAAGGACCTGCTGCCGGCTCTGTCCGATGCGGGAGCCTTCTTCCCTAACCCCACCGGGCCGCTCGCTACACATATCTTCTCGCGCCAGCCCACTTACTTCGAGCTGTTAAAGAACCTCAAGAGGTTCATGGACCCGGATGACATGCTGAACACCCGGCAGGTAGTGGAGGTGTGATTTGTCGGAGCTGACCAGAAACCAGTACGACCCGCTGCTGCAGGTGCAGAAGGACGCATACCGGTGCGGCAAGTGCATGCTGTGCAAGTGGATCGACCACCAGGAGATAACCGACACGGAGTTCATGGCGATCTGTCCGTCGGGGGCGCGCTTCAGGTACGAAGCCTACTACGCGTCGGGCAGGCAGGAGATCGCCAGGGGCCTGCTCGAGGGCACGCTCGATTTCAACGACAGGCTGCTGCACGTGCTGTTCACCTGCACCGAGTGCGGCGGCTGCCAGGTGGTGTGCGCCGACGCTGGCAACAAGAACCCTCTCAAGACGATAGTCGCGCTGCGCGAGAGGGCTTTCCGGGACGGGCTGGCCCCGCTCCCGATGCACGAGCAGCTCGTCAAGTCCATGGAGAACTACGAGAACCCCTGGCAGCAGCCCCGGGCCCGCAGGGACGCGTGGATGCGTCGGCTCGGGCTTGCGGACGCCAGGCAGCCGGAGGTCAAGGTGCTGTACTACGTCGGCTGCACCGCCGCGTACGACCCCAAGCTCCAGGAGGTCGCGAAGACGACCGCCGGGATACTGAAGGCGGCCGGAGTCGATTTCGGCGTGCTGGGCCGTGACGAGATCTGCTGTGGCAGCACCCTCCTCCGGATTGGCGACGCCGCCGCTTACGAGAGGGTCGCCACCAGGAACATGGAGCTGCTCAACGACATCGGCGTCGAACGCATCGTGACGTCGTGCTCCGGGTGCAACTCGGTGCTGAAAGAGGAGTACCCCGAGCTCGGCGGGCTGGAGGCGGAGGTCTCTCACTCGCTCGAACTGATAGACGAGCTCATAGAGGCCGGCGACATCAAGCTCAAGAAGACGGTGCGCAAGAAGGTGACGTACCACGACCCGTGCCATCTGGGGCGTTATACAGGCGTCTACGACGCGCCGCGCAGGATACTCGAGGCCATACCAGGTGTCGAGCTGGTTGAGATGCCCAGGAACAGGGCGAACTCTTTCTGCTGCGGCGCCGGCGCCGGGGTGATGTCGGCTTACCCCGACTTCGCGGGGTGGGTCGCGGCCGAGAGGCTGCGCGAGGCGGCGGGCACCGGCGCGGAGGCTCTCGTGACCGCGTGCCCATTCTGCGAACAGAACCTCGGTGGCGTAAAGAAGCCGAAGATGGAAGTCCTGGATATCCTGACCCTCGTCAGCCGTTCCATGGGATAAGGGAGGCCAAGTGGCGATCAAGGAGACAGACCTCACCACGGGCGAGCTCTACTCGGAGGTCAAGCGCGGGCTGAAGGAGATCGTCGGCGATGAGTGGGTGTCGGACGACCCTGTGGTCCTGATCGGCTACTCGAGGGACCAGAGCCTCGAGACCGCCCACTGCCCTGACATGGTCGTGCTGCCGGAGTCGACCGAGCAGGTGTCCAGGGTGCTTGCGCTGGCGCGCGAGTTCATGGTGGCTGTCACCCCGTGGTCGACGGGAGGCAACACCGGAGGCGGCTGCATCCCCCAGCGCGGGGGCATCATCTGCGACATGCGCAGGATGGACCGGATACTCGACCTGGACGAGGAGAACATGTCGGTGCGCATCCAGCCCGGGGTGACTTTCGGCATGGTCTACGTCGAGGCAGAGAAGCACGGCCTGAGGAACGTCTGCCCCAGCGCGCCCGCCTCCGTGTCGATGCTGGCCAACTACCTGGACAAGGGCGTGTTCCAGGTGTCGAACAAGTACGGGGTCGGGACGGACTCGATACTGGGGATGGTCCTCGTGCTGCCCGACGGCTCGATAATCCGGACGGGCTGCCTGTTCGACGGCACCTACGGGAGCATTTGCGTCGAGGGCCCGGGCCCCGACATCTCCGGCATATTCCACGCCTCGATGGGCGTGTTCGGCATCTGCACCGAGATGGTCGCCCAGCTCTATCCGCTCCCGGAGTTCGATGACGTGATCCCCGCCAAGTTTGACGAGGAGGACCTGGAGGGGGTCACCGAGTTCCTTCGTCAGGTCGCACGCGAGGACTGCACCTACGAGACCATCCTTTTCCAGGACGCGTACCTCGCCATGGGAGTCAGCATGAACCAGGACGGCGCCGACGTGCTGCGCGCGCAGATGCCGAGGCAGAACGCCCTGGTCTACATCGGCGGCGAGACAGAGGAAGAGATGGAGATCAGGCGCGCCCAGCTCGAGGTGGTGCTCGAGCGGACCGGGACGGAGCTGGCCCCCGAGATGATGCTGGAGCTGCTGAAAGAGCTGGTCCCCTGGCAGCGGGTGTTCAAGATAATCCAGGTGACCCAAAGGGTCGAGCGCATGACCGGTTGCTTCGAGCTGTTCTGGTTCAACATCGCGATGGACCAGGCGCCGGAAATGGCTCGAGGCTTCACGCGGCTCGCAAAGAAGAACTTCGCCGACACCGGCCCGTCGCCGGCGGGGCGCCCGTTCGCGTTCGAGGAGACGACTTTCTACCTCCAGCCACTCGAGTTCGGCCGTAGCGGCATGCTCGAGATGGACGCTTACCCCAACCAGGGTGAGCCCGAGGGCATCAAGCGCGGGCTGGCGATGGCGCGCGACGCGGTGCCGTTCATCCTGGAGCGCGGCGGCCAGTTCGACAGACCCTACGGGGGCGTTCAATCGGGGTTCGGCTGGGTACAGACCCCGATGCTCGAGACCTACTACGAGGTCCTCAAGGGTCTCAAGCGCACTATCGACCCTGCGAACATCATGAACCCCGGCAGGCTCGCCCTGCCGGCGGAACCCGGGGCGGTCTGAGCATCGTGCCCGCGCCCGCGAGGCGCCGGTCGCGATGGCACTGGCAAAGGAGATGCTGAACGCGTCGTCGGAGTGCTCAATCCCCGTAGGTGGCGCGTACGAGGCCGCAGCGTGCGCCATCGCGATGAGCACCGAGGACAGCATCGAGGGCGTGCGCGCGTTCATGGAGAAGCGAGACCCGGATTTCAAGGGCCGCTGAAGATGGGGGCGGATCCTCCGGAGGGGTGTGCCGATGCAGTCTGATGACAGAGACCGGCTGATGCGCGAGAAAGAGCGGTGGGAGAGCGAGACCCTGGGGCCCGAGCTGGCCTCCATGCCGGAGCGCAGCGGGCGGTTCCAGACGGTCTCGGGGCGCGAGATCGACGGGCTTTACGGGCCGTGGGACCTTGCCGACCTGGACTACGAGCGCGACATCGGCTTCCCCGGTGAGTACCCCTTCACGCGAGGGGTCCACTCGACGATGTATCGCGGCCGGCCCTGGACGATCCGCCAGTTCATGGGGTTCGCCGACCCGGACGAGTCCAACCGGCGGATGAAGTACCTGATCCAGACGGGCGCGCCGGGCCTGAACGTGGCCTTCGACATGCCGACCATACACGGGCTGAACTCGGACCACGCGCTGGCGCGCGGCGAGGTCGGCAGGGACGGCGTGCCGGTCGATTCGCTCGAGGACATGGAACGGCTGTTCGCCGATATCCCGCTGGCCGAGGTCAGCACTTCGCTGGTGATAGCATACCCGCCGATAACGAGCATGTACTTCGCCATGGCCATCCAGCAGGGCGCCGACCTCGGGCGGCTGCAGGGCACCTTCCAGAACGACAGCTTCTGCCGTGACGTCGCCGCCAACGTGCGGGTGCTCCCGCGCAGGGCCGAGCTCAAGCTGTGCACGGACGTCGTCGAGTATTGCACAAGGAACGTCCCGCGCTGGTACCCGATCAGCATCGTCGGGTACCAGATACGCGAGAAGGGTTGCACGGCCGCCCAGGAGCTCGCGTTCAACCTGAGCGACGGAATAGCGTTCGTCGAATCGTTCCTCGACCGGGGGCTCGACGTCGACCGCTTCGGCCCGCGCCTGTCGTTCATGTGGAACGCGCACAACGATTTCTTCGAGGAGGTCGCAAAGTACCGGGCGGCGAGGCGCATGTGGGCACGGATAATGAAGGAGCGATTCGGCGCCGCCGACCCGCGCTCGATGATGGTCCGGTTCCACACTCAGACCTCGGGTTGTTCGCTGACATCGCAGCAGCCGGAGAACAACGTCGTCCGCGTCACGATCCAGGCGCTGGCGGCGGTGCTCGGCGGCACGCAGAGCCTCCACACGAACTCGCTCGACGAGGCGCTGGCGCTCCCGACCGAGGAATCGCTCAAGATAGCGGTCCGCACCCAGCAGGTGATCGCTGAAGAGAGCGGGGTCGCGAATACGGTCGACCCTCTTGCCGGCTCGTACTTCGTCGAGAAGCTGACCAACGACATCGAGGAAGAGGCGCTGGAATACATCGCGAGGATCGACGAGATGGGCGGCATGCTGGAGGCCGTCGAAAACGGCTACATCCAGCGCGAGGTCGCCCGCGCCGCGTGGCGGTACCAGGCGGAGGTCGAGAAGGGCGAGCAGGTCATCGTCGGCGTCAACAAGTACGCCGGGGAGACCGAGCCGCGCATGGAGCTGCTCAAGATAACCCAGGAGATGGAGGACGCGCAGAAGGAGCGCATCGCACTGCTCAAGGAGCGTCGCGACGGCCGCGCGGTCACCGACGCGCTCGAGGGGCTGTACGAAGCGGCCCAGCGCGACGAGAACCTGTTCGAGGCGACCATGGACGCGGTCAGGGCGTACGCCACCCTCGAGGAGGTATGGGACGTGTACCGCCGGCGGTACGGGACCTTCAACGAGTCTTCGCTTCTCATCGACTCGGCCTGAACCGCACACCGATGGGGACAGGTCCCGTTTCGTGCGATTCTGGGTGACGGCGTCAGGCCCGCTCGAGCTCCGCGCGGCAGGGCGGGAACGGGGACGGACCGCACGGGAGCCGGGGGAGGCTCCCCTTTTTCAGGAGTGGGCATGGAGAACCTTGACGGCAGGAAAGCCCTGGTCACCGGCTCGTCGCGGGGCATAGGCAAAGCGGTAGCTCTCGAGCTGGCCAGCCACGGAGCGGACGTGGCGGTCAACTACAGGGCACGCGGTGACCTCGCCGAAGAGGTCGCCCGCGAGATCGCGGCTCTCGGCAGGAACGCCCTGGCGGTCGGGGCCGACGTCGGTAACCCTGAGGAAGCGTCGGCGCTGGTGGCCGAGACCATCGAGTCCCTCGGCGGGCTGGACATACTGGTGAACAACGCCGGGATATGGCAGGGGTCGACGCTGGACCTGGTGGAGCCGGAGATGCTGGACAGGATCCTGGCAACGAACGTCAAGGGCGCCTTCAACGTCTCGCAGCCTGCGGTGCAATACATGAAGGAGACGGGCTGGGGGCGCATCATCAACATGTCCTCTATCCTCGGCATATCCGGGTACCCTGGCGATACCATGTACTCGTGCACAAAGTCCGCGCTCATCGGCTTCACCAAGTCTCTGGCCAAGGAGCTGGTGCAATATGGCATAACGGTGAACTCGGTCGCGCCGGGCTTTATAATCACCGACATGAACGACCAGGTCGACGAGGAGATGCGTGCCAGGATCCTGAGGGGCATTCCGATGCGGCGGTGGGGGCTCCCCGAAGAGGTCGCGGACATGGTGGTGTTCCTGGTCGAGAAGGGCGACTACATAACCGGCCAGATGTTCACCGTCGACGGCGGCTTCACGATCTGATAGCGCCCGCTCCGAGGAGGATGAGGAGGACGACTTGAGGGTAAAGGTAAGACCGATGGCCTGCACGGGATGCGCGCTCTGCGAGCTCGCGTGCGGGTTCCACTGGGACGAGGCTTTCTCGCTGATATCCTCCAGCGTGATGCTCTACAGGGCCGAGGAGAAGAAGGACTACATGGGCGTCATCGTAAAGACCGACGAGGACCTCTTCATCGGCAGGCCCGAGGGCGCGGCCGCCATGAAGCTCGGTGAGATACTGAAGCAGGGGACGGGTGGGGGGGCCTCCGCCAAGCCCATCCTCATCAGGGAGGCCTGCGACCTCTGCGAAAGCGCCGGCATGGAGCCGCAGTGCGTGGCTATCTGTCCGCACCAGGCGCTCTACCTCGAGTAGGAGGCGGAATGGACTTCATGTACTACGGCGACACCCTGGTGGTCGACCTCGAGACGGGCAAGACCCAGACTCGTGAGTTCACCGAGGTGGACGAGGAAGGTCCGGGCCTCGCGGCGGGGCTGGCTCTGTACGAGGAGTTCTCGGACGCCGAGCCGCTGGTGGTCGGCTCGGGGCTGCTCACCGGCACGACTGTCCCCGCGGCGTGCATGGGGTTCGTGGTGGGACGCAGCCCGCTGACGGGCGAGCCGGCGGTCGCGCCGCTCTCACTTTTCGCGGGCGCCGAGGTGAAGCTTTCGGGGTTCGCGATGGTCGTGATAAAAGGCGTGTCGCCACGGCCGGTATACCTGTGGCTGCACGATGGTGTGGCCGACCTGCTGGACGCATCGGACCTGACCGGGTTGGACACGTGGCAGACCACCGACCGCATCCGCAGGGAGATGGGCGAGGCGCTGGTCCAGGTGATATCGATCGGACCGGCGGGCGAGGCCGGCTCCAGCCTGGCTTCGTACTCCATCAACTACTGGGGGAGCGGCGACACAGCGGCACTGGGCGCGGTCATGGGCGCCAAGAAATTGAAGGCGATCGCGGTGCGGGGGCTGGGGATGCTTGATGCGGATGACCCGCCGGAGTTCTACCGCGCCGCGCTGGAGATGATCTCCCGATCGCCGGCGGAACTCGGCCTGGGTCGCGTCTGCGCCGCGCTGGAAGCGGGCGACGTGGCGACCTGGCTCGAGCCGCTGGTGCACAGGTACCGCTCCTGCTTCGCGTGCCCGAGCGCGTGCTCGACTTTTGTGAAGTACCGCGAGCCTCCGGACGTCCTCGGGACCGACGGCGTGGAGGAGCCCGGTATGCTGGTGACCAGCCCCGCCGCCGCGGCCTGGCTTCGCGGGGGCGGATGGGACGCGGAGCCGGCCTGTCGTGCCATGGAGGCGATGGCGCGACAGGGCGTCGACATGATGCGCGGCGCCCGCGAGCTGGCGGGCAAACCTCTCGCCGGTGAGTAAGAGATAATCGATGCCGTGAAGGGCCTGACCGGCTCCATGGATGCGGGGTGGCCGTCCTCCGATAGAGCCTACCCGGGATTATTCGGCCCCTGGGTGCCCACGCTCGCGAGCCAGGAAGAATGGGACGCCGCCAACCGCCTCGGCTACGTGCTCGGGATATGCCCCACCTTCATCATGACTTCGGGGCTCGACGCGGCCGAGCTGTTTGCGCTCTGCCCGCCGGCGGCTGGGGTCGAGCTCGACGCGGAGGCCATCGCCGGGATGGTTCCCTGAGGTGAGCCAAGCACCATGAGAGGGCGCCTCGAGCGCGCGGCACGGGATCCCGTACTAGCGCCTTACCGGCTGGCTTTCTCCTCCGCGCTCGCGCGCCGGGCCCCATCGGACCGCCGCGCCCGACGGGACGCCCCGTCCGGCTACCGCCGTGCTCCCGACACCTGTCTCTATCCTTCGATAGCCGTCTATGTCGGCTCTGGCGCCTCCCATTCCTGGATATGGTTCGCCGACCTGCTGGAAAGGTGCGGGCTCTTCGACGTCGACTTCGTCGACGAGACGCGCGTATCGGGCAGCGGCCTGGAGCGCTTCGACTTCCTGCTGTTAGGCGGAGGAGACACCTACGCCATGGCCGATTCACTCGGAGGACGGGGCGCAGAGGCCATCGACGATTTCGTCGAGCGAGGGGGGCTCTACTACGGGTCCTGCGCCGGCGCGTACCTCGTCCTCACCGGGGTGGACATGGAACCGTTCGCGCCGTTCGCCCTGCTGCACGGGAACATGCTCAACGTGATGGCAGACCAACCAGCTCAGCGCTGCCTGGAACACAAGTACCTGGCCCGCTACGGTGAGGAATGGGTGTTCCACCCCGTTTACGGCGAGCTGTTCCTCGAGGCCGCCATGGAGGCACGCGACTTCCCCTGCTTTGCCGCCGCCGAGGCGCTGGCGGCCCCCCTGCTCGGTGGCCCGGTGATGTCGGCAGACGATGCGCGTGACGTCCTGGCGGTCTTCTCGGTGCTCTCGCGACACGCCGCGTATCTATGGCCCCGCGAGCGGGCGCGAGCCCTGCTCGATGGCAGGGCGGCGGTCTGCGCAACGGAGCGCGGCGAAGGCTCCGTGATGGTGAGCGGACCTCACCTCGAGCACCCGCTGTTCCCGGGCGCGAACGCGCTTGTCGCCGAGATGTTCAGCAGGCACTGCATGCGACTCGTCGACAATGGCCACAGGCCAGCGTCCGGCACTACCGCCCACCCCGATGACGGTCGCGCCGGGGCAATCCCCGCAAAGGACACCCCCGGGGACAGCGGCGCCGCCCTGCTGGAAGTGAAGCGGCAGGTCTCCAACTCGCGCATCGTCGCATTCGGTCTCGAGAAGATACCGGTCACCTGGACCATAGGCCTCAAGGTCTGGGAGCCGGAGAAGGTGAGGATGTTCCTGGAGGTGGCCTGGTTCAGGCTGCCCTACGTGCAGGCGGCCGCCACCCGGGTGCCAGCCGAGCCCGCGGCGCGCCTCGCGGAAGGGTATTCCAGCGTGACTGAGATGGTGAAGTCGCTTAAAATTAAAGTTGAGTCCGGCGAGGACTCGCTGGCAGACGCAGAGTCGCTGCTTGTCACGCTCAAGGAGCTCACCGCAAGTTTCCTGTGGCTATACTTCCGGTTGCGACTGGAAGACGGGGCCGTACAGGATTGAGCCGTCCGAGGATATGGAGCTTTAATGGCCGGCAGGATAGGCGTCTACGTCTGTGATTGCGGCACCAACATAGCGGGGACCATCGACTGCGGGCGCGTGCTCGAACGCGCGGCCGGCCTCCCCGGTGTGGCGGTCGCCCGCGGCAACCCGTACATGTGCTCCGATCCGGGACAGGCGCTCATCAGGGACGACATCGAAACCCTCGGACTCGAGCGAGTGGTCGTGGCGGCCTGCTCGCCCCGCATGCACGAGAAGACTTTCCGCCGGGCTCTCGAGGAGGCCGGCCTCAACCCCTACATGCTCGAGGTCGCCAACATCCGCGAGCAGTGCTCCTGGGTGCACGACGACTCCGGGCGCGCGACGGACAAGGCGACGGCGCTCATCGCGGGGGCGGTGGCGAGGGTCGGTCACCACTACGGGCTGTCGGGCAGGACCTTTCCCGTCGAGCAGGCCGTCATGGTCATCGGGGGCGGCATCGCCGGCATACACGCCGCCCTGACGCTGGCCCGCTCGGGCAAGAAGGTGTTCCTCGTCGAGAGGGAGCCGTCCATCGGCGGCCACATGGCCATGCTCGACAAGACCTTTCCGACGCTCGACTGCTCGGCCTGTATCCTCAACCCGCGCATGGTCGAGGCGGCGAGCAGCCCGAACATAGAGATCATGACCTCCACCGAGCTCGTCGGGCTCGAAGGGTTCGTGGGCAACTTCAAGGCTCGCGTGAGGACCGTCCCCAGGTGCGTCGACCTCTCGCGCTGCACGGGCTGTGGCGACTGCGCCGAGGCGTGCGTCCTGGCCGGCCGGGTTCCCTCCAGGTTCGACGCGGGCCTCTCGGACAGGGCCGCCATCCACATACCTTTCCCGCAGGCGGTCCCGCTCGCCGCCGCCGTCGACACGTCGAGCTGCCTTCGCTTCGTCAAGGGTCGGTGTAAGGCTCCCTGCCTGGAGGCTTGCGCGCCGGGGGCGATCGACCTGGACATGGAGGAGACCCACCACGAGCTGGATGTCGGCGCGGTGGTAGTCGCGACCGGGTTCGCCCCGTACGACGCCTGCGCGCTCCCGCAGTACGGCTTCGGACGGTACCCGGAGGTCCTCACCGGCCTGCAGTTCGAGAGGATGCTCTCCGCGTCCGGGCCGACGGGGGGGAGGGTGACTCTTCCTGACGGGCGCGAGCCGGAGTCGGTTGCGTTCATCCACTGCGTGGGCTCCCGCGACGAGAACGCGAACGAGTACTGCTCGAGGGTCTGCTGCATGTACTCGATGAAGCAGGCTCACCTCGCGCGCGAGCGGACCGGCGCCACCATTTACGAGTTCTACATAGACGCGAACGCATTCGGCAAGGGATACCAGGAGTTCTATCGGCGGGTGCGTGACGAGGGGGTCTTCTTCGTCAGGGGCAGGTGCGCGGACGTCGCGCGCCTGGGCGGCAGGCTCAAGGTGTTCGCCGAGGACACGCTGCTCGGCAGGACGATGGAGGTCCCGGTGGACATGGTGGTGCTGGCCACCGGCATGGTTCCCGCCGAGGGAACCGGTGAGCTGGCGAGGACGCTTGGGGTGCCGACCGGGCCGGAGGGTTTCTTCACCGAGGCTCACCCGAAGTTGAGGCCCGTCGAGTCCCTGGTCGATGGAATATTCCTGGCGGGTTGCTGCCAGGGCCCCAAGGACATCCCGGACACCGTGGCACAGGCCGGCGCGGCTGCGGCGGAGGCCGCGGCCCTGCTGGACCGCGGGACCGTCGAGGTCGACGCGGGGGCCGCGGTCGTCGAGCGCAGCCGATGTTCCGGGTGCGGGATCTGCGCGGCGGCGTGCCCGTACGACGCTATAACAATCGACGAGGCGCGCGCGGCCGAGGTCAACGAGGCCATCTGCAAGGGTTGCGGCATCTGCGCGTCGGCGTGCCTCCCCGGCGCCGTGACCATCGAGAACTCTACCGACGAGCAGGTGCTGGCGAACATCGAGGGAGTACTGACGATACGGTGATGCCCGGGCCGCGGTACCCTCGGGCCGCTCGAAAGGAGGGCGCGTTGGACGCGAAGGACACGATAAAGGAATTCGCCATGGGTCTCGGCGTCGACGACGTCGGCGTGGCCGCGGCCGGCGACTACGACAGCCCGCGAACGCCTGAGCTCTCGACGGTGTTCCCCGACGCGCGTTCGCTGGTGGTGATGGCTTACAAGGAGCTGCCCACGTGCGAGAGCGACAGCATGCGGATAGCCATGAACGGCAGGCTCGACCTGATGGAGTTCTCGCGCTCCTGCAACTACAGGATGGCGCGCTTCCTGGACAGGGAGTTCGGGGCCCGGGGCATGACCGTGCCGGTCTCCTACCCGCTTCCGATGGAGCTCGACACGCAGGGCGCCGTTGCGGACGTCTCGATGAGGCACGCCGCGGTCGCGGCGGGGCTTGCGGCGTTCGGGAGGAACAACCTTGCGCTGCACCCGCGGATGGGGAGCAGGGTGATCTTTACCGCGGTGCTCACCGACCTCGACCTGGCCTCCGACCCGCCGCTCGAGGAGAATCCCTGCGACGAATGCATTATATGCGTCGAGAGCTGCCCAAGTGGGGCCCTGGACGAGGAGGGCAGGACGGACGTCATCAAGTGCCTCAAGGCCTGCCAGCCATACGGCATCGGCGGCAACATCCGCTTCTGGATGAAGTTCGCCGAGAGTGGGGTGGAGGAGCGGAAGAAGATGCTCGCGGCCGACGGCTATTGGAAGTTGTACCAGGCCGCCTCGATCGGGTTCCAGTACTTCTGCTTCAACTGCATAAAGGAATGCCCGGCCGGGCAGGGGGAATGACACGCGATGGGAATGACGGGAGGTCGCAGGTGACGGGAGGCAACTTCATCGGACCCGCGGGGATCGGCAAGGTGGCCGGGCTGCTCGCAATAGTGCTCGCGGCCTGCATGGCGCTGACGGGCTGCGGCGGTGGCGCGGCTCCCGGGAGCCGGGTCGTGCGGATGGGTTTTCTCAACAACGACCTCCACCAGCTCGCCTACAAGGTCGCGACCGACAAGGGTTTCTTCACCGACGAGGGCGTGGACGTACGGGAGGCCGGCGCGTTCAGCGCGGGACCGGAGGAGATGGCCGCGTTCTCGGCCGGAGACCTCGACATGGGATACGTGGGCATAGCCCCCGCGATGACGTTCGTGTCGCAGGACATGGCAGACGTCAAGGTGGTGGCGCAGGCGAACCAGGAGGGGTCGGCCATTGTGGCGCGGAACGGCCTCGAGGCCGACGACGTCTCCGCATTGAAGGGCCGCACCGTGGCTATTCCCGGCTACTCCACCGTGCAGGACCTGCTGCTGCGCACCGCGCTGAAGAAGGCCGGGCTCTCACCGTCGGACCTGAACATCATCGTGCTGAAGCCGCCCGAGATGATCCCGGCGCTTTCATCCTCTCAGGTGGACGCGTTCATCGCGTGGGAGCCGTACCCCGCGATGGCGCAGGTGCAGAAAGCCGGACGCGTGCTCGCGTATTCGAGCAGCATCTGGCCGCGCCACCCGTGCTGCATGCTGGTCGTCGACGCGGGTTTCCTGAAGCGCGAGCCCGACACCGTCAGGCGCGTGGTGGCGGCCCACGTCAAGGCGACCGACTACATCAACCAGAACAAGGCAGAGTCGACCGATATAGCCCGCATGTTCACCGGTCAGGGCATGGATGTCATTACCCTGGCGATGAAAGACATCAAGTATTCCTACCGGCCGGACGTTGCCGGCATCGAGAAATACGCCGGGTTCCTTGCGGCGGCCGGCATCGTCAAGGGTGAGAGCCCGGCCGCGTTCGCGGGTGCCCTGGTGGACACCGAATTCCTCCCCGGGGAGAAAAGGTGAGAAAGTGGGGGCTGGTCTTTCAGGAGTACGCGCTTTTCCCGTGGCGGACGGTCCTAAAGAACGTCACCTTCGGTCTCACCCTGGCGGGGGTCCCCTCGGGCGAGGCGAATGAGCGGGCGGAGACCTTCCTGCGCATGGTGGGCCTTGTCGGCCACGAGGACCTGTACCCGCGCGAGCTGTCGGGAGGCATGAAGCAGAGGGTCGCCATCGCCCGCACTCTCGCGGTGAATCCAAAGATACTGCTGATGGACGAGCCGTTCGCTTCGCTGGACGCGCAGGCGCGGAACGGCATGCAGGAGTTCCTGGTCGGCCTGTGGAGCGAGACCGGGATGACTATAGTGTTCGTGACGCATTCGGTGGACGAGGCGGTCTACCTGGGCCAGGTCATCGTCGGCCTGTCGGCGCGGCCCGCGCGAAAGGTGGAGGAGTTATCGAACGGGCTTCCTTACGTGCGGGATAGGACGGACGCTCGGTTCACCGACCTGAGCAGGCGGATCCTCGACTACCTGGTCCGGGAGCAGCACGACGTGCAGGAGGCAGGGATTTGACTTCGGGGCACGACCGCGGACGGGACGCCGACGCCGATGAGAAGACACCCATTGCCGGATATACGGGCGACTTCTTCAACGCCGTGGTGGCCGGCACCGGGATAGCCGACAAGCTCCGCTCCTGCCTGCAGTGCGGCACCTGCACGGCCTCGTGCCCGGTTTCGAGGTACTCCGAGCTGTCTCCACGCGAGATCGTGCGCGCGGTGCTGATCGGCCGCGAGGAGGACGTTCTGAGGCCCGAGGTGCTCTACTACTGCTCGGCGTGCTACTCGTGCGCGGTGAGGTGCCCGATGGGCATACGCCTGACCGAGCTGGTCAACCTGTTGCGGGACGTGCTGGTGGAAAGGGGCGAGGGTCCCCTCCCGGCTCACCTGGACATGGTGAAGAGCGTCGAGAACTACGACAACCCGTGGCTGCTGCCGAGGGCCCAGAGGGACCGATGGTCGCGCAAGCTGCCCGGCAGACTGAAGGTGCTGCCCCGCGAGGAGGCGCGGGTCCTCTTCTACCCCGGATGCACAGCCGCCTACCTGCCCAACATGCAGAAGGTCGCTGTGGCCACAGCGCGGGTCCTGGAGCTGGGCGGCGTAGACTTCGGCATCATAGGACGCGAGGAGATATGCTGCGGCAGCACCGCGATGCGCGTCGGGATGAGGGAGACCTTCCTCAGGCAGGCCGGGCGCAACATCGAGAAGATCAACTCTCTGGGCGTCGAGACGGTGGTGACCGCGTGCTCAGGCTGCTACGGGATAATGAAGCACGAATACCCGGAGGTAGCCCCGTTCGCGCCTAGGGTCGTCCACGTCTCCGAGCTCATCGCCGGGCTGGTGGAGGATGGCTCGCTTGAGCTGGGCGAAGTCGCCCGGACGGTGACTTACCACGACCCCTGCCACCTGGCGCGGCACGGGGGAGTCACGGACGCCCCGAGAAAGGTCCTCGAAGCCATCCGCGGGCTGAAGGTCACAGAGATGGCGAGGACCGGCACGAACGCGCGGTGCTGCGGCGGCGGCGGGGGCCTGCGTACGGGGCACACCGAGTCCGCGGTCGACATCGCGGCGGAGCGCCAGGCCGAAGCGGCCGAGACCGGGGCCGGCGCGCTGGTCACCTGCTGCCCGTTTTGCGAGATGAACCTGTTTGACGCCCTCACCAGGGACGGCGGCCTGCCCGTCGTCGACCTTGTCGAGCTCGTCCTCGAGTCGCTCACCGGGCCATCCGAGCCGGATTGACAGTGCGCCCGGGGGCCAATGCACTCGACTCACAGGGCTACATAACGCAGTTAATGTAACTGATATACTATGCCGCGGTGGGTACGCCGGGGCGGTAAGCGTTGCAGCTTACCACTGACGCGGGAGGCCGCATGGACAAGATGTTCTACCCGGATAGCGTCGCGGTCGTCGGCGCATCCGCCAATCCCAACAACATGGGACGTAACATCGTACAGAACCTCCAGACCTGGGGGTTCGAAGGCGCGGTCTATCCGGTAAACCCACGCGGCGAGGACGTCCTGGGCCTGACGGGATACTCGTCGCTCACCGAGATACCCGGCCCGATCGACATTGTGGTCGCCTTCGTTCCCGCAAAGGCCGTTCCAGGGACGATGGACGAGTGCGCGGCTCTGGGCATCAAGTGGATGGCGATCCCATCGGGCGGCTTCTCCGAGTACGGCGAGAGCGGCGAGCAACTCACCGAGACCATCAGGGAGAAGGCTCTCGAATACGGGATAAGGTTCGTCGGCCCGAACGGCCTCACCATAATCAACGCCGAGAACGGGCTCTGCCTGTCTTTCCTCACCACCATGAAACGCGAGCCTGGAAGGGTGTCGATAATAACCCAGAGCGGCGGGCTCGGGATGAGCCTCATCATGTTCCTCGATAACGCAAGCCGCAGCTTCAACAAGTTCATCTCGGTCGGCAACAAGGTGAGCATGGACGAGGTCGACTTCCTCGAGTACCTGGGGCGGGACCCCGGCACTCGAGTCATCTGCATGTTCCTGGAGAGCCTGGTCCGCGGTCGCGAGTTCGTGGAGGTGGCCTCGAAGATAGACAAGCCGATACTCGTCTACAAGGCTAACACCACCGAGGTCGGGGCCCGGGCGGCCTCGTCACACACGGCCGCGCTGGCCAACGACGACCAGGTCCTCGACGGCTTGCTGAAGCAGGCCGGCGTCATCAGGGTCGGCGCCATCAAGAAGCTCATGAACATGGCGCGCGCGTTCGAGTTGCCGGCCATGAAGGGGAACAAAATCGCGGTGATGTCCCAGGCGGGGGGCTACACGGTGATGACCGGTGACGAGGCCTATCGCCATGGCTTCGAGTTCCCCGCGTTTACCGATGACATGGTCGCGGGGCTGAAGGAGCACATGCGAGCGGACGTAATACGCGTCGGCAACCCACTGGACCTGGGCGACATACTCTCTAGCGACGCCATCGTGTACGCGATAGACCAGGCGATGGCGCAGGAGCACATCGACGGCGTAGTGGCGGTCCTGCTGCGGAGGGCGGACGCCAAGTACGACGGCGCGTACGCGAGGCTGTCCCGCGAGGTGTACGGCGACCTGGGGGGCATCATCCAAAAGCGGCAGAAGCCCCTCGCGCTGGCGCTTGTCACCCAGTGCACCTACTTCCACGACGTCCAGTGCCGGATGCCCTACCCCATATTCGAGAGCCCGGAGGACGCCGTCGAGGCTCTCGCCGTGCTCCGCGATTACCGCAGGACGCACCCCGGTGCCGAGCAATAGGACCGGGCCGCCTTGACGCGCCGTACGCCGCCCGCATACTGCCCATGAACACCGACCACCACGACGCCCCCGGCCCCAACTACTCCGAGCGGATCGACCTCGGGGCACTTTCCTCCATGACATCGCCGCGCCTCGTCGTCGGCATCGGCCTTGCCGACGGGGACGGGCGCGAGGCCGAGATCATGTCCGCCGCCGGCTTCTGCACAGTAAGGGTGTTCCGTGACCCCGGGGCCCTATCGGCGAGTCTCGATGACGGCTCGCTCGACGCGGCGGTGCGCGGTTCTCTGCCGGCGGAGCCGTTCCTGGCGGCCGTCAGGTCCATGCGCCCGGGTGTGACGGTCCGGAGGATCGCCCTGCTGAGGCTGGCGGACGGCAAACCGTTCTTGCTCGCCCAGGTGGGGATAGACGAGGGAGGTACGCTGCGAGGCATGCGCCTGCTGGTGGAGGACTGCCGCGACTTCTGCTCGCTGCTGGGCTGGGAGCCCCGCATCGCGGTGCTCTCGGCGGGAAGGGCCGAAGACGCCGGGAGGGGAGAGGCGATCGCGCGCAGCATCAGGCGCGGAGACCTTCTCGCCGAGCTTCCCGACGTGCATCATTTCCACATCACGATCGAGGAGGCGATGGGCTGGGCCGACTGCATCGTCGCTCCGGACGGCGTCACCGGCAACCTCATCTACCGTACACTTACAAGGCTGGGTGGCGCTGCGTCGCTGGGGGCCCTGTACTTCCCGCTCGAGCTGCGGCTCGCAGATACATCGCGGAGCGGGACGGTCGAGGAGTATGTCGGCGCGATTGCGCTGGCGAACATCGCCGCCGCTAAACGGAAGGCGACCTGCGGGTGAACAACTCGATCAGCGGCCTCAGCACGCGGCGGGCGACGGCCGCCCACGATGCCTCGACGCGCGCGTCTTCCCAGAGTATCTCGTCCAGGCATCTCATCTCCAGGCTGACCGCTTTCTCCAGGCATTCTTCGGCTTCGGCCTCGCGGCCGAGCTCGAACAGCAGGCCGGCCTTGTCCTGCCAGGAAGCCGAAGATTCGACGTTTATGGTGATCGCCGCGTCGTAGGAGTTCAGTGCCTCCTCGTATCGCCCCACGTCCTCGAGTGAGTGAGCCCTCTGCAGCCAGGCGTAGGTATCGAACGGGTCGATCTTGATCGACTCGTCGTACGCGCGTATCGCTTCTTCCTCTCTGTGCAACTGCGCCAGGGCGAATCCCTTCGAATACCAGGTGCGCGGGTAGCCCGGGTTTATGCCGATCGCCGTATCGAAACACTCGAGCGCCTCGTCCAGCCTACCCATCTCGTCAAGCAGCCCGCCCCTGGCGTCCCACACCTCGACGTAGTAAGGGTTCATCTCCAGGGCTTTCTCGTAGCTCGCGAGGGCCTCGTCCGCGCGGTACAGGTTCTCGAGGGCGAGACCCTTCAGGTACCAGCTTAAGCACGAAGCATCGCTGGCCGGGTCTATCTCGATACCCTTTTCGCAGGAGACCACGGCGTCGTCGTATCGCTCCAGGGAGTAGAGCGCCTGGGCCCTGTTGTAGTAGTTGGCCCCGTCGGCCGGGTCGATCTCGATGAGCCCCTCGGCGCACTTGAGCGCTTCCGAGTGAAGCTCCATGTCCGACATGGTCTCGAAGATCCCGTTAAGGAAGTAGTCGAGCGCCTCGTACTCCTCCGGCCCGGAGCTGTGCCGGGCGAGGACCCTGGCGTTGAAGAGCATCACCTTGCAGCTCATCACCAGGAGAGGCCTCTGCACGGGCGCCAGCAGTGCCCGGACGTGCCTGTTATCCAGTATGGATATCAACCTGCCTACCCAGTCCATGTGCTCCTCACCTTATACCCTGGACCATGCGCCGTCACGGCCAACCGCGGCTTGGGCGCCGCTCAGGGCAGGATGTACACGGGCGTGCCGACCTTGACGACCTTGAACAACTGCAGGGCTCCCCACTCCGACATCCTGATGCAGCCGTGCGAGGCGGAGTAGCCCAGCGACGCTTCGTCCGGGGTCGAGTGTATGCCGAGCCCGCTGCCCAGGCCTATCAAGTATGGCCCCAGGGGGTTCCCCGGTCCGGGCGGTATGGGCTTCTTGTCCTTGGCCCAATCCGATTTCGGCGGGTACCACCACGGGTCTTTCTTCTTCTCCACTATGGAGAACGATCCGTTCGGGGTCTGGTACTGGGGCGTGCCCACCGCGACCGCGTAGCTGTCATCCAGGGTCTCGCCGTTGAACAGGTAGAGCTTGTGCTCGCTCTGCCTGACCACGATGATCGACCCGATGTCGCTGTCCGCCACCTTCGGCTTGATCTCCTTGATCACCACCGGCACGCTGCGGCCGTCCTCCGGGAGCGCCGCCTCCACGGCGGCGATGGTGGCGGCCTGGTCGACGTTGAACCCCGACCTGGAGTGGCTTATCACGGGCGTCCCCTTGGACATGTCCACGCTAGCCGACCGCGGCCCGTAGTCGAGGTCGGAGGCTATGCCGGCGACGAACGCGCCCAGCTTCGCATTGTCGTACTTCAACACCACCGGTACGTTGATCCTGACGGGCTGTCGGAAGAACCTGCGGAACATCCGCTCGAAGACGAACTTCCCGTGACCGGCCCAGTATGCCTTCTCGACCATCCGGTCGACGTCGACCGATACACCGATCGCCTGCGGAGCGAGGGTGAACTGGTGCTTCTCGGTATAAAGGGTGATGGGCTTGTTGAGGGGCGTGGCCACCTTCTCCTGCACGAGGGCTCTGGCCTCCGCCTTCGAGAGCCCCCCAACGGTGACCCCGTCGACGGTCGCCCCGCTGAATATCCTGTCGCTGCTGGCGACATCCTGGATGAGCAGGACGCCGAATACGCCCACCAGCATCACCACCAGGCACACCGATGCCAGGAACAGCGTCACGCGTCTGGGGTTAGCTCGTCGCAGGTACAGGTATGTCCGCCGAAGCCACCTGAGGTCCCACACCGCGTTCTTCGCGGGGATCATCAGCGCTTTCATGATTCTCTGATAGTCCAACTCCTTGACTTCATTAAAGAATTATGCGGGACCGACCCCTCCCGTTCAAGTTACTTCGCCGGAACTGCCGGCCGGCCTGTCGACCTTTTCTACGCTCCCGCCCGCCCGGCCCGGACTGCCGCGCCCGTTCGCCGGGCTTTGACGCCCGCACGCGCGCCAGGATTTCGGCCGCCGGGTTCTGCTATACTCTTTAACGGCCGCGCGGCCCGGGAGGCCGCGTTTCGGCAGATAAAAACACCGCGAGCAGGAGATACCGCCGGGGATGAAAGAGGGACTGGTCCAGGTCTACACCGGAGACGGAAAAGGAAAGACCACCGCGGCATTCGGGCTTGCGCTTCGCGCCGCGGGCAAGGGCTTCTCGGTCTTCATCGTCCAGTTTCTCAAGGGCAGGCACTACGGAGAGCTCGAGTCGGTCAAGCGCCTGAGCGACAGGATAAAGGTCGTACAATCGGGCCTGGACACGTTCGTCAAGAAAGGGGAGCCCTCCGACGAGGACTTGCGCCTGGCAAGGCGCGGGCTCGAGCTGGCGCGCGACGCGATCGCGAGCGGCGAGTACGACATCGTCATCCTCGACGAGGTAAACGTCGCCATCGAGCTCGGGGTGCTGGCGGTCGGAGACGTAATCCCGCTCATCGACGGCAGGCCGCCAGGAGTCGAGCTCGTGCTGACCGGCAGGTACGCCCCGCAGGAGTTCTGCGAAAGGGCCGACATAATCACGGAGATGAAGAACGTGCGGCACTGCTTCGACCGCGGGGTGCCCATGCGTGAGGGGATAGAGTACTGATGGCCGACGACCTCGAGTTCCAGGACGAGAAGCGCCGGTGGCTGGAGGGGACATACTCCTCTTCGCCCGAGGACGGACGGCCGTTCGTGACCGTGTCGAGCGAGCCGATCGAGCCGCTCTACGGGCCTGGAGACGTGGAGGACCTCGACTACGCGCGCGACCTGGGATTCCCCGGCGAGTACCCCTACACGCGGGGCATCAGGTCGAACATGTACAGGGGCCGGTTCTGGACCATGCGCCAGTTCTCCGGGTTCGGGACCGCGAATGAGACCAACCGCCGCTATCACTTCCTGCTCGAGCGGGGGCAGACCGGGCTGTCGGTGGCGTTCGACATGCCGACCATCATGGGCCGCGACTCCGACGACCCCATGAGCGAGGGCGAGGTCGGCCGGTGCGGCGTCGCGATCGATTCGGTGGTCGACATGCAGGCGCTCTTCGATGGCATCCCCCTGGGCGATATCACCACCTCGATGACCACCAACGCCCCCGCCAGCATCCTGCTCTCCTTCTACCTGGTGGCGGGCGAGAGGCAGGGGGTGCCATTCGAGGCCATTGGCGGCACCATCCAGAACGATATCCTCAAGGAGTACATAGCCCAGAAGTCCTGGATATTCCCGCCGCGCCCGTCCCTCAGGATTATCACTGACGTCATGAAGTTCTGCGCGGCCGAGGTCCCGCGCTGGAACACAATCAGCATCAGCGGCTACCACATCCGCGAGGCGGGCTCCACCGCCGCCCAGGAGCTGGCGTTCACCCTGGCCGACGGGATGGCTTACGTCGAGGCGGGCATCGAGGCGGGAATGGACGTCGACGAGTTCGCTCCGCGGCTGTCCTTCTTCTTCAACTCGCACGTGGATTTCTTCGAGGAGATCGCCAAGTACCGCGCGGCCCGCCGGGTATGGGCGCGCGTCATGAAGGAGCGGTTCGGGGCCACGAAAGAGGACTCCCTGCTGCTCAGGTTCCACACGCAGACGGCCGGCTGCTCGCTGACCGCGCAGCAGCCCGAGAACAACATAGTGAGGACGGCCTACGAAGGCCTCGCGGCGGTGCTCGGAGGCACCCAGTCCCTCCACACCAACTCGATGGACGAGGTGCTGGCGCTTCCCAGCGAGAAGGCAGCGGAGATCGCGCTCAGGACCCAGCAGGTGATGGCCTACGAGACGGGGGTCGCAAACACCATCGACCCGCTCGCGGGCTCCTACTTCGTCGAGCACCTGACCGACAGGCTCGAGTCGCAGGCGCTCGCATACTTCGACGAGATCGAGGCCGAGGGCGGGGTCCTGGAGGCCATCGAGCGAGGCTATTTCCAGAGGCGGATAGCCGATGCCGCCTACCGCTACCAGATGGAGATCGAGAAGGGAGAGAGGGTGATCGTAGGGGTCAACCGCTTCTCACACCGCGACGAGAGACAGGACATCGAGCTGCTGAAGATCGACCCCGAAGTCGAGAACGAGCAGCTCGAGGGCCTCAGGAGGGTCAGGGGCGAGCGTTCAGAGGAGGCGGTCGCCGAGGCGAGGGGCGAGCTCCACAGGCGGGCGGAGGGGACTGACAACCTCATGCCGGCGATTCTGGATTGCGTTCGGGCGCACATGACACTGGGTGAGATCGTCGGGGTGATGAAAGCTGTTTTCGGGGAGTACAGAGAGGTGCCGGTCTACTAGGCGCACGGGCGGCGGGGCAGAGACCCGGCCAGGGGTGGAGGCCATGAAGCGAACCAAGCGGGTCCTGATAGCGAAGCCGGGGCTGGACGGCCACGACCGGGGAGCCAAGGTCGTCGCGCGCGCCCTGAGGGACGCGGGCATGGAGGTCATATACCTGGGGCTCCACCAGACCGCCGACCAGATCGTCCGGGCCGCCATCGACGAGGACGTTGACGTGGTAGGCCTGTCCATCCTCTCGGGCGCGCACATGACCCTTTTTCCGCGCGTCCTCGAGCTGATGAAAGAGTGCGGAGCGCCCGACATCAAGCTGATCGGGGGCGGGATAATCCCTGAAGATGACATCGCCGAGCTCGAGCGCGCTGGCGTGACGAAGCTGTTCACCCCGGGGACTCCCACCTCTGACATCGTGGCGTTCGTCGAGGCCCTCTAGGGCGGCCTGCGTCGGTGAGGGCCCGGCGGAGAGCCAGCCTTTCCGAGGTCAGGGCCCTTCCGGCGGCGCGTCGAAAGCGGCCGCTGTCTCGAATGCCGGGCTGTTTTGTCGTTTGACTTCACATGTATTAGAATTGTCAGGGTTTTGGCGTCGGCGCACTGGCGCGGGCGGCAGGCCTGGCCGCTTGGACCGCTCTGAACCGGGGGTGTTGTGGATGGCGTACGATCTGGAGTTCCTAAAGGTGACCGTCGAGGACGGTGTCGCGACGGTACTTCTGAACAGGCCGAAGGTCAACGCGCTGAACAGCCAGTTCTTCAGCGATATCGGGAGATGCGCGACCGAGCTCCACTACGACGACGCCGTGAGGGCTGTCGTGGTTACCGGTGGCGAGAAGGTCTTCGCCGCGGGCGCCGACATCAAGGAGATGGTCGATGCGACGCCGGCGCAGGTGGCGAAGATAATCGGGGGCGCCCAGGACGCGCTGACGCGGTTCGAGAACGTGCTCAAGCCGATCATCGCCGCCATAAACGGCTTCGCGCTCGGTGGCGGCTGCGAGCTGGCGCTCGCCTGCGACTGGAGGTTCGCCGGCGAGACGGCGCAGATAGGCGTGCCGGAGATCCTGCTCGGGATCATCCCCGGGGCCGGCGGCACCCAGAGGCTCCCGCGGCTCATCGGCCCGGCGAAGGCCAAGGAGATGATCTTCTCCGGGCGGTTCTACGACGCCGGGACGGCGCACGCGTACGGCCTCGTGGACAAGGTCGTGGAGGGCGACGGGTCCGCCGTCATAGCTGAGGCCCAGAAGGTCGCGAAGCGCTACGCGACAAAGTACCCGCCGTTCGCGCTGGCGATGGCCAAGCGTTCGATCATCCAGGGCATGAACTGCTCGCTGATAGACGGGCTAGCGATAGAGGCCCAGTCGATAGCGCTGTGTTTCTCGACCGAGGACCAGAAGATCGGCATGAGGACCTTCATCGAGAAGGGCCCTGGCCAGGCCGAATTCACCGGGAAGTGACAGACCTCAGGGACGCCGGCTCTCGCGCGTTCCATTTCGGGAGGTGAAGGGACAGGACGTTAAGAAGTCAGAGAAAAGGATTCATTTGAGGGTTTATCCGAAAAGGAGGCAGAAGTGATTGATTTCGAATTGACGGACGAGCAGAGAGCGGCAGTCGACATGGCTCACGACTTCGCCCTGAACGAGCTTCGGCCGATAGCCGAGGAGTGGGACAAGAAGGGCGAGTTCCCCGCGGACCTCATCCTGCCGAAAGCGTGCCAGGCGGGGCTAACGTCGGCGGGCATCCCCGAGGAGTACGGCGGCGGCGGGCTCGACCCGCTGACGAGCGCGATGGTCTTCGAGGAGCTGGCCTGGGGATGCGCCGGGCTTGCCACAAGCATCGGTGCGAACAACCTGGCGACCGCTCCCATCCAGATCGCCGGGACCGAAGAGCAGAAGCAGAAGTGGCTGCCCAAGCTGTGCTCCGAGAAGACGCCGAGTCTCGCCGCGTTCTGCCTGACCGAGCCCGAAGCCGGCAGCGACGTGTCGGCCATCAAGACGACTGCCAAGGAAGATGGCGACGGCTTCGTCCTCAACGGACAGAAGTGCTTCATCACCAACGGGGGCATCTCAGACGTATACACAGTGTTCGCGCAGACCGACAAAGGTCTCACCGGCTTCATAGTCGGAGGCGACTACGAGGGTGTCAGCATGGGACGCCACGAGGACAAGCTGGGCATCCGCGCATCGCATACCGCTGAGGTCTTCTTCGAGAACGTAAAGGTCCCGAAGGAAAACATGCTCGGCGACCCCGGCAGCGCTTTCGTGACCGTCATGCAGACCCTCGACCAGACGCGAGCGGGCGTCGCGGCGCTGGCCGTGGGCGTAGCGAGAGCGGCGTTCGAGGAGGCCAACGCTTACGCCAAGGAGCGCATACAGTTCGGCGCCCCCATCATCCAGAACCAGGCCATCAGCTTCATGCTCGCCGACATGCTGATAAACATAGAGGCAGGTCGGCGCCTGTACTACTATGCCGGATGGCTGGCCAAGAAGGCGGTCGAGAGCGGCAAGACATCCCGCCGCCTGACCGTGGCGAGCTCTATCGCCAAGGCGTTCTGCGGCGACATGGTCATGAAGGTCACCATCGACGCCGTCCAGGTGCTCGGCGGCTATGGCTACATGAAGGACTACCCCGTCGAGAAGTACATGCGT